>Ga0335075_10004074_pt1 | contig 22920 bp, 19 predicted proteins | sample Lox_Sample_24_FD_206723 | JGI IMG/M metagenome (GOLD analysis project Ga0335075, IMG submission 206723) | Soil microbial communities from Loxahatchee National Wildlife Refuge, Florida, United States - Lox_Sample_2.4 | ecosystem: Environmental > Terrestrial > Soil > Wetlands | place: USA...
TCCTTGTAGACGTCTTTGGTTACCTCGCCTCTGAAGGGGGAGCCAGCTGTCGTGTCGCGTGTGGAGAGCTTTTCTGCAAGCCTGACCTGGATGTTTGTGCCCTCGGCAAGATCGTTTGGCGACGAGGGAATGGCAGTCACAATATCATCATCGACCGTCCGCGTCTGCAGCGAAGCACTCGGCGCGGTAGCCGGCTGCTGGCCCGGGACTGAGGTTACGATACCGTAGTCGGGATTCTCGGATGACACGGCGGGGCTGACTACGGGAGCAGCGGCAGGAGCCGGAGCGGGCGCAGCCGCCGGAACTGCGGGCGATGGCTTGCTGGGCGGCGGTGGTGGCGGCTGTGTATCCGGGCTGGCCGTGATGGTCGTGTCGGGAGGCGGTTGCGATACGCCGGTGTACGGGTCGGAATTCGCTGCCTGCTGTGCAAAGGCCGCACCGGAAACCGCCAACGTCGCGGCCAGTGCAGCATAAGTCCATCCAATGCGAAGCCTTGTCATAAGTACCTCACTTGCGTGCATCGCTCTCGCCCGGCACAGCCCTATCCTTGTGCGAACCGGCACGATCTGTATTCAAACCCGTAAACCAGCAAAGGGTCGCTGCCCGGGTTGCGAAAAACTCCAGGAAAGCGGTATGTTGCCTACCTCGCTTCCATATCAAGCGTAGTCGAGCTTTGCCATCGATACCACCGGCTACGCGCCCAACGAACCATAAACGTTACGGTTTTGCAGCATTTTACGTGACGAGAGGGCGCACTCTCGTGGAGGCGCGCTCTTTGTTAGAATCTCGGAGGGAACCCGAAATGATTGCGGAAGGTCCTTCTTTAGTATGTCCAGCTTCATCGAAACGATCGGCGGAATGGCCGGTCAACCCATCCCAGTAGACCGCCGCCCCAAACTCAAAGACCGCCTACAGCACCATATTTCAAGGAGTGACATGACGGAGATTGCTGCCATCCACGCGCGCGAAATCCTGGATTCGCGCGGAAACCCCACCGTAGAAGCTGACGTTGTTCTGGCCGGAGGCGAGATTGGCCGTGCAGCCGTACCCAGCGGAGCATCGACTGGCGAGCACGAGGCCGTGGAGCTGCGCGACGGCGACAACTCGCACTACCTGGGCAAGGGCGTGTTGCAAGCCGTCGAGAACGTGGAGAGCGTGCTCGCTCCCGAATTAGCCGGCATGGATGCGGCTAACCAGCGGCTGTTGGACGCGACGATGATTGCCCTCGACGGCACGCCGAACAAGGGACGTCTTGGTGCGAATGCAATCCTGGCTGTGTCGATGGCCGCGGCGCGCGCCTCGGCGAAGGCGTTGCACATCCCGCTGTATCGCTACCTGGGAGGTGTGAACGCCTCGGTGCTACCGGTGCCGATGATGAACATCATCAACGGCGGAGCGCACGCCGATAATAACGTGGACTTTCAGGAATTCATGGTGATGCCGATTGGTGCTGAACGATTTTCTGACGCCCTGCGCTGGGGTGCCGAGGTCTTTCACACCCTCAAGGGCGTGCTGAAGAAGCGCGGTTACAACACGGCGGTGGGAGACGAGGGCGGCTTTGCACCTTCTCTCAAGTCGAACGTCGAGGCCATAGAGGTGATTCTCGAGGCGATCGAGATTGCCGGCTACAAGGCGGGAGAGGATATCGCCATCGCGCTCGACCCGGCGGCCAGTGAATTCTACGACAAGGATTCGAGCAAGTACGTATTCAAGAAGTCCGACAAAAGTGAGCGCAACAGTGAAGAAATGGCGCGCTTCTGGCAGGAATGGACTCGGCAGTATCCGATTGTTTCACTCGAAGACGGACTGGCCGAGGATGACTGGCAGGGGTGGAAGTATCTGACCGAGCTGATCGGTGGACAGATCCAGCTCGTCGGCGACGACTTATTTGTAACCAACACGGAGCGCCTGCAGCGCGGCATCGAAGAAGGTATCGCCAACTCGATACTGATCAAGGTGAACCAGATCGGCACCATCAGCGAGACGCTGGAGGCGATCGATCTGGGCCGCAGATATGGCTACACATCGATTATTTCGCACCGCAGCGGCGAGACAGAGGATACCTTCATCGCAGACCTCGCTGTTGCGACCGGGGTGGGCCAGATTAAGACCGGCTCGGCCTCGCGTACCGACCGCATCGCCAAGTACAACCAGCTGCTTCGCATCGAAGAAGAGCTCGGTCAGGCCGGGGAATTTCTCGGCCTCGAAGCCGTGAATTTTGGCGAGTAGACATATCTCTAACTGCGCGCCACGCGGGCCGTGGCGCGCTTCCTAAGTTCTTCATCGGAGTTTTTATGCGCAAAACCGCACTGGCACTCAGCTGCTTCGTCCTCCTCGGCTCATCATTTGCCCAGCAGGCGGCTTCCGCAGGTTCACGGTCAACCCCTTCGGAGAAGCCGTCGACGGCTGCTGCATCCGCCCTTCCTGCTCCTCCGGCCAATCCACTTACCGACGCGCAGGCAAAGCAGATGCTGGAGATGACGGGCGCATTGGAGATGAAGGAACAGCTGACGCATAGCGTCATGAACTACTTTCGTTCGGCCATGCCCTTTATACCGAAAGATGTCACCGACGATCTCGAGCAATCTTTCGCAAAACTCGATCTGGAGACACCGATCATCGCCATCTACAAGCAACACATCTCGGCGCAAGACGCGGATTCGATCATTGCCTTCTACAAAACCCCGGCTGGGAAGAACATGATTCAGGCAATGCCGGCTATCATGCAGCAATCGCAACAGGTGGGCCTGCAAATGGGGCGCAAGACAGCTCAGGAAGTCGTCGAGCGGCATCGCGCAGAGATCGAGGCCGCTGCCAAGCAATATCGTGACGAGCATACGCCAAAGCCGGCGCCCTCGCTGAACGATACGACACCATCACCGTCACAAAATACGCCGCCGGCATCCAAGCCTGACAGCACAACGCCGAGCAGCTCGAAGCCCAACTAGTTTCAACTACGCGGCCGGAGCCTGGCTCCGGCGCATTGTGTGCAGAGAGTTGAAACAGCGAATTAACGCAGGGAGTAAGAGTGTCCGTACACACCAGACCCATCGTTCTAACCATCCTGGACGGATGGGGTTATCGTCCCCAGGTTGACAACAACGCGATCGCGCTCGCCCGCAAGCCGACTTACGACAAGCTGCTCGCCGAGTTTCCCAACACCCTGCTGCACGCTTCCGATCATTTTGTTGGCCTGCCGGACGGGCAGATGGGCAATAGCGAAGTTGGTCATCTTAATATCGGAGCGGGCCGTATCGTCCACATGGACATCACCCGCATTGACAACCTGATCTTTATCGGCGATTTCTTCACCCATCCGACGATCATGCAAGCCCTCAAAGTTGCTCGCGAGGGTGGCCGCCAGTTGCATCTCTTCGGACTGGTTTCGGACGGAGGCGTGCATTCCCACCAGAATCATCTCTATGCGCTGCTCAAAGCTGCGAAGCAGCAGGGTCTTGAGCGCGTTTTGGTGCATGCCTTCATGGACGGCCGCGACACGCTTCCGACCTCGGGCGCGGGATATCTAGAAAAGCTGCAGCAGAAGATGCGCGAATACCAGATCGGCAAGATTGCTTCGGTCTCCGGGCGTTACTACGCGATGGACCGCGATCGTCGCTGGGAGCGCGAAAAGCTTGCTTTCGAGGCCATGGTCGAAGGCCGCGCCCAGGGCGGGGAGCATCGCGATCCGGTCGCGCGACTGAAGGAAAGCTACAACAACGGCATAACCGATGAATTTATTATGCCTTTCGTAGTTACAGATGAGCAGGGCCATCCGAACGGAGTGATCCGCGACGACGATGTCTGCATCATGTTCAACTTCCGTGCCGACCGCGCGCGACAGATCACCCGCGTGCTGGCGCGCAACAGCGGGCTGACGAAAGTCGAAGGACGAGATCTGCCTGGTGCCGACGATCTCGATGGCGCGATCCCACGCAGTGCGGTTCCGAAGAATCTGCACTACGTGACCATGACGCAGTATGACAAGCTCTTCACGCTGCCGATGATCATTTTGCCGGAATCGATGGAGAATCTGCTGGCGGACATACTAGCGCAGGCCAACCGTCGCAATCTTCGGATCGCCGAAACCGAGAAGTACGCTCACGTCACATATTTCTTCAACGGCGGCATCGAGACCCCATTTCCGGGCGAAGACCGCATTCTGATCCCGTCGCAGAAGGTGGCGACTTACGATCTCGCACCGGAAATGTCGGCGGCAGGAATAGCGGACGCGGTCGTCAAAGCCGTGGAAGACACAGCCTTTGACCTGGTTGTCGTGAACTTTGCCAACGCCGACATGGTTGGGCACTCAGGCAAACTCGCTCCTACCATTCGGGGAGTGGAGACGGTCGACGCCTGCCTCGGCCAGATCTACCAGACGATCCGGCAGCGTGGTGGCTCGTTGATCATCACAGCAGATCACGGCAACGCAGAGATGATGATAGATCCGGCTACAGGTGGCCCCCATACTGCGCACACGACAAATCCCGTTCCCTTTATTTTGATCGGCGAAGATGCGAAAGACTATTCGTTGCGCCCCGACGGTTCGCTGCGGGATATTTCTCCTGTCCTGCTGGCAATGCTCGGACTTCAGCAGCCCGCTCAAATGACAGGTAATGATATCCGTCGTCTGCTTGGGTGAACGTAACTTCAAGTGGTCCCCTCTCGGGATTGGGAATGGGGATCATCTTTAGAACTTCTTCTGTCGCTCCGGGTACCACGTGATCCGCGCATTAATCACGGTGTCGTTTTGCGGTCCCGGCTTGTAGATCGGAGCCTTCCAAACCTCGTGTGCTACCCAACCCTGTATTTCTAGGTCTTTAAAAAACCGCTTTGTAATCTGGCCCTGATAGATATTCTGTGTCGTGCCGCCAGGAATGAACCCCGCGTCAGCCTTGGCATTCCGATACATGAACTGAACGAATTCATTGCCGGACAAATGATAGGTGAGCCAGCCCTGGCCACCTTTGCCATCTCGCCCGACCCAGTCCCCGAACAGCGATCCATTGATGGTGGGGCCCTGTTTTTGGACCGTTTCGTAGTAAAGAAAGTTCCCTCCGGCATCGGCGTCGCTGACCGGGTCTGTCGAGGCACCCTCCACGCGCATATCCAGTTTCGGCACCATGGGGAAATGCGATAGGTAAAGGCCGGGACGTATGCCTGAGCGCCGCGGAGCACTGACTGGGCTCAAGTCGTCGTGCACTACAGAGTCTGTATAAAGAGTGAGCCAGTTACGCAGGAAGGGCAGACGCCAGGTAAAGTCGAATTGGCTGAAACGTGCGCCTGGGTCGTCCCGCGAAAACTTCTCCGCCAGCGACACATTCTGAAAACTGAAAAAACTCTTGAAAAATGTGTGGAGCGTGATCGGTTCGTTACAGGTGTAGAAGACGTTGGTCGCCGTATTGAGGCACTGGCGGTCTTTGCCGCCCCATACCACGGTCCGGCTGAATCCGAATTCGAGATCTCTTGTCGGCTTGAAGCTGATCTTTTCGGCGTGCTCCCATGGTGAAATGGGATACTGATGACCCGGAACTGTGCCAATGAAGAAATCGTAACGGAAGGGTCCCGTAATCTTCGAGAGCCCTGGAATGCGCAGCGGCTCGACGCGATTGATTTCGAAGGCGTAGGTATTCTCGGCATTGTTGCTCTGCATCATGGCGCCGCCCTTGTCAGGGCTCCACCAGTGATCGTTCTTGCCGAAAGAAATCTCATGACCCCAGATGTGGTAAGAAATCAGCGCTTCGAGCACGCTGAAGCGGTCCTGCCCGGCAATAGTTCCGTAAGGGAGGGTTGACTGTACCGGATACTGTGCGAGGGGTATTTGATCGTAGTTGGCGAGGCTCTGCGCCACCGCCAGAGGATACCCCGTATAGCTGGGCGAGTGTTGATACTCTCCGCGGAAATAGAGCGTAAAGCGACCTGCCTCAGCGCGCGCACTGAATCCTGTGTAATTGTTGAAACCTTCCCCATACGGGCGGCCGTAGTCGTTGACAATAGTCTGGCCAAGGTGGAAGCTGTCACGCAGCGGTGTCCCAGTGATGCCCCGCAAAATGGTGTAGGCGCTCTCGAGTTCGGTGCGCGCCACATGCTCTCCGCTGGCCGACTCTACGTCGGAGGAGACTTCCTTTTGCACTGCGAGATAGATTTCGCGTGCCTCATCGTCGTTTACGTTGGCGTCGATCGCATCTGCGGAGCTCTGCAGCATGTGCGCAATGCTCAAGCGCGTCCATGGACGCAGACCAAGGAATGCGGTGTCGATGTAACCCAGAGCATGGAGTCGGTCGAGCGCTGGATATACCCAACTGTCCATCGGTATGTAGGTCGAGCCCAGACTGCTGGTGTAGATAACCGGGGAAGCCGGACGATAACTCGGAGGCACGGGCTGCTGGTATGTATCAGTCCCTCCCGCAGGCTCTGATTTTGCGATGATCTGCGCGTCTGAATTTTCACCGCTCGATTGCGCAACGCTACTCTGCCAGCCTGCGCACAACGCCGCCAGCAGGCATATCGACGGGACAATTTTCACTCGCACCTCGAAGATGGGGGGAATCGGGTCCGGGTACGGCCCCGGCACTGGGATCGTACTGAAAGCCTTGTGCTTAGGCTAGAGGATTGGACTCAGGAAGACAAGCTGCAGCCAGCTCCGTGTTGAATCTGACAACAACTTCATCTCTCCAGCTGTCTTGAAAAAGCTTCTTCCCCGCGAGATATTGCTCCATGTTCCTGACAGCATTTGTTGTTACAAGCTTTGTGGCATTTGGCACGCTGACAATCAGGCTTGGGCCGCCATCGCGAGCACGACAAACCGATTCTTGCGCCACGCGGTAAATGGCTACGGGATCATGCGCGTCGACCGCGATCACGGGAAACAATTCGCCAAGCTTTGCCACAAGCTTCTCGTCACTTCGATCCAGCCGGGCTTGGATGACGTAAAGAACAGGCAGCTTGTGCGCAGAGGAAAGCTCAAACGCCTCCTTGCACTCTTTCAGGGCAGATGCGTCTCCCTCAATGAATGCCACAGCGATCTTGCGATTCTTCGCCATTTTATTGGCCAGAGCCACGCCTGCCGCCAGGCCGGCCGGTACGCCTGGCGAGGTGGAGGTGGGCATCAAAACGCCGGCCTCGATATAGGCGAAGGCTCCGCCACTGCTTTTGCCATTGTTGAGGTGATGCAGCAAGACTTCTGCCGGAACACCCTTCACCAGGCTGGCCGCAAAGATCTGCGGAGTGTGGACAATTGTATCCTCGCGCTCAAGATCAAGCGTCATGCCCACTGCTGCGGGAACCAGGCTTGGACTGCCGTCAGCTTTCTCGGCTGGGAGTCGGCTCAGGCGTTCCTCAAGCAGCTCACACTTGAGCAGCGCGGCATAGAGCTGCCGAAATTTCTCGCTGCTGATAAGCGAGTGACCATTCTTGCCGGCAACGGCGGCGGGTGCGGAATGCCGCTTCAACTTGGTGGGCATGTACGGTGTATTGTTCCTCGGTGTGTCGATCCGCGTTGGGTTCGGTTGGGGCGATTGTATCGCACGCGTGTGAGAAAGGGTCGTTAACTTTCTGACAGCCCGGGTGCGGAAAGCGCCAACAGGCTCTCACAAACTTTTTATGCGCGCAACGCCCGATTTGAGGCGCTTTTCAACAGAATTGTGAATAAGCCTGTGTATTTCCCGCGTGCGTGCGGCGGAAACGCAGAATTGACGCGGACTTTAGCAAAATGCACTCCTTCCGCAGCAGTGGAGTTCCCGAATCAGGTCGAGTATTCGGCATTGATTCGCACGTATTCGGCCGTCAGGTCGCTTGTCCAGAAACGGCAGCTGCCCTCGCCCATCCCAAGCGCAATTCTGACCGTGAATTCGCGGTTCTTCAGATACGCATGAGCCCGCTGCTCATCGAAATCAGGAACTCTCCCGCCGTTTTCGCATATCTGCTGATCACCCAGCCAGATAGCAATTCTGTTCGGATCAGTCTCTGCGCCTGAATATCCTGTTGCTGCCATCAACCGGCCCCAATTTGGATCGGCTCCCGCCCAGGCCGTCTTCACCAGTGGCGAGTGCGCGATTGCCTTTGCCACACGGAGCGCGTCGCTATCGCTGGCTGCGCCTTCGATCTGCAACTCGACAACGTGCGTCACCCCTTCTCCGTCATCCACGATTTGTTTGGCGAGCGACAGGCATACGTCTTCGAGAGCGGTCTTGAACGCGGGATGGCGGGCGTCGACGCTCGCTCCGCTTGCGCCGGAAGCAGCCAGCAGGACGGTGTCGTTGGTAGAAGTGTCGCCGTCAATTGAAATGCGATTAAAGGTTGGCTCGACCGCTGCACGTAGCAGCGTGTCGAGATCGCCGGGTGTGATCGCCGCATCGGTAAAGATGTAGACCAGCATCGTCGCGTGCGGAACGAGCTGAGGATGGATCATCCCTGCGCCTTTACATACACCGGCGATGCGCACTTGAATGCCGCCGACATCGACCCATGCGTGCGCTATCTTGGGCCGTGTGTCAGTAGTCATGATCGCGCTGGCGAACTGGGAAAAATCTGCCGCGCTGGCTCCCAGCGTCTCCTGCACCTTCGGTAGAGCACGCACCAGCTTTTCTGCTGGTAGGGGAACTCCGATGATGCCGGTCGAGGAAGGGAAGACCTCGTGGTCTTTCGCACCGAAACTCAACGCAGCGGCGGAGCAGACGCGTTCGCATGCTGCAATGCCGATTTTGCCTGTCGCGCAATTGGCATTGCCTGCGTTAACCGCAATAACGCGGACGCGGCCGCCGCTAAGCTGTAGATGACGGCTGCCCACAGTTACCGGAGCAGCTTTTACGCGATTCGAGGTAAACATGGCTGCTGCCGTGGCAGCGTGGTCAGCGACAACGACCGCAAAATCGAGGTTGCCGCTTGGTTTCAGTCCGGCTTTGACTGCGGCAAAGCGAAAGCCGCGCGGAAGCGCGTCATCAGGGGGCAGAGAATTTTGAATCATGTGCGCTTTTACTTTATCAAGAGATGAGAATGAACAGCCCGTCCAACACTCCCCAGCCTAGTCTCGAGTTCCTCAACATGCAGCACGTTCATGTTGCCCGTGGCGAGGCCATCGTGCTTCACGATGTCAACCTGCAGATCGCAACCGGAGAGCACGTCGCCATTCTCGGTCCAAACGGCTGCGGAAAATCGACGCTGATCAAGACCATCACCTGCGAGTGCTATCCCATCGTCGCGCCGGAGACGAGGATCTGCCTGCTTGGACGCGAGCGCTGGGATGTCTCGCAGCTTCGCCAGCATCTCGGCGTCGTGGAGGCGCATCTTCCCGGCGAGCGCACCGGCATTACTCGCGGCCTCGACGCTGTGGTCGCCGGATTCTTCTCCGCCTCGACCCTTTGGCCTAATCTGCACGTCACGCCCGAGATGCGCGCGCGTGCACACACGGCGCTCGAGCGGATGCAGGCGGCACATCTTGAAGCGAAGCTGGTCGGACAGATGTCCGCCGGCGAGCAGCGCCGCATCATGATTGCTCGCGCCCTGGTTCACGAGCCGGATATGCTGCTGCTCGACGAGCCTTCGAATGCGCTGGATATTGCAGCGCAGCGTGAGTTGCGCGAGGCCTTGCGGCTGGTCGCCCAGCAGGGAACTGGCATCGTGATGGTGACACATCACCTCGCGGACATCCTCCCGGAGATCACCCGCGTCATCATGATGCGCTCGGGACGATTATTCGCAGACGGCCCCAAGGAGGATTTAATCAACGCCGAAAAGCTTCGCGAGCTCTTCGGCGTGGAGGTAACGCTCACCCGGCGTGATGGCTACTGGCATTCATGGTGAGGACTGCGCGTCCAGCGCTACGCGCCTCGGCGCCTTGATTTTTCACCGCCGTCTGACATAGATTCTAGGCACACGGGAAAGGAGGTTGATCCAGCTAATGAAAAATTCTGAAGGTAGTAGTCGCAGGACCCTACGTGAGGTGACTGAGGCTTAGAGCGCCCTTGGCTCCATTGCATTTTTCAGAATGCTTTGGCTCAAAGCGTGCATTCCTGATAATGCTGTAGTCCTGGCGAAACACAACTTTATCGCCGAGGCCCATCGGAAAGCGAGGGCGCCTCAGGTCAATCTCAACAGTTCACCGGTGAACAAGGCCCGCTCCGATTCTGGCAGCGGGCCTTTCACATCCAGCGACCACCATGGCGAAGTCTCCCATGAAGATATTCAAAGCTACGCTCGAGCGCGGCCACGCTTCGCTGGGCTGGACGATCATCCGCGTTCCAAGGGTCGTCACGGACCCATGGCAGGATCGTAATCGCTTCCGGGTAAAGGGCGAAATCAGCGGGCAATCGGGAGACGCTTTCGCCTTTCGCACCTCGCTGTTCCCGACCGGCGATGGTAGCTTTACTCTTCTCGTCAACAAAAAGATGCAGACCGCCGCCAACGTCACGCTGGGCAGCGTGGCTACCTTTCGCATCGAGCAGGACACCGCCGAGCGCGAAGTAGATATCCCGGCTGAACTCAACGCAGCCCTCTCCGGCGTGCCTTCCCTCCGCCGCTGGTACGACCGCTTGCCGTATAGCATCCGCAAGTACGTCACCGACATCGTCCTCGGCCCCAAGAGTCCCGAGGCTCGGGTTCGCCGCGCCGAGATGATGGCCGAAAACCTCCTCTCGATGCAGGAGGGCGAGCGCCGACCTCCTCCGATCCTCGAAGCGGCATTTATACGCGCTCCTCTCGCACGCAAGGGTTGGAAGCTAATGACTCCCACCCAGCGCCGCGGACATCTCTGGGGAATCTTCTACTACCGCAGCCCTGAAGCGCGCCAGCGCAGGGCCGACAAGGCAATCGAGGACGCGATCCGCATCGCCAGATCCAAGTCAAAATCCGAGTGATAATCACGCCGGCCGCCAAAACTAACAGGCACTCCGAGGCACTACAATAGGCCCATGGAACCCCTCGTCATTGCCGGCAAGGCCTTTCAATCTCGCCTCATCGTCGGAACCGGAAAATACAAGGACGGCCCCGAAACCCAGGCTGCCATCGAAGCCTCAGGTGCCGAGATGGTCACGGTCGCGGTGCGACGCGTCAACCTCGACCGTTCGAAAGAATCGCTCCTTGACTTCATCGACCCCCAGCGCTACTTCCTACTGCCCAACACGGCGGGATGCTACACCGCAGACGAGGCCATCCGCGCCTCGCGCCTTGGCCGGGAAGTCGGTCTCTCCGATTGGGTGAAGATTGAGGTCATCGGAGATCAGTCGACGCTCTATCCGGATGTGCAGGCAACACTCGAAGCCACCCGTACCCTCGTAAAAGAAGGCTTCACCGTTCTCCCTTATACCTCTGATGACGTTGTCTTTGCGCGTCGTCTCATTGATGCGGGCGCGGCCGCCGTAATGCCCCTCGCCGCGCCCATCGGCAGCGGATTAGGCATCCAGAACAGAGCCACGCTCCAGATCCTCCGCGAGCGCATCACCGAAGTCCCGCTCATCGTCGACGCCGGTGTGGGCACGGCTTCCGATGCCGCGCTCGCAATGGAGATGGGTGCCGACGGTGTTCTGATGAACACCGCGATCGCCGCCGCAGCTAATCCGATTCTGATGGCCGAGGCGATGCAGCACGCGGTACTCGGCGGACGGCAGGCATATCTCGCTGGCCGTATGCCCCGGCGTCTCTATGCCACGGCCAGCTCTCCTCTTGAAGGAATCTCAAGATGAAACACGCCTGGTGCGTGTATCGAAATCTCTATCTCGCAGAGCGGCGATCCGTCATTTAGACTCACCCCATGCGTGTCTTCGGCATCGACTGCGGTACTGAGTGCACCGGTTACGGCGTGGTTGAGTGGGACGACGCAGCGCGCAACCCGCATCTCGTTTCCCTTGGGGCCGGTGCAATCCGTGTTTCGAAGAAGGATCTCCTCCCGCAAAGGCTCGCGGCGGTTTACACGCGCCTCATCGATCTGCTCGACGCCTATCAGCCGGATGTCGTCGCGGTTGAAGAGGTCTTTTACTCTGTTAACGCCAAGTCAGCCCTCAAGCTCGGCCATGTTCGTGGAGTCGCCTTGCTCGCGGCTGCGACGGCGCATCTTCCATTTGCCGAATACGCACCGTTGAAAATCAAATCCACGGTGACCGGCTACGGCCTGGCGGAAAAGGAACAGGTGCAATTCATGGTTGCCCGCCTGCTCGACCTGCCGTGTACGCCTGAACCTGCCGATGCCGCCGATGCGCTGGCAATCGCTATCTGCCACATCCACCATTCGCGAACAGCCGCCCTTCAGGCGCCGATTTACAGATGATGCTCGCTCTCGTTGCCGCCGTCGCTCTTACCTTGTCTCAGGCCTTACCATCGTCTTCTGACCACGCAGCTGCCTCGGGAACTCCAGCTGAAATCCGTTTCTCCTTCGAACACGCCCAGCTCGACCCCGCGACTTATACGCTCATCATTCACGAAGACGGCAACGGACATTACCAGTCCACGCCCGGTCCCGTATCCGGAGCGGCCAGCGACGGCATTGCCTCGGCGCCTCTGAGTCGCGACATCGTGATCCGCGATCCGCTGCTTGAGTCATTTTTCCGTGACGCCCGCTTGCATCACTTCTTCGCCACCGAATGCGAGGCTCCCGACAGCCATGTGGCCTTTACCGGAAAGAAGACTCTAGCCTATTCCGGATCGGATGGCCACGGCGAATGCAGCTTCAACTGGTCACGGGATCAGCAATTGAATCAACTCGGCGACGATCTGATGGCCGTTGCCCATACCGTACATGTAGGAAGCCGCCTGGCCATTGAGCACGCGCACAGCCGCCTCAGTCTGGACTCCGAGCTCGAAGAGTTGCAAGATGCGGTCAAAGACCACCGCGCCCTCGAAATCGAGAACATCGCCCCCGAGCTACAGTCCATCGCCGCCGATCCCGCCGTCATGAATCGCGCCCGCAACAGGGCCCGAGCGTTGTTGAACTCTGGCGCGTCAAAACACTGATCGGCTTCGAACGGCAATGCGTGAATCGTCACCCCCTCTGCGCCGTCCAATGTTTGTGGCGAGAGTCCAAATCGAAACTTTTGAGCGCGCCTTCACGTTGTTAAGGTGTAGTAGACGTAGGACCGGGCCATCTGAAGGAGGTGTCCTATGAGGCACCCGAATCGCTGCTTGTATCGGATTGGCGGCTCATTTGCCGCAATTACACTGTTTTGGGGTTTAAGCACGTTTGCGCAGGATCAGGCCGTACCGCCTCCCCCTCCGGATTCGCAGCAGGCTTCACAGCCCGCCCAGCAGCAGCCGCCCGAGGCCAGCAATATTCGCGCTGTGCGCCTAAGCGACGTTGAGGGGCACGTGCAGGTCTTCAACGGCGAAGATGCGGCCTTCAATCAGGCTCTGCAAAATATGCCTGCCGTCGAAGGCATGCGCTTTGTCACCGGCGAAGATGGCCGGCTTGAGATCCAGTTCGAAGATGGTTCCGTGGCCCGTGTTACACCTAACAGCTCAGTGACCCTCTCGCAACTGAAACGTAACCCTGATGGGTCAACTCTTACCACCATCGATGCAAACGCCGGCCTCTCCTACTACGAGCTCAATGGCCGCGCCGGTCAGTACAGTGTGCGTTTCGGACCCAACAACGTAACCCCCACCGACAGCGCGATCTTCCGCATCGACCTCGACGGCAATCCTGCTGACCTGGCGGTGACTCACGGAACAGTACATGTATCCGATGGGCAGAGCCTGGCGCTCGATCTCCAGACGAATCACTCCATCCATTTCGACACGCAGAATCCTGGCCAGTACCAGCAGGTGCCCAGTGTTACTGCCGATACGTGGGATCAGTGGAACTCCGACCGCGACCAGGCGTTGGCTACGCTCGAGGAGAACGCCACGACGGCCCGGGCCAGTACCGGCAATCCCGACGACCCAGGTTGGGATGACCTCGACTATTACGGCGACTGGTACAACGTTCCCGGATACGGCATGGGGTGGTCCCCATCCGGCGTAGGCTCGGATTGGGATCCCTTCGGTGTAGGTGCATGGGGCTACTATTCCGGAGTAGGGTACACATGGATCTCCGGTTATTCATGGGGATGGTGGCCCTACCATTGCGGCGCCTGGAATTGGTTCGGCAGCTTTGGGTGGATGTGGTTCCCCGGCAATTGTGGTTTCAGCACGATTGGCGCGGGCTGGTATCCCTACGCCGCCGTGTGGCGCTACCCTCCCAACTATCGGCCTCCATCTCGCCCCCTGACGCCTCCGGTGCATGGCTTGCCACCGCATGGTCACCCGCCCAGGCCGGAGCCGCTTGTCGCCGTCAATCGCGGGCAGCAGTTCGCAGAGGAGTTCCGCTCCCTGGGAGGCGTCAAGCCGTCTCCGCGAACCTTTGCCTACCAGGGACAAAGCATCAATCCCGCCGAATCCACGATTCGTGTCCACACCGCGGGACCATTGGGTGAAGGCTTTATGACTGCCACGATCCGCACGCATCCCGAGGTGCTCGATCGCAGCAATGTTCGCGTGACCACCCCTGGACGTTCCACCTATCAGCCGGGTATATCCGGATTCGAGTCTGGCGATCGCGGCACAGTCCGATACACGCCACCGCCCGTCTACCGGCCTGCCCCCAGCACCATCACGCCGCGCTCAACCTACTCAGGCGGAGGTGGCATCCACTACAGTCCACCGCCACCACCACCTGCAGTCCACGTCTCGCCGCCTGCCAGCGGTCGTCCGCATTGATTTCAGCCCCAGGGTCCGGCTCTTCGGACCTTGGCGGCTGCAGTCCCTATCCGAAGATATTCGTGTTCAGGTATTCGTTCCGGAACTTTCCCTTCGGGTCATACTGCTCGAGCATCGCGCGATACTCCGGCATTCTGACGTAAAGCTGAGCCAGTCTTGCGTGGGATACGGTGAAGAGCTTGGCCCAGTGTGGCCTGGTCTCAAAGCGGGCGAGTCTTTCTTCGATCTGCGGCAGAATCTCCCTCACCGCCGGCCATTCCGGCTTCCATGTGAAGTGGATTGCCATAGACGGCCGCTTGTAGGCCATGCTCATCCACAGATCGTCGGCGTCGATGGTGCGCAGTTCAGTCACAAAGAGGTGCGGCGTGATCTGGTCGCGCAGTTCCTCGACTGCAAGGATCGCCTCGTAACCTTTATCGCGCGGAACAAAATATTCGGTCTGCAGTTCAGCGCCGCTGCTTGGGGTAAAGTTCATTTTGAAATGCGGCAGCCGTTCGTACCACGGACCCGGCACACCCCCTTGCTCCGTGCAACTCTCGGCTGAATGTCCCGGGATGGGGTGCAGCTTCTTCGTCGCAAGGGTCGCGCCGTAGAACTCCGGTGCAAACTTTGGTGATGCTGCTCCGGAATCAAGCCTTCGCTTGATCCACACCTGGCCGATGCGATGATTTTGCCAATCGGTAAAGAGGCTCACGCTGTAGCCGCTGGCGAAAATCTCCTCGAGGTTCTTTTCCAGCTGCGCCATCGACAGGTTTTCATAAACGACCTGGGCTACCTCGAAAGTCGGTTGGACATCGACGGTGATCCCTGTGATCACTCCTAGTCCGCCAAGTCCCACAACCATGCCATGAAAGCGGTCTCCGTCTTTCCGGGAGAGCGTCTTTACCTCGCCGTCCGCAGTCACCAGTTCCATCGCGGCAACCGCGGTTGAGAGATTGCCATTCTTGTTCCCGGAGCCGTGAGTGGCGGTCGCACATGCCCCGGCAACAGAGATATGCGGCAGGGATGCAAGGTTGTGCAGCGCATAACCTTTGCCGTCGATGTATGGTGCGAGCTGTCCGTAGGTCACTCCGGCCCCGACAGTTACAGTTCGGGCTTTTTCGTCCAGAACCATCGTGTCCAGCTGCTTCAAAGAGATTTGGTTAACCGGATTGTCGGCGATGTTGTTGAAGGAATGTCGAGCTCCCAAAGCCTTGAGGGTGGCGCAACTCTTCACTGCCGCCCGTACCTCGTCGGTCGTCTTGGGAGAGATCAGGTTCTTCGCATGAAACTCGTAGTTCCCGGCCCAGTTTGTGCGATGCTCGCTCTGAGGTTCCGCGGAGACGTATCGCTGCACCAGGCTTCCTGTGAGAATGACACCTGAAGTCTTCAAGAACTCCCTCTTGTCCATCGTCTGTCTTTCCTCCGTTGTGATGCAAGCTGATTAACGCCGGCCTCCACCATAACCGCTCCCTTGCAGATTTCACAATCGGACCGTGTCTTTGCTGAATCTATGGAGTGACCCAATTAATCCAGGCTAATCGCTAAAAAGGAGCTCCAGTCATGCCACTTCCCACGGACGAGAAAATCCTCGCGCTCAGCAACGATCTGATCCAAACCTTCGAAACGCTTTTTGGACTCCACCCCGGCTTCCGTCCCGCGCATGCCAAGGGCATCCTGTTGACTGGCACATTTACGCCTTCCTCCGATGCCGCTTCGCTTAGCCGTGCACAGCACTTCAATCGTGCCTCTACCCCTGTCACCGTGCGCTTCTCGAATTCGACCGGCATCCCCCTCATTCCCGACAACGACCCCAACGCCGATCCGCGTGGCATGGCCATCCGCTTCAACCTCGCCGAACATGTGCATACGGATATCGTCTCTCATTCGATCGACAGCTTTCCGACCCATACTGGGCAGGAGTTCCTGGAGATGTTGCGTGCCGTTGCCGCATCCAGCGATCAAACTCAGCCGCACCCCTGGCCGGTGGAGGTCTTTCTTGGATCGCATCCGGCAGCTCTCGCCTTTGTTCAGGCCCCGAAGCCCGCGCCCTCGAGCTTTGCGCGCGAGGGCTATTACGGCGTCACCGCAATGCGGTTCATCAATAAGGAGGGCGCCGCACGCTACGGTCGCTACCGCATCATTCCCGAGGCCGGCAATGATCCCCTCGACGCAGAAGCACTGAAAGCCAAGGGACCGGATTACCTCTTCGACGAGATCAAAGAAAGGGTCGGAGGTGGCCCAATCCGATTCCGCGTTGTCGTTCAGCTCGCCAATGATGGCGACACTGTCGACGACGCCACCGTTCACTGGCCGGAAGACCGGACGCTGCTCGATCTTGGCGCCCTCGAACTTACGGCTCTCGCCCCTGACAACGCCGCCGAACAACAGCGAATCATTTTTGATCCCATACCCCGTCTTGATGGCATCGAGCCGTCGGAAGATCCGCTGCTCGAGCTTCGCGCCGCCGTGTATCTCATCAGCGGTCGCCGCCGTCGCGCCGCGCCACCAACTCAGGCCTGATGACCGGCTGCCGGCAGTCTCTCCTTGACAGCTTAGGAGGGACTGCGCTACCTTCCTAATCATCTTAGGAGGGATTGTGCCAGAGCAAGCCCAGCTTCTGCCCGGGACACTTGATTTGCTGATCCTCAAAGCGGTGTCCCTCGCCCCGCTTCACGGTTACGGGATTCTGCTGCGCATCGGTCAGATATCGGGGGGCGCGCTGCTCATTGAGCAGGGAGCCCTCTATCCGGCACTCTTTCGTCTTGTACGGCAGGGCCTGCTCAAAGCCAGTTGGGGGACTTCTGAGAACAATCGCCGCGCCAAGTTCTACGAACTCACCGTTGCCGGGCGCAAGCGTCTTCGTGATGAAACCGAGGGCTGGAATCGCCTAGCCGCGGCGATTGCTTCGGCTCTAGCGGCGCAGCCAGAGGAAGTGTGAGACTCCTCGCCTATCTTCGCTCTCTCATGGCGTTGCTTTTCCGCAGCGCCATTGTGAACGGCGAAATGGACGAAGAGCTTCGCTCGCATTTGCAGCATCGTGCCGACGACCTTCAGCGCTCCGGGCTCTCCCGTGCGGAAGCCGAACGCAGAGCGCGCATCGAGTTTGGCGCCTACGAGCGCATCCGGGAGGAATCGCACGAAGCCCTTGGCGGGCAATTCATCGAAACTCTCCTGCAGGACATTCGCTTTGCATTTCGCACTCTGCGCAAGTCTCCCGGTTTTGCCGCGGCCGCCGTTGTTACCCTGGCGATGGCCATCGGTGCCAATGCCGTGGTCTTCGGCCTGTTGAATGCGCTCATTCTGCGCCCTCTTGCCTTGCCTCAGGCACAGCGGCTCTACATGATTGAGCGCGGCGTAAAAGATGATTCGCCGTTTCAGTCCTATCCGGACTATCTCGATTTGCGTGATCGCAACCGTACCTTCGACGGCATAATCGCCTATAGCATCGACCAGGCCGGACTCGATACCGGCGGAAACCCCAATCCGGCATGGCTTTATGAGGCGAGCGGAAATTACTTTGATGTGTTGGGCGTGCAGCCGTATCTTGGCCGTTTCTTTCACGCTTCCGATGAGCACGGCCCGAATAGCGTCCCTTACATCGTCCTCAGCTATGCGTATTGGGCCAGTCACTTTCAGGCCGATCGCAGCATAGTCGGGCGTACCGTTCAAGTCGACCGCCATCCGTACACCATCCTCGGTGTCGCGCCAAGGAATTTTCGCGGAACCGAGTTGTACTTCATGCCCGACATCTGGGTGCCGTTGGTTGACTTGCCGCAGTTTGGAGGTGGCGACGATCTGATTTCGCGCGGAACTCGCGGCACCTGGCTGCTTGGCCGCCTCAAGGCAGGCATCACCCCGGCGCAGGCCGCCGCCGATCTGAACGCTATCGCCGCATATCTCGCCAAAAGCTATCCCAACGATGACGGGCGGATCAACTTCTCGCTGTCCCGCCCCGGTTTGTTAGGCAACATGTTTGGCCAGCCCGTTCTGGCATTTCTCACTGGGCTGACGCTGCTCGCTGGGCTCGTTCTGCTCGCCGCCTGCGCCAATCTCGGCGGCCTCTTTGCCGCCCGCGCCGCGGACCGGTCTCGTGAAACTGCCTTACGCCTGGCCCTGGGATCATCCCGCAGACGTATCCTTCGCCAGATGCTCACGGAAGCGGTTCTGCTTTCCTTCATAGGAGGCGCGGCTGGCTTGTTGGGCAGCATCGCCTTGCTCCGCTGGCTTTCCACTTGGCAGCCGATGCCTGCGTTCCCCATTAATCTGCCCGTGACTCCTGACGCGAAAGTCTATCTGGTTGCCATGTTCCTTGCGCTGGTCAGCGGACTCCTTTTCGGCATCGTCCCGATCCGCCAGGTCCTGCGTGCCAATCCGTGGAACATCATCAAATCCGGCCCCCGCTTGGCAGGGGAGCGGTTCACGGTCCGCGATGCGCTGCTCATCATACAGATCGCCATCTGCGCAGTGCTGGTCACGTCTTCGCTGGTGGCTGTCCGCGGGCTGGGTCGTTCGCTGCATTGCAGCTTCGGCTTCCAGCCGAAGAACGCTTTGCTGGTGGCCACCGATCTCAACATGGCCGGCTACAAAGGCGACCGCATAGCTCCCATGCAGCGCCGCATGCTCGACGCCGTCAAAGCGATCCCTGGAGTTTCGGACGTCGGATTGGCTGACCGTGTGCCGCTGGCTTTGGATTGGTATGGCGACAGCGTTTTCAAAGACGGCACGACAGAGATGAAAATGTCGAACGCTGCCGCCGAAACCATGGTCTATGTCATATCGCCGGACTATTTCCGCGCTGCTGGAACTGCGCTGCTTGCCGGCAGGACGTTCACCTGGCACGACGACGGGAACGCCCCGCGTGTCGCTGTGGTAAGCCGTGAGTTCGCCCGTCGGCTCTTCGGCTCGGAAACGGCCGCCATTGGGGGATACTTCAAGAGGATGGATGGCACACGGATCCGGGTCGTGGGCCTGGTCGAAGATGGCAAACACCGGACCCTCACCGAAGATCCCCAGCCTGCAATGTTCCTTCCTCTCCTGCAATCGCCGTCGAGCGGCACCTGGCTGGTCATCCGTTCCGCCCGAGACCCGCACGAGCTTTCCGCGGAAATCGAATCTACTCTGCGCGGCCTCGACGCCGGACTTCCTTTCGCCATTCACACCTGGAATAAGGAGCTGGACAGCGCATTGTTCGCATCGCGCATCGCAACCGTCTCTCTGGGTGTTCTCGGTGGGCTGGGCGCAATGCTTGCGGTAACCGGAATCTTCGGTCTGGCTGCATATTCGATAAGTAAACGGCTGCGCGAGCTGGGAATCCGCATTGCCCTGGGAGCCCAACGCCAGGAGGTACTGCACGCCGCCCTGGGGCGCGCCTTCCGCCTGCTGGCTTTCGGCTCTGCCGCGGGCCTCGTTCTGGGAATCGCGGCCGCCCGCATCCTGTCGTCAATCGTCTATGAGGCGACACCCCGCGATCCGCTGATCCTGGCCGGAGTCGTGTGCATCATGCTGCTGCTTGGGCTTCTTGCCACATGGATTCCCGCTCAGCGCGCTCTCTCGGTAAACCCCTTGATTCTGCTGCGCGAGGACTAACCGGCTGCGCAGACTGTCGGATCTCCAGTTGCGGCCCGGCTCGCGGAGCCCGATTCTGATCCTGCATCTTTTTGAAGTGGCCGCAAAAAGGCAAACACGCACGTCAGCGAAAAGGAGCATACTAACGTCTAATGGGGCAGAGACAGGCGTCTGTTCCGGGGAGTTCCTATGCGAATTCAAAGTTTAGTTCGCCGCTCACCAGCGCCGGTGGCGCTGGCGGCAGCTTTGGCGCTCGCTTCGGCCATGGCATTTGGCCAGTCCACCAGCCCCCAGTCCACCAGCTCACCGGCTGCTTCCTCTCCCGACACGCAGACACCCGCAAACACCAAAACCGCTGGTCAGTCGGGTTCCGTGCCTCTACCTGCCCCGGATGCCAAGCCTAGCGGCAATGCGCCCAACCCGGATCAGGACAGCGCGCAGCAGACCACACCGACACCTGCTCCCGCTGCATCCTCGCCCTCGAGCGGTTCATCGGGAGACTCCACCATGCCCGGTGTGAAAAAGGGAAGTATCGATGACGTCAACGCGGTCGGCACGCGCGACATTGGTGCCCGGGGCGTCGGCAACTGGTACTCGACTGAGTCGGAAATCAAGATGGGTAAGCAGTACGCTGCCATGATCGAGAAGAGCACGAAGTTCATCACCGATCCGGAGGTGACAGAGTACATTAACCGGATCGGCCAGAACATCGTCAAGAATTCCGACTGCAAGGTTCCCTTCACCATCAAGGTCATTGACTCCGACGAGATCAACGCCATGGCACTCCCGGGCGGATTTTTCTACGTGAACTCCGGACTCATTCTGGCCGCCGATGAGGAGGCAGAGCTTGCCGGCGTGATGGCCCACGAGACGGCCCATGTCTGCGCCCACCATGCCGCCCGTGAAATGACCCGCGCCAACTACGCGCAGTTGGGCACTATTCCGCTGATCTTTATCGGTGGATGGGCCGGGTACGGCATCTATGAGGCAGCGAACCTTGCCATTCCGCTGACCTTCCTAGAATTTTCCCGTGAGTTCGAGGCTCAGGCCGATTATCTTGGCGTCGAATACATGTATCGCGCCGGCTACGATCCGCAGGCCTTCATTACCTTCTTTGAAAAGATCCAGGACCTCCAAAAACACAAGCCAGGTGCTGTAGCGCGGGCTTTCTCCGACCACCCGCAGACTCCCGACCGTATCGCTCACTCGCAGGAGGAAATCGCTAAAATCCTGCCCCCGCGCGACGAGTATCTGGTTACCACTTCGGAATTCGATGAAGTGAAGGCCCGGCTGGCCCGCATCGAGAACAAGCGCAAGCTGACCGACGGCAAGAACGGCGGCAAGCCAACGCTGCGTCGCGTGAGCAATACCCAAGACCCGAATAACCCCAGCAACTCCACCGACGACCGGCCGACGCTGCATCGCCGTGACGACTCGGGTAGCAATGGTGGCGGCTCGTCGTCGCCCACCAGTAACATCATTCCCGGCAGCATGAATTAAGGACCAGATCGAAAGCAATTGGCTGCAGCGCCGCGTTCGCGCGGCGCTCAGTCTTTTAGCACTTCTTGCATTTGGCCAGGATGGCCTTCTGCAATCGTTCCCGAAGCTCGTTAGGGAGCTCGTAAATCACGTGTTTACGGTAGATTTCGATCGTTTTCCGGGTGGTGCTGAGGGTGACGACGCAATGCTCGCATCCGCGCAGATGCTCTTCGAGCTGGGCCCGCACTGGAACAGTTACATTGTTGTCGATCAGGTCGTCCAATTGCGCCAAAAACTCTGAGCAGGTCACTTCACACCATCCTTGGATCGATTGCGGAAGTACCGGCTGAGCCGCTCCCGCAATTGCAGTCGCGCCCGCAACAGGCGCGACTTGACTGCTGGAATACTTAAACCCAGACTTTCGGCCGTTTCCTCGGTCGAAAGTCCCTCTACGTCACGCAGAACGAAGACCACACGGAAGCCCGGAGGCAACCCTTGGATCGTCTTGCGCAAAATCTCGGCCATCTCTGACTGGCCGTACATCTGCTCGGGATCAGGAGACCAATCAGCAAGGTCCCGAGGCATCGAGCCTTCATCGGTCTCCACATCCTCATCGATTGAGACCATCCGGCCGGTGCGACGCTTGCGCAGCCGCATCAGCGATTCGTTTACCGCGATCCGCACCAGCCAGGTATAGAACTTCGAATTACCCTGAAACTGGTCGAGCTTCTCGTAGGCCTTGAGGAAGGCATCCTGTACGACATCCTCGGCGTCCTCGCGGTTCTGGGTGATGTGCTGCGCGATACGGAAAACCTGCCGGTCATACTGCCGCACAAGCTTCTCGAACGCCTCCACATCGCCCCCACGGGCGCGGTTGACGAGCAGAACGTCGGGGTGAATCTCCTCAGTCCCCTGTGTTTGGATAGTTGACATGACAGATAGTTTCAGAAAAAGGACCGTCTAAAAAACTACGACCGGTTCGATCTCTGTTCTTCTTATCCTAAATGGCCCGTCAATGGAGAGCAAAAAGCACTTTGACACCGCAGCCACTTTCGAACGACCAAGCTGCTCAGAATGCCGATTCCGACGCGACGCTGTTACCCTTTTCATAATGGAAGTATCCAATTGGGAAACACGCGGAGTTTCTTGACAATTTGGTCCGCACACAGGAGCATTTTCGCCTTACAGTACAAGTCAAGGATCTAAGTCAGGAGC
>Ga0335075_10004078_pt1 | contig 22910 bp, 21 predicted proteins | sample Lox_Sample_24_FD_206723 | JGI IMG/M metagenome (GOLD analysis project Ga0335075, IMG submission 206723) | Soil microbial communities from Loxahatchee National Wildlife Refuge, Florida, United States - Lox_Sample_2.4 | ecosystem: Environmental > Terrestrial > Soil > Wetlands | place: USA...
GATCCGGATGGACCGAGCAGGGCAAGGAGCTCACCCGGCCTCACCGAGAGATCGATCCCGCGCAGGACCTGATGTTCGCCGAAATTCTTGGCGAGGCCGGAAATCTCGATGCTCGTCACCATCCAGCAATATCCTCGGAAAACCGCGGCGGTTTAAAGGGCACGAACGCGGCGCAGCGCCCGCAACTCGTCCCGATGGCGTCGCTCGAGAGCCCCCTTCATCATGAGTGTTAGGACTGCGAAGAGCGCAAGCAGCGATGCGGCAGCGAAGGCGGCCTGGACCTGATAGCCGTCATAGAGAGTCTGCACTTCGAGCGGCAGCGTGTTGGTCTGGCCAGGGATCCGCCCGGAGACGACGGACACCGCGCCGAATTCGCCGAGAGCGCGGGCGTTGCACAGGACCACCCCGTACAGGAGACCCCAGCGCAGGCGCGGCAGGCTCACATGTCGCAGAATCTGCAAGAAGGAGGCGCCAAACATGGCAGCCGCTTCCTCCTCCTCGTTCCCCTGTTCCTCGGCAAGCGGGATCAGCTCGCGGGCCACGAACGGGAACGTGACGAAGATCGTCGCCAGAACCATGCCCGGCACGGCGAAGATCACCCGAATGCCGTGCGCCGCAAGGAAGCCGCCGACCAGCCCATTGCCGCCGAAGACCAGGATCAGGATGAGCCCGGCAATCACCGGCGATATGGAAAACGGCAGATCGATCAGCGTAATCAGGAGATTGCGGCCCGGAAAGCGGAACCGGCCGACGCACCAGCCCGCCAGGATGCCGAAGACCAGGTTCATCGGCACGGTGATCGCCGCTATCAGCAGCGTCAGCTCGATCGCCGCACGGACATCCGGTTCGACGAGGGCCGCTGCGTAGGCGTGCAGGCCCGCCGCAAGCGCATCGAGGAAGACAACTGCCAGCGGCAGGATGAGGAACAGAAGGACGAAGACGATCGCGGTCGCGATCAGCACGGACCGCTGCCAGCCGTGCCGCCTAGACATCAGACCGCACCAGCCGGCCGCGCAGGAGGTTGACCAGCAGCAGCAGGGCGAAGGAGACGGCGAGCATCAGGGTGGCGATGGCGGTTGCACCCTCGAAATTGAATTGCTCGAGCTCGGTCACGATCAGCAGGGGTACGATCTCGGAGACCATCGGCTTGTTTCCGGCGATGAAGATGACGGAACCATATTCGCCGAGTGCACGGGCCAGGGCCATGGCGAAGCCGGTCATGATGGCCGGAACGAGTGCAGGCAGAATCACGTGGCGGAAGCTCTGCACCGCGGCCGCACCGAGGAGGTCCGCCGCCTCTTCCTGCTCGACCTCGAGCTCCTCGATCGCCGGCTCCACGGCTCGAACGACGAAGGGAAGGCCGACGAAGATCAGGGCTACGACGATCCCCCATCTCGTATAGGCAACATGGACGCCGAGCGGCGCCAGCGTGCGGCCGATCCAGCCGCGCGGCGCATAGAGTGCGCTCAGCGCGATGCCGGCAATCGCCGTCGGCAGTGCGAAAGGCAGGTCGATGAGCCCATCGACGACGCGTCGGAGCGGAAATGAGTACCGCACCAGCACCCAGGCAATGATGACGCCGAAGACCGTGTCGACCGCGGCTGCCAGCAGGGCGGATTCGACACTGACCCGTAAGTCCCCGAGTACGCGGGGTTGCATGACGATGGTCCAAAATCCGCGCCAGCCCAGTCCGAGCGCGACATGGATCATGAGCGCCAGCGGCAGCAGGATCAGCACGCCGAGCCAGGCTATGCTCGCCGAGAGCGTCGGCGCGAAACCCGGCAGGATGGAGCGCCTGGGCCTCATCGTCGCAATCCGCTCAGTCGCCGTGGCCGTAGACCTGGTCGAAGATGCCACCATCGGCGAAGAATCTCTTCTCCGCCTTCTGCCAGCCGCCGAAGAACCCTTTTACCGTCACGAGCTTTAGCGGTTCGAACTGTGCCGCGTATCTTGTGGCGACGTTGCGGTCGCGCGGGCGGAAGAAGTTGCGGGCGACGACGTCCTGCGCCTCGGGGGCATAGAGATATTCCAGATAGGCTTTCGCGACCGCGCGGCTGCCACGGCGGTCCACCACCTTGTCGACGACGGCGACCGGAGGTTCCGCGAGCAACGAAAGAGACGGCGTCACCATCTCGAAGGAGGCGGCGCCGGCCTCCTTGATCGCGAGATACGCTTCGCTCTCCCAGGCGATGAGCACATCACCGAGATCGCGCCGGGTGAATGCGAGCGTCGCGGTGCGCGCGCTCGGATCGAACACTGGGACGCGCTTGAGGAGAGCCCTGAGGTAGCTGCGTGCCTTGGCCGCATCCTCTTGGTACGCCACCATCGCCCAGGCCCAGGCGGCAAGGATGTTGTAGCGTGCGCCGCCCGAGGTCTTCGGATTGGGCGTGACGACCGAAACATCGTTGCGGATCAGATCGGGCCAGTCCCGGATCTGCCTCGGGTTGCCTTTGCGCACGAGAAAGACGATCGCGGAGGTGTAGGGAGAACTGTCGAAGGGCAGGCGGGAGGCCCAGTCTGGTGCGATCAGCCCTGCCGTTGCAATCGCGTCAATGTCGTAGGCGAGGGCCAGCGTCACCACATCGGCCGGCAGTCCCTCGATGACAGCCCGCGCCTGGGCACCTGAGCCGCCGTGGCTGTCGCGGAGCGAGACATGGCGCCCCTCCGTCTTCTGCCAATGCGCGGCGAATAGCGGGTCGTAGGCACGGAACAGCTCGACCGTCGTCGAATAGCTGGCGTTCAGCAGCGTTCCCGGTTCCGCTCCCCGCGCGCGACCGGCGAAGGCCATCGCTCCGGTGGCTGCGCCTGCCGCCAGCAACGTCCGCCGGCCGCAGGCATGCCATGTCGGCGTTGATCGCTCGTCCATCGGTTCCTCCGTCGTTTGCGGAATCTGCGGCTGAGGCACGGCCCCTTGTCGCTGGGGAACGACCGGGCTAGTCGGTCTTAGTCAGTGCACGGCTGGGACTCGTTGGCGGGTGTCGCCGCGCAATGCACCGGACGTCCGGCGATGATTCTGCCGTTCTTCCTCATGACAGAGGCGCAGAAATTCGAAGCTTTCTTCGGCCATGCGGCATAACCGGGGTGACAGCATTATGAGCTGTATGCCGAGATCGGCATAACCCCCTTTCGTCAGGGTGATCGGCGCCGGCCGCTCCGCGAGCACGCTGCTCGCACGCGCCATTGCGCTCGGCATGACTGACCGGGCGGCCTGCTTCGCTCATCAAGCGTCGTTCCACGGCTTGCCATGACAAGCCTCGCCGCCCTTATAACCCGTGATGCGCAGAGATGACTCTCTCTCCGCCTGCGAGGCTGTTGCAGGCAGCAGCGCCTTTGCGCAGAACTCTTCGAGTTCCAGAACGATTCTGCGGGCCAGCCACAGGTTCGGGGCGTTCCTGTGATCGGCGACCAGGTGCGCGATCATGGCGACGCGCGCATCTTCGACGAGCGACTTGCGGCCAATCATGTCCCGTCCTCCCAGGGTACGTGCCACGTCGCCTTCGCGGGCCGCCGGTGGGTGCACCTGCGGCCTGAAGGAAGTCTCCGCGGGGCGGGAAGTTGTCGCAATCCGACGGCCTCCCACCCACTCCAGCGCTTCCTGCCGACCAACTCCGATCCGCTCATGTCTCTTAACACATACTAATTCGATGGGAATTATCGTATACGGTGAACTGCGTTGTCAATCAAAAATTCCCTGCCGCCGTCGGCAAGGAAGGAACCGGCCTGCCCGGCATGGCTGCATTCGCAATCATCTCGCCGAACGGCCCCGACTGCCAGCCGCCTGCGGGCGACCCGGCTGCGTGCTGCAGCGGCAGGCGCGGCAACACGAGTTCGGCGAAGCGGTAAGCCTCCTCGAGATGCGGGTAGCCGCTCATGATGAAGTGGTCGATGCCGAGCGCCATGTATTCGCGCATTCGCTCGGCAACCGTCTCCGCATCGCCCACCAGTGCCGTGCCCGCGCCCCCGCGCACGAGGCCGACGCCGGCCCAGAGATGCGGACTGATCTCGAGCTGATCGCGCCGGCCGCCATGCAGCGCCGCCATGCGCTTCTGGCCGACCGAATCCATGCGCGCGAAAACCTGCTGCGCCGCGCCGATCGTCGTGTCATCAAGATGGCGGATCAGGTCTTCGGCTGCCCGCCAGGCCTCCGCCTCGGTCTCGCGGACGATCGCGTGCAGGCGGATCCCGTAGCTGAGCTGCCGGCCGCAGTTCGCAGCGGCCGTGGCGACGCGCATGAGCTTCTCGGCCACGTTGGAAGGCGGCTCGCCCCAGGTGAGGTACGCGTCCACCAGCTCGGCGGCAACCGCGATACCGGCATCGGAGGAGCCTCCGAAATAAAGCGGCGGGTGCGGCTTCTGCACCGGTGGAAACACCAGCCGCCCACCACCGATGCGAATATGCGCGCCGGCGTAATCGAGCCGGCTGCCGCCCATCAGCCGCTTCCATGCCTCGAGGAATTCGCGCGTCACCTCGTAACGGGCTGCGTGCGACAGGAAGAGCCCGTCTCCCTCGTTCTCGACCGGGTCACCGCCGGTCACGACGTTGATCATCAGGCGCCCGTCTGAAATCCGATCCAGCGACGCAGCCATCCGCGCCGCGACAGCAGGCGACACAAGGCCCGGACGAAACGCGACGAGGAAGCGAAGGCGGCGGGTGAGCGGAACAAGCGCCGAGGCGATCACCCAGGAATCCTCGCACGATCGCCCGGTCGGGAGCAGAACGCCGTAATAGCCGAGCCGATCGGCTGCCCCTGCAATCTGCGCGAGGTAGGAAAGATCTACTGCGCGGCTGCCTTCCGCAGTCGCGAGATAGCGCCCGTCGCCATGCGTCGGCAGGAACCAAAGGACGCGTGCCGCCCTGGCGGGTGGGATTCCCATGGCTCAGCTCCACGCGTCCTCAGCCACAACGATCGGCCGGGGGATCAGCCGCAACCGATAGAACGCATCGGCGATTTCCTGCTGCTGCGCGAGCACCGACGGCGATGTCCGGGCGATGCCGTAGGTATCGCGGGCAAGTTGGACCCTCAGGATCGCCGGAGTGATGCCAATAAGCGGCGCAACCTCGGCCGCCACTTCGGCCTCGTGCCCCGGGATATAGCTCTCGACCGTCGCCACCGCCGCGATGGTCGCCGTGAGCGCAGCCGCTCCCACGGCCACGAAGTCGCGACGCACCAGATAAAACGGATAATTCGGCACGAGGCCCGTGGCATCGATCAGCACGCGCGCACCGGCTGCCTGGGCCGCCGCGAAGAACGGATCCCAGATCACCCACGCATCGACCGCACCGCTGAAGAAGGCCGGCTGGGCGTCCGCCGGCGCAAGATAGACTGGCTGGATGTCGGCATAGCGAAGCCCAGCTTTGCGCAGCGCTTCAAGAAGGAACCAGTGGACGTTGGAGCCCTTGTTGAAGGCGACCTTGCGGCCCTTGAGATCAGCCACGCTTCGGATCGGGCTCTTCGGGTGGACCAGGATCGCCTCGGTGCGCGGCGAAGCCGGCCCGTTGGCCAGATAGACGAACGGCGTTCCGCCTGCCTGGGCAAAGATCGGCGGAGTCTCGCCCGTATAGCCGAGAGTGACAGCCCCGGCGTTGAGCGCCTCGAGCAGAGGCGGGCCGGAGGGAAACTCGTTCCAGGCTACGCTGAGGCCGAGCGGCCGAAGCTTGTGCTCGAGCAGCCCCTTACCCTTCAGGACGACCAGGGCAGTCGCCGATTTCTGGTAGCCGATCTTCAGGGTTCGTATGGCGGCAGAGGCGTGCGTCCGGCCAAGAACGAGCGCCGGAGCAGCGAGGACGCTCGCGGCGATGAAACGGCGGCGGTGCATGGCTGTTTCCTTCCGAGGAGATGTCCCGGGCCGCCATCATCGCCATTTAATCTATACTAAGTCAATAGTAATAATATGGTCACATGGAAACCCTCTCATCCGCCGCCGCCGGCATCGACTCGGCCCCGCCCGGAGCGAGCGCGTCCTTGAGCGTGGTGTGATCGAGGGCGTTGGCGATCGCCTCGCGTACCCGGCGCATCACCCTGCGGATCTCGCAGTGCGCCTCGTCCGGGCAGTCCATGCATCGCTGATAGAAATTGACGCTCGTACAGGGAGTTGGCGCCAGCGGCCCGTCCATCAGCCGCACGACCTGGCCAAAGGTGATCACGTCCGCGGGCTTGGCTAATGCGTAGCCGCCACCCCGTCCGCGGCGGCTGCGCACGATGCCGTGCCGCTTGAGCTCGAGCAGGATCGCCTCGAGGAACTTTCTGGGCAGATGCTCGCGCTCGGCGATATCGCCGATCAGGAGCACCTCGTGGTCCTGCTCGCGCGCCAGCACGAGCAGCGCGCGGAGCGCGTATTTGCATTTCTGGGAAAGCACTTCGTCGGTCCTTGCAAGCGCGGCCGCGGGGCGGCCGCAATTCGCCTCGTGGCAGGTGAGCACGACTGGCAGGATTTCGCATGCCCCGGCCTCGAGACAGGTCTCGTTTCCCCATTTTACCTATATGGTCGATAATATTTATTGACTCAAGACAAGCCCGTCCCCACCCTGGCACCCCGCGCTTGAAAAGCTCCTTGGGACATCCCGCTATGATGAGCGTTTCCACCTTCCCCACACTTGATGCCGCGCCGCTCGCGGCGCGTTCGCGCCTTCGCCTCGCTTGGATGCCTCGCATCCGCCGCGTCGCCGCCCCTCTTGTTCTCCTCGCCGCCTGGGAGGCGGCCGTTGCGTCGGGCTTGATCGGCGCTCGGCTGATGCCGCCACCCTCCGCCATCGCCGTGAGCTTCTGGCACCTCACGCTCACCGGTCAGCTCATGCAGAGCCTCCTCGTCTCACTCGCCCGCGTCACGCTCGGCCTCCTGATCGGCGTGGCCGCCGGAACAGTGTTTGGCCTCGTCACCGGGCTCTCGCGCCTCGGAGAGGACCTGTTCGATCCGACACTGCAGATGCTGCGCACACTCCCTCATCTTGCGCTGATCCCGCTCATGATCCTTTGGTTCGGCATCGGCGAGGTGCCGAAGATCGTGCTGATCGCGCTTGGCTCTGCCTTCCCGATCTATCTCAACCTCTACGCCGCAATCCGTGGTGCGGACCGCAAGCTTTTCGAGGTCGCCGCGACAGTCGGCCTCTCCTTGCCGCAACAGGTCGGCCACCTCATCCTGCCCGCCGCGCTGCCGGGCTTCCTCGTCGGCCTGCGCCAGGCCCTCGGCGTAGCCTGGATCACGCTTGTCGTCGCCGAGCAGATCAACGCCTCTTCGGGGATCGGCTATCTCATCATGAATGCCCGCGAATTCATCGAGACCGATGTCATTTTCGTCGGCCTCTGCCTCTATGCCGTGCTCGGCCTCGTCACGGATTACGGCGTGCGCGTGCTCGAGGATCGGCTGCTCGTCTGGCGTCCCTCGACGCTCGGCGCCCTCGCTCAAAGCGCCACCGGGGAGACCAGCAGAGAGGCGGCGTGAACGGAGTGGCGGCGGCTCTGGCCGCGCAAGTCAGCGACCTGACCCGCAGCTTCGGCGGCCCGCCGGTCCTCGACCGGCTCAGCTTCGCCCTCCGCCGCGGTGAATTCGCAGCCCTGCTCGGCCGCTCGGGTACCGGCAAATCGAGCCTGCTTCGTATCCTCGCAGGGCTCGATCCGGCGCGAGCGGGAGCGGTTCGCGTGCCCGCTGCCCGCGCGGTCGTCTTTCAGGAGCCGCGGCTCTTTCCCTGGCGCCGCGTCTGGCGCAACGTCGCCCTCGGCCTCAGAGCGGAGGATGCGAAGGCTCGTGCCCTCGGAGCGCTTTCGGAGGTCGGCCTCTCGCATCGCGCGAATGCGTGGCCACTCACTCTCTCCGGCGGGGAGGCGCAGCGTGCGTCTGTGGCTCGGGCACTCGTCCGGGAGCCTGAGCTTCTCCTCCTCGACGAGCCGTTCGGGGCGCTGGATGCGCTGACGCGGCTGCGCATGCAGGCACTGCTGCTTGCGCTCTGGCAGGCGCACCGCCCAGCCGTGCTCCTGGTGACGCACGACGTGGACGAGGCACTCCTGCTAGCCGACCGTTTGCTGGTACTCGAGAGCGGCCGCATCACGCTCGACCATCCGGTTGACCTGCCACGCCCGCGCGATCCCGGGCATCCGGAGCACAGCCGCCTGCGCGAACGCCTCCTTGCCGCGCTCGGCATCCCCCCGACCCGCCACGCTTCCTGGGATGCCCGGCACGGCGGCTGACGCCGCCTGCCACAACTGATCCCGCTGTTCCGCCGCTGTTCTAAGCGGGCCCATCCGCTCGCCGGCGGGCGGACGGTCACGGATTGGTCGAGGCCGTGGATTTCTGCACGAGATCCGCCAGCCGTGGCGCAAGCTCGCTCTCGCGCCACGCGCCGAGGCGAAACGCCCAGGTCCCGAACTTCGCCGCCAGCGCCTTGGCGCTCTTGCCGTTGCCGGCAACGGAAAACCGGGCCCAGAGCTGCTTGCCGTCGCGGGCAAGCCGCGCGGTGATGACCGTCCCGCCCTTGGTGGTGAAGACCGAGCGGGCGAGCTCCTTGCCGGGCAGGGCCGGTCCGGCACGGACATCGGAGAAGGAAAGAGACTCGAGCGCGCGCCAGACGGATTCGAGCTTGAACTTGCCGAGCGGAGGATGCTGCGAAGGCGAAACGAGTGCAAGCTTGCCCTTCTCGGGCGCGAACACCAGATGCTCGGCCCCGCGCGTGACCGCGATATGCACGATGCGGTCATGGCTGACACTGGCGATGTTTTGATCGAGCCAGAGAGCCTCTTTTGCGTCGATCGCGAGCGGGCCTTCGGCAAGCCAGCTCTGATGATCGCCGGGGCGCCGCACATAGAGAGTTTCCGGGCTTTGTCCGCTGATCGCGTACCGCTGATGGCCGACGATCAGCGAAACGATCGGATGGCCGGCCGCGTCGCTGATCCTGACGAGACTGCCGGTGCTGCCAGGCTTGCTCGGATCGGCGAGGCCGAGCGTTGCGAATTGAGAAGGATCCGCGGTGCGTGGCGCAACCCGGCGCAGCAAGGCCAGGCCGGCCAGCATGGCATGCACCTTCCCGGGCTCGACCGGATAGAAGCCACGATCCGGCAGGCCCCAGACGCCCCCCTTGCGCCGGATAGTGAAATGCTTGCCGGCATGCACAAACTCGATGCTCGCCGCCTTTTCGAGTTGCACGGCAAGACCGGGGAAGAAGAGCGGCGCGGCGGCAACGTGCTGCCGCTCGGCCGGGTTTTGATGCGGGCCGAAATACCAGCCGCCCGCCAGCACGAATACGGCGATGGCGGCGAGAATCGCCGAGGTGCGCGGCTTCATGCCCGGGCGAGCCGGCGGCGATGGCGGCGATAGAGCGCCAGCCCGATCGCGGCGAGCACGATGATCACCGGCACGAAGACCGTGCAGAACAGGCGAAGCTCGGTCTCGAGGCGGGTGATGCTGCGGTCGAGATCGAATTCGACCTGGCGGAGTTGGTCGCGCGTGGCGATGATCTGCTGCTCGGCGGCATCGATCGCCTGGGTCTGCGCGGGCGTGAGCAGGGCTTGGCTGCTCGCCGTGCCTCCGGTGCTCACCGTGCTGGCCGCTCCAGTACCCCGGCGCAGCACCGCAAGCTGGCTCTCCGTCGCTTTGAGCCGCGCCTGCAAGCCGAGCTCGGTGCGGCGGAAGCGCGCCTGCGCACGGCCTTGCATCGCGTCGATCAGCGTGAACGGACGGCTCGGGTTGCCGCGACCGCGCAAGCTGAGCAGCAGATCACCGCCGGTCAGCGAGCCCACTAGGTTGGACACGAAAGCACCGTTGTCGCTGAACGGAATTGCTTCGGGCTGGCCGAAGAAGTTCTGTACCTGCACCCAGAAGCGGTCGGCAAGAAGGTCGGTGTCCGCGACCACCACTAGATCGGCGGGACGCTTCGTCGCGGCTACGTAGGGCGGCAGGTTGGCGGCGCGCTTGTCGCCCTTCGGCAGCGGCGGCGGACCCTTGAAGGCGGAGTGGAGAATGCCCCGCACGCGCGCGGCGATGACACGCGACCCGCCCGAAGGCTTGAACGCCGCGAGCAGCTTCGCCGGATCCGGGTTGACGCTCACCGCCGAGACCGCCAGCACCTCCGATCGCGGATTGGTCTCGAGCAGTGGGGTGAAGGTGATGGCAGCGCCCGGCTTTTTCGCAATGAAACCTGCCGACGCCACGGTCACCTGGCGAAGGTCGGCAGTCGCCGGGTCGGAATGCGAGATGCCGTGGCGAATGTTGATCCAGGCGATGTAGGGCACGGTCGCGACCTCGGCGGAGGCGCTCTCCTGCACCGGCACGGCTCCGGCAAGCTCGGTCACGATCTTGTTCGGATCGTATTCGATCCCCCAGGCCTTGAAGAGCCGCGCGAGATTGGAGGAGTCATCCATGTTCGGCACGCCCGAGGGGCCCGGGGTGTTGGCCTCGGTCTCGCAGTACGGATCGACCATCACCATCAGGCGCCCGCCACGCATCACGAACTGATCGATCGCGTAGAGCGTGGTCGGTGAAAGATGCTGCGCCTGTGCCACCAGCAGCACCTGGATCTTCGGATCGATCACCTGGGTGGTGAGCGGCACCTGCTCCAGGTGAAAATCCCTCTCGAGCTCGACCAGCGACATCCACGGTCCGCCCGGTTGACCGAGCTGGCCCTGGCCCATCATCATCAGGCGCGGATTGCCCCAGAGCGGCAGCGAGGACATCACGCCGACGACCGGCGGCTTCGGGTGCGCGAGCTCGAGCACCAGGCGTGTCAGATCATATTCGAGAAAGCGCTCGCGAGTCGGGTCGAAGAACGGGATGATGCGCTCAGTGTTGATCAGATTTGTGCCGGCGAGGCCGAAATAGACCTTGGTGCCGGCCTGGTCGAGCGGTACGCCGGTGAGGCCATAGGCGAGCGCCTGGTCCTCGATACGGCTGAACGGCAGAGGATCGAAGAACTCGAGCCGGATCATGCCGTGCGCGCGGTCGACATATTCGCGCAGCATCTCGCGCACGCGGTCGGCGTATTCGCCGTAGAGCGGCAGGCGCGCGCCGAGTTCCCGCGAATAATAAAGGCGAAGCGTGATCGGCTGCTCGAGGTCCGCCAGGACCGTGCGAGTACCCTTGGAGAGCGTGTAGGTGCCGTCGGCGGTGAAGTCGAGATGCGCGTTCGCGAAGCGCGCGCCGACGAAGAGGTTGACGCCGATCGCGATCGCCGCGACCGAAACCACCGCGACAAAGGAGGACCAGAAGCGGCGCGCCGGGGCACCCACGGGCTCAGCTCGCCTTGCGATGATCGACGGCGACGACGTTCACGAACAGCCAGAAGCCGATGAAGCTCACAAAGAAAACCAGATCCGAAAGGCTGAACAGGCCCTGCGAGATGGCGTGGAAACGCTCGATCACCGAGAAGCCGCGCGCGATCAAGGACAGCACCGGAAGATTGCGGTTGAGAAAATCCGTGACCACCGGGTAGCCGGAAACGGCGAAGACGAAGCAGATGGCGACCCCGAGCACGAAGGCGACCACCTGGTTCTTCGTCATCGCCGAGGTGGCCGAGCCGACGGCAAGAAAGGCACCGGCAACCAGCACGCCACCGAGATAGCCCGCGGCAATCACGCCGTTGTCGGGCGAGCCCAGGATGTTCACCGTGACAACGAACGGGAAGGTGAGCGCCAGAGCGATGATGCAGAACGCCCATGCGGCGAGGAATTTGCCTATCACGGCCTCTGTTTCGGTGAGCGGCAGCGTCAGCAGCAGCTCGATCGTGCCGAGCCGGCGCTCTTCGGCCCAGAGACGCATGGCGATAGCGGGGACGAGGAGAAGAAAAACCCAGGGCAGGAAATCGAAGAACGGCACGAGGTCGGCTTGGCCGCGGCCGAAGAAATCGCCGGCGTTGAAGGTGAGCATGCCCTGCAGGACAAGAAAGATGACGATGAAAACGGCGGCGACGGGAGTTGCGAAATAGCCGCCGAGCTCGCGGCGGGCAATCACGAGAATGTTCCGCATCAGGCGGCCTTGGCGAGCGGGGCGGGGCGGGTAATCGCGCGGAACACTTCCTCGAGGCGGCCCGAGGGATCGCGTGCGGCCAGCACGGCGGGGGTGGCGTCGGCGACCACGCGGCCGGCGGCGATGATGATCGCCCGCGTGCAGACCGCATCCACCTCTTCGAGGATATGCGTGCTGATGATGATCGCCTTCTCGGGCGCGAGGCGGCGGATCAGCGTGCGCACCTCGTGCTTCTGGTTGGGATCGAGCCCATCCGTCGGCTCGTCGAGAACGAGGCAAGGCGGATCGTGCAGCAGCGCCTGGGCCAGGCCGACACGACGCTTGAAGCCCTTGGAGAGCGTTTCGACCGGCTGCAGGCGCACGCCTTCCAATTCGGTGAGCGCGAGCGCCGCCGCCACGCGCGAGGTGAGTGCGGCACCGCGATAGCCGCGAATCCGCGCTGTGAAGCGAAGGAAGCCCACGACCGTCATCTCCGGATACGTGGGCGCGCCTTCGGGCAGGAAGCCGAGCGCGCGGCGCGCGGCCACCGGCTCCGCCGCGACGTCGTGGCCGGCGATGGCGGCGCTGCCCGCGGTCGGCGTCACGAAGCCGGCCAGCATGCGCATCGTGGTGGTCTTGCCGGCGCCGTTCGGGCCGAGGAATCCAAGCACCTCCCCCTTGTTGAGACGGAAGGAGACCTTGTCCACCGCGATGAAGCTGCCGAATTGCTTCGTCAGGCCCGTAACCTCGATCAGCGCCACCACGCCTCCCTCCGGGCCCCTCTTCGACCGGCCTGCGGTCTAGCGGAATTTGCGTGGTTTGCAAGCAAGGGCGGGTCGGCAGCGAAGCGCATTGCCGAGAGTTCATCGCTATGCAACGTGTTGGCGACAGGTTGGCGACAGAGAGACCTCCCGGCCTTGCTTCGCAATTCCGATGCCACCGGATCTCCGCTATAGCACCCGCGCTCATGACCGAACCTCCCCTTCCACTCGAGCCGCGACGCCGACGCATCCTCTACCGCGCGACGCACCGCGGCACGGCCGAGAGCGACCGTTTGATCGGCGGGTTCGTCGCCGCCAAGATCGCGACCATGGACGAGGCAGGCCTGGCCGCGCTCGAGCGTGTGCTTGCGCTGCCGGATCCGGATCTCGTGGCTTGGATCCTGGGCCGACAGCCGATTCCGCCGGAGCATGACGAGCCGGTGCTGCGCGCGATTCGGGACGCCGCGCGACGATGAGCGCAATGACCATTTGGGGCGCGCCGGAGGGATTCGACGCGGCTTTGCTCGGACGACGGCGGGCGGAGCATACCGGCTCGGTGCTGCACGTCGCGCGCGACGACGCGCGCATGGCGCGCATGGCGGAGGCGCTCCGCACGATGGCGCCGGAAACCGAGGCGTTGCTGTTCCCGGCGTGGGACTGTCTGCCGTACGACCGGGTCTCGCCGAAGCCTGAGATCGTCGCCGAGCGGGTGGCAACGCTGGCGCGGCTGCTCGCCCCGCCCGCGATTGCCACGATCGTGCTGACGACGATCAATGCGCTGGTCCAGCGCGTGCCGCCGCGCGGAGCGTTCCGCGGCCGGAGCTTTGCGCTCGCTGTCGGCGCACGCATCGATGCGGCCGAGCTGACCCGCTTCCTCGAGGGCAATGGCTACGGCCGCACCGCAACCGTGCTGGAGCCGGGCGAGTTCGCGGTGCGTGGCGGTATCATCGATATCTTTCCCGCCGGCTGGGAAGAGCCGGTGCGGCTCGACCTGTTCGGCGATCAGCTCGAGAGCGTGAAGCAGTTCGATCCGTCAACCCAACGGAGCGGTGCTTCGAGACCCGGGCTCCTGCTGCATCCGGTGTCCGAGGTGCCGCTCGATCGTGAGGCGATCGCGCGCTTCCGCAGCGAATGGCGCGAGCAGTTCGGCAATGCGGCGAGCGGGGATGCGCTGTACCTTTCGATCTCGGAAGGACGCCGGCATCCGGGCATGGAGCACTGGCTGCCGCTGTTTCATGAGAGACTTGAAACGCTGCTCGATTACCTGCCGGACGCCTCGGTCTCCTTCGACCATCAGGCCGACGAGGTACTGGCCGCAAGGTTCGAGATGATCGCCGATCATTACGAGGCACGGCGTCAGCCCCCGCGCGACGGGGATAGCCCGTACCGGCCGCTGCCGCCGGCTCTGCTGTATCTCGATCGCTCGGAATTCGCGGCGATGCTGCCTCGTCAGCGCACGTTCGCCTTCAGTCCCTACGTGCGTCCGGATGGTGCGGCGGGTATCGAGGCGGGCGGACGGCCCGGGCCGCTCTTCACGCGCGGCAACGAAACCATTGGCGGCGATGTCTTCGCCCAGCTCGCCGAGGCCACCGGCCGATGGGCAAAAGAGGGGAAAAAGCTCGTGCTCGCGGCCTGGACCCAGGGTTCACGCGAGCGTCTGCTGCATCTCCTCGGTGAGCACGGATTCGGCGGCGCGCGGCGGCTTGGCGGATGGGCGGAGATCGACCAGCTTCCGCTTGGCGTCCCCGGAGTTCTCGCGCTCGGGCTCGAGCGCGGATTTGTCGCCGAGGACGTGGCCGTGGTGGCCGAGCAGGACCTGCTCGGGGAACGAATCAGCCGCCCGCCGCGGCGCCGCAAATCCGCCGACGAGCTGATTGCCGAGGCCGGCGAGTTGGCCGCCGGAGATCTCGTGGTACATCAGGAATATGGGATCGGTCGCTATGATGGGCTCGCCACGCTCGCCGTCGATCAGGCGCCGCACGATTGCCTGAGACTGATCTACGACGGCGGCGAGAAGCTCTTTCTGCCGGTCGAGAACATCGAGCTTCTCTCCCGCTTCGGCTCTGCTGAAGAGGGGGTCGGCCTCGACAAGCTCGGTGGCGCGGGCTGGCAGGCGCGCAAGGCCCGCATGCAGCACCGCATCCGCGACATGGCCCGCGAGCTGATCGCGCTCGCCGCCGAGCGCAAGGTGCGCGAGGCGCCGGAACTTGCGCCACCCGAAGGCAGCTTCGAGGATTTCTGCGCGCGCTTTCCGTTCTCCGAGACCGAGGACCAGGCGCGTGCCATCGGCGACGTGCTCCAGGATCTGGCCTCGGGACGGCCGATGGACCGGCTGATTTGCGGTGATGTCGGGTTCGGCAAGACGGAAGTGGCACTGCGTGCGGCCTACGTTGCGACGATGGCAGGCACGCAGGTTGCGGTGGTGGTGCCGACGACGCTGCTCTGCCGGCAACATTTCCGAACCTTCTCTGCCCGTTTTGCCGGTACCGGCATCAAGATCGCGCAGTTGTCACGAATGGTGCCGGCGAAGGAGGCGGCGGCGGCGCGGAGCGGACTCGCCGACGGATCCATCGCGATCGTCATCGGCACGCATGCGCTGCTCGCCAAAAGCATCCGCTTCGCCGCCCTTGGCCTGCTGGTGATCGACGAAGAGCAGCATTTCGGCGTGGCGCACAAGGAGCGGCTGAAAAGCCTCAAGACCGACGTGCACGTGCTGACGCTGACGGCGACGCCGATTCCGCGCACGTTGCAGCTGGCTCTTTCCGGGGTGCGCGAAATGAGCCTGATTGCAACGCCGCCGGTGGACCGGCTGGCGGTCCGCACCTTCATCATGCCGTTCGACGCGCTCGTCATCCATGAGGCGATCCAGCGCGAACGCTTTCGTGGCGGCCAGGTGTTCGCGGTCGTGCCGCGCATCGAGGATTTGCCGCGGATGGCTCTGCGCCTCAGAGAGATCGTTCCCGAGGCTCGGATCCTGGAGGCGCACGGACGGCTGGCACCGAGCGCGCTCGAGCGGGTCATGACCGAGTTCAGCGAGGGGCGGGCGGATCTCCTGCTCTCCACCAACATCATCGAGAGCGGGCTCGATATGCCGGCGGTGAACACGCTCGTCGTCGACCGTGCCGACCGGTTCGGGCTCGGGCAGCTCTACCAGCTCCGCGGGCGGGTCGGGCGTGGCAAGCAACGCGGCTATGCCTACCTGACATGGCCGCCCAACCAGGCGCTTTCCGCGACCGCCGAGAAGCGGCTCTCGGTGATGCAGGCGTTGGATAGCCTCGGCGCGGGATTCACCCTCGCCTCGCACGATCTCGATATCAGAGGCGCGGGCAATCTGCTGGGCGAGGAGCAGTCGGGGCATATTCGGGAGGTCGGCATCGAGCTCTACCAGCAGATGCTCGAGGACGCGGTGGCAGAACTCTCCGGGCGGGAAGGCGAGCGGCGTGGCGCGGAGCGCGAATGGACGCCGGGCATCAGCCTTGGGCTGCCGGTGCTGATCCCGGAATCGTATGTCGCGGACCTGCCGGTTCGGCTCGGGCTCTACCGGCGGATCGGCGCACTTGCTTCGGATGCGGAATCCGAGGCGCTTGCGGCGGAGCTGGTCGATCGGTTCGGCACGCTGCCGGCCGAGGTCGAGAACCTTTTCTCGGTCGTGGCGCTCAAGCGGGCGTGCCGTGCCGCCGGGGTGGAGCGCCTGGAAGCCGGGCCAAAGGGCCTAGTCCTGAGCTTCCGCGCCAATCAGTTCCGCAACCCGGGCGGGCTTGCGGCGTGGCTCGCCACCCAGAAGGGCGGCGTCCGGCTCAGGCCGGACCACAAGATCGCGCTGGTCCGCGAACTCGAGCCCGCCGCCCGCCTGGCGGCCGCGCGGGCTCTGCTCGAGGAGCTCGCACGGATCGCGAACCGGGCCGCGGCAGCGTAACATTCTGGCGGCGAATATAAGGTCGTCGATCCCATAATCGAGACCAAGCGTTTCGTTCTCGATAGGTCGTATGGCGGCGCATCGGGGCGTGGACGCACCTCGTTCATTTGACTTCCGCAATCTACCAAGTAAGATTCTTGTTCGCCGCTGCGCCGCAACATTACGATACAACATCGGCGTGTTCGCCATGGAAACGCCATGCTGCAACCCTCCGTTAGCCACATCCAATGACAAAACTAGTTGGCGATCGCCCGAGGCGGAACCGTCGGTGGGCGTCATTCACAGGCTGAAACAAGGCGCGAGGCTCGTATGCGGCTCAATGGTCCGGCCGACACGAGTCAAGGAGGCGCAAGCCGGAAGGAAGAGACAAATGCGATCGCAACCACTCTGGCTTGTAGGTGCCCCACGGTCCGGCACGACGTTCCTGGCAGCGGTCCTGAACCGGCATCCGATGATTACGCTGACGAGCGAAGCGCGCCTGTTCGTGCTGCTCAAGAACGTCATCGAGGTTGATTGCGCACGGCCGGATCTTCTGGAACCGGAACATACCGAGCGCTTCCGCTCGTTCCTGGAGAGCCGCGCCGCCGGCTTGATCGAAGGCTATTACCGGGAGGCGCTCGGTGCGAAGACGCCGATCTGGGGCGACAAGCATCCGCCCTACGCCGATCCCACCGTGCTCTCGGGACGAGACGGCGCGAGGCCGCGCCTTCCGGTCTCCGGTTCCTGCCTTCGCCTGATCCGGCGGCTCCTGCCCAGGTCCAAGTTCATCCATATCCTGCGCGACCCGGCAGAGGTCGCACGTTCGTTGCTCGGCAAGGGGTGGACGGCATCGTTCAGCGACGGCATGGCAATCTGGCGCCAGTATGTGAAGGAGATCGACGGCTTTTTTGCCGAGCTCGATGAGGAGAACGGGTTCGTTATGACGTACGCAGATCTGCTCGCAAAGCCCGACGAGACGGCTTCCTCGATCGTACGGTTCCTCGATATCGCCGACGCCAGGCCGTTGAGCGAATTCCTGCGGTCCGAACGGGTGGCGCCCACCCCCTTCAGCGGGCCGGTTACCGACCTGGCCGCGACCTACCGGGCCCAGGCAGCGCTGCCGCGACGGGCGGGCGGCATGGCGGCCGAGAGCCGGCTGACCGCCCAGGCCGGGGACTGATCCCTGCGGCATGACCTTGCGCAGCAGTGCGGGCCGTGGCCCGCACCGCACCGCGTCGAAGAGGTTAGCGTCAGCCGACCAGCTTGAGCCGCTCGACGCGGGGCACGGCCAGCGATTCATAGACGGAAAGATAATCCTCGGCCATCCGGCGGGCGGTGAAGCGGCGCTCGAACTCGGCCCGGATTTTCACGCGCGAGAGCCGGCCAATCCGCCGGACCGCGGCAGCCGCTGCTGCCTCGTCGCGCACCACGAACCCTGTGACCCCGTCCTCGATGATCTCGGGAACCGAGCCATGATCGTAGGCGATTACCGGAGTGCCGCAGGCCATCGCCTCGATCATCACGAGCCCGAATGGCTCGGGCCAGTCGATCGGCATCAGCAGCGCTCGTGCGCCCGAGAGGAAGGAAGGCTTGGCCCGGTCATCGATCTCGCCGATGTAGTCGGCATCGGGGCCCAGCATCGACCGGATCTCGCGGGCAAAATACTCTTCGTCGACCCGGTCGACCTTGGCGGCGATGCGGAGCGGAACCCCTGCGGCCCGGGCAATCCGGATCGCCCGGTCGGGGCGCTTCTCCGGGCAGATGCGACCGAGAAATGCGAGATAGGAGGGCTCGACCGGCTGCGGGGTCAGCAGCGTGGGCGGCAGGCCGTGCTGGATCGTGGCGACGAAATCCACGACCGGCAGCGGTTCGCGCTGGGCGTCCGAGATCGAGACGAGGTTCATGCGCGGCAGGCCGGAATAGACCGGCCCGAGCTCGGCGAGGTCGAGACGGCCATGCAGCGTGGTGACGAAGGGCACGGCTTGGCGGGCGAAGAGCGAGGCCGGCCAGTAGTCCGTATGAAAATGCAGCACGTCGAAGTCCGGGGAAAGCTGGCGCACGCGCTCCATCAGCAGCATGTGCGGGGCAAGCCAGTCCCGGATCGTCGGATCGAGCCGCAAAGCCTCCGGCCAGATCGCCTCGAGCCTTGCCGTGGTGATGGAATCGCCGCTCGCGAACAAGGTGACGTCGTGGCCCATCGCGACCAGTTCGTCCGTGAGGTAGGCGACGACCCGTTCGGTGCCGCCGTAGAGCTTGGGGGGAACGGATTCAGTCAACGGGGCAATCTGGGCAATTCTCATGGCAGAAAAAACTCCTTCGCATCGGACCACCTCGGGTCGGGCATAGACTGCCCGCTCGATAAGGCGGCCATACGGCGGCGAGCGCCCTAATGCTGCCGGATTGGACTGAGATTTTATTCAACGGCCGGTCTGGAACAGCCGGATCCGGCGTTCGAAGACAGGCGGCAATACGGTTTCGAGAGGCAACGACGATGAACGAACTGCCCATCCTGGGGCAAAAACGAATGGACGGCACGGCGGCAGGAGGCGGCATCGAACGCCAGCCGTTCCGCTTCGTGCTGGCGGCGATCGGTCGGCACAAGCTCGGGCACGCCGCAATCTTCCTTTCCGTGCTGACCGCCGTCACTTGTGCGATCGGGTCCCAGTATGCCGTGCGAGACCTGGTCGATGTGCTGGCGCGACACCAGACCGGCGCCATCTGGGGCGCTTTTGCCGTTCTCGCGGCGCTGATCACGGTGGATAACCTCTCCTGGAGGGTGGGCGGCTGGATCGCGGCGCAGAGCTTCGTTGCGGTCACCGGCGATCTCAGGCGCCGGCTGTTCGACCATCTGCTTGGCCACGCGCCCGGCTATTTCACGGAGCGGCGCCCGGGCACGCTCGCCGGACGCATCTCCGCGACCGGCAATGCGGTCTTCCGGGTCGAGACGCTCACGGCCTGGAACGTGCTGCCGGCGGCACTCGGCGTGCTGCTCGCGATTCTCACCATCGGCACGGTCGACCCGCTGATGGGCCTAACGCTGGTGGTGGTGGCCGGCGGCGTCGGCGCCGTGATCGCCTGGGCCGCCAGGGCCGGCCGCGGGCTGCACGAGACCTATGCATCGGCGGCCGCAACCGTCGACGGCGAGCTTGTCGATGTCATCAACAATGCGAGCGTGGTCCGGGCGTTCGGCGCGAGCCTCAGGGAACGCCAGCACTTCGCGGCGAGCGTGGACTACGAGATGACGGCGCGGCGCCACAGCCTGCGCTATCTGGAGAAGCTTCGGATCTTTCACGCTGGCACGACCGCAGTCCTCACGGCAGCGCTGCTGGGCTGGACACTCCTGCGCTGGCAGCATGGGCTCGCGAGCCCGGGCGATGTGGTGCTCGTGACCACGCTCGGTTTCACGGTGCTGCATGGAACACGCGACCTTGCCGTGGCCCTGGTCCAGATGGTTCAGGACTGGGCAAGGCTGAGCGAGGCGCTTGCCTCACTCCTGGTGCCGCATGAGATGGCGCCGGGGCGTGTCGGCCGGCCGGCGCCGCCGCGCGCCCGCTCGGGAGGCGCGATCACGTTCCGCGACGTCGATTTTGCCTACCGGGACGGCAGACCGGTGCTGCACGGGGTCTCGCTTTCGATTCGGTCGGGGGAGCGGATTGGGCTGGTTGGCCGCTCGGGTTCGGGCAAGACAACCCTGCTTGCCCTGCTGCAGCACCAGTACGACGTGCAGCGCGGCCGGGTGCTGATCGACGGCGTGGACGTTGCCGCAATCAGCGCCGAGGGCCTGGCCGCGACCCTCTCTGTCGTTTCCCAGGATGTTCAGCTCTTCCACCGGACGGTGCTGGAGAACATCCGCTACGGCAGACCGGAGGCGAGCGTGGCCGAGGTGCGCGAGGCGGCGCGCGCGGCAGATGCCGACGCGTTCATCATGGCCCTGCAGAACGGTTACGACAGCATGGTGGGCGACCGGGGGATGAAGCTCTCGGGCGGGCAGCGCCAGCGGCTCGCGATCGCGCGTGCCTTCCTTTGCGACGCGCCGATCCTGCTGCTCGACGAGGCGACCTCGGCGCTGGATTCTCAGTCCGAGGCCGGAGTGCAGGAGGCGCTCGACCGGCTGGCCGCGGGACGGACCGTGATTGCGGTAGCGCACCGGCTCTCGACGCTCACTGACTTCGACCGGATCGTCGTCATGGATAGCGGCTGCATTGTCGATGAGGGCACGCCGGCAGAACTCGCCACCCGCCCGGGGCCCTACCGCGAGCTGCTGCGCCGGCAGAACCCGGTGCCGCTCGAGCGCGCCGCCTGAGCCCCTACTCCGCGGCGGCGCGGGCGGACATGGCGGGCGGAAGAGTCAGAGAAAAGAGAGTCGTGCGTTCGAGATCGTCCTCGAACCAGGCGGAGATGGCGGCTTCGCGGGGGCCGATATAGGCGGGCAGATCATTCTCGAGGCGCATCGGAATATCGTGGCCGGGAATAAGAATCGTGCCCGGACGGCGGCGCCACTGCTGCCAGATTTTTTCCATCGAGCGCCGGCTCTGCGCCGGGTCGTAGGTCATGTCGGCGGTAAGGGAAAGAAGCTCGGCGCGATTCTTGGCGGAATCGCCGGTGAAGAGAATATCGAGACCGGGCCTGGAAAGGGTGAAAAAGAGATGGCCGGGGGTGTGACCGGGCGCGATTTCGGCGGTCATGCCGGGAAGGATTTCGTCGCCGGGTGCGATGCGGCGGCAGCGAGGAGAGCGGTCGAGCTCGCGCACATAAAGCTCGGGCACCGTGGCGTGGCCCCAGGGCTGGGCGACCGACCAAGCAAGCTCCTCTTCACCGATCCAGATCGTGGCGTTGGGGAATAGCACCCAGTTGACCGAATGGTCCCAGTGCGAGTGGGTGAGGACGACGTCGGTCACCTGCTCGGCTGAGAGGCCGCGCGCCGACAGGCGCTCGCGGATCGGGCCGCGCTGGCTGAACGAGCCGACATCGACGAGCGCGGTGCGGCCCTCGCCCCGGATCAGCGCGATCGTGCTCCAGCCGAGCCCGCCATGGCAGACGGATTTCCCCGGATAGCCCTGCACGACGACGTCGATCTCGTAGGCTCCTGCTTGCATGATCTTCGCTCCTAACGCGGGAGATTGAGCAGAGGAAAGGCGCTGTGCACGTGCGGTGGGGTGACGGGCCCGGCTGCCCGGAGGTGCGCCGGTTCGAGGCCCTCGGGGGTGGTGACGCCGAGCAGCGCCAGGCACTCGGTCATTTCGATCTCGACGAGCTCGAGCACGCGGATCACGCCGGCCTCGCCGGCCGCGGCCAGGCCGTAGCAGTAGAGACGTCCGAGGCCGACCGCCTCGGCCCCCAGCGCCAGCGCCTTGACAATATCGGTGCCGCGGCAAAAGCCGCCGTCGACGAAGATCCGGGCGCGCCCGGCGACCACGGAGACGATCTCGGGCAACACCTCGAGCGCGCCGAGCCCGTGGTCGAGCTGGCGGCCGCCGTGGTTCGAGACATAGATCACTTCGACGCCGTGCTCGAGCGCGAGCAGCGCGTCTTCGGGCGTCGCAATGCCCTTGACGATCAACGGCAGGGAATACTTGTCCTTGTAGCGCTTGATGTCGTTCCAATTGAGGGCGGCCTGGAACTGCATGCCGGCGCCGCCGCGCCGCCAGGGCTTGGCGAAGCGGCGTGTAATGTCGCGCTCACGGCGTGAATAGACCGCTGAATCGACGGTGAAGCAGAAGGCCTCATAGCCGGCGGCGACGGCTCGGCGGACGAAATCGTCCGTGAAGGCGTCGTCGCCGCGGCGGTAGAGCTGGAAAAAGCGGCGGGCGGGCCCGGCCGCGGCGGTTTCCTCAAGCCCAGGCTTGGTGACGGAACTCACCATGATCGGCACGCCGAACAGTGCCGCGGCACGCGCAGCCGAGGCGGCGCCGCCGGGATCGAAGGAATCGAGCGAGCCGACGGGGGCGAGAAAGACAGGAATCCGGGACAGCGTGCCGAGAATCTGGCCTGCCGCGTCCACGCGCGAAACGTCGCGCAACACGCGCGGACGCAGCGCCACCGAATCGAGCGCGGCACGGTTGCGGCGGACGGTCGTTTCCGTTTCGGTGCCGCCGACGAGGTAGTCCCAGGAATGATCGGGAAGGCGGGCGCGCGCAGCGGCGACGAGCTCGTGCAGGCACTGATATTCGCCGCCGATCGCATCGAGCTTCGCGATATCCACCATCCTCGCCGCCGCCCTCCTCTCCCCGTCTCTCAGGCCTCGGCGATCGGCGGCGGGACGTGCACCTTGACTGGCGGCAGCGGCTCTTCCCAGCGCTCGACCTCGACGAGGCAGCTATGGGCCGA
>Ga0335075_10004079_pt1 | contig 22905 bp, 20 predicted proteins | sample Lox_Sample_24_FD_206723 | JGI IMG/M metagenome (GOLD analysis project Ga0335075, IMG submission 206723) | Soil microbial communities from Loxahatchee National Wildlife Refuge, Florida, United States - Lox_Sample_2.4 | ecosystem: Environmental > Terrestrial > Soil > Wetlands | place: USA...
CAAGCTGTGGATCGGCCGTATGTTCCCGGCCCACGAGCCGGGCACGGTGCTGATCGCCAACGGCCTGGCCGGGATGGGGTTCGCGCTGCCGACCGCGATCGCCGCCAAGCTCGTGCACCCCTCGCGTCACGTGGTCACGGTGTCGGGCGACGGTGGCTTCCTGATGAACTGCCAGGAGCTCGAGACCGCCGTCCGGCTGCGCACACCGATCGTCAATGTGATCTGGGAGAACCAGCAGTTCGGGTCGATCGTGTGGAAGCAGGACAAGAAGTTCGGGCGCCATTTCGGCGTGGACTTCGGGCCGACCGACTTCGTCAAGCTCGCCGAGGCATTCGGCGCCGCGGCATGGCGCTGTGCCGATGCCGAGGACTTCGGGGTGCGGCTGAAACACGCGCTCACGCTCGACGTCCCATCGGTGATCGTCGTGCCGATCGATTACTCGATCGACGTCGCGATCTCGCGAGAGCTCGGCGCCGAGACCGTCGCCACCTGAGCCGCCGACCCCTCAGTCGCGTCAGAAATACTCAGTTCATTTTCGCGGCGAGCCGAGAACTGTGGTAGGTTGCCGCTCGTTCGAGGCGGGGCCCCGAACGGGGTGCCGCGCATCACCACAGTTTGGCGGGGGCGCAGGGGGCAACGGGACCGGCCTGCCGCTCGCCCACGTGGCAATTCGGCTGCATGCAGCCAGAAGGGGCATCATCTATGCGAAGTGGTTTCAAGCCGTCGGCACGGCGCGTGCTCGCCGGCGCGACCGGACTGCTGGCAGCGGGCGGAACGATGGCGGTCCTGAGCGTGTCCGCGCACGGCGCCTCCGCGCCGTCGGAGAAGGTGAGCACGACCGGTAACGACGCGGGCAACTGTGTGAAAGCCGCCTGCGCAACGATCAACTACGCGATCGAGCAGGCGACTCCCGGAGAGGTGATCCACGTCGCCGCCGGGACCTACAACCAGACGGTCGACGTCAACAAGGCGGTCCGACTCGTTGGCGCCGGCACGGGAGCGAAGGGCACGATCCTCGACGGCACCAACCAGGATCCGTCCAGTCAGGGTTACTTCGGAATCGTGTACGTCGGAAACGCCGGCGGTGCGGTGACCGTGAGTGGGTTCACCATCCAGAACCCCGCCGAGTACGCCACAACCGGCGGCGAGCCGATGGCTGTCGTGCTCGAGGATTCAAACGCAAGCGACCAGATCTCGATCATCAACGACAACATCACCGAGTCGACGGGCGGAGACACCGGGAGCGATTTCCCGATCGGCATCGACACGTTCGTGAACGCCGCCCAGACGACAATCTCGGGCGACAAGATCAGCAACTTCTTCCAGGGCGCGCTGCTGGAGGACAACGGCTCGGCAACTGTCACCGGAAACACGTTCTCTGGCCTGATCGCCTCCGGCGGCTATCCGGCCGAGGGTCTGTTCTTCCTGGCCGACGAGGGCGGGAACTACACCGGCCAGAACGCCAGCAGCAACACATTCACCGGCTACTCGGGTGACGGGATCGCCGAGGCCGCCGGGTACACCGGCGGATACGTGACCGCTGGCTGTGTCGCCAACGGCTCGATCGGCACCTCGCTGACCGGCAACACGTTCGCCCTGACCGGCGGCGCTGCCGGCACCGGGATCGTGCTTGAGTCCAACGGCACTGGAAACAACCTGACCGGCGCCGTCAACGGAAACAAGGGATACGTGACCTCGCCGTCCAGCGCGATCGAGGTGGAGTCGAACGCCACGCCCGCGTCCGCGGCCGGCCAGGACTGCTCTCCGTACTCGAACAGCAACGGCGGCGGCGGCACGACCGACGTGACCGAGAACAACGACAACATCACGGTCAAGGCGGCTGCAGGCGCAACCGCGACCCGTGCGACCGCCATGGCGGGTCGCAAGGTCGGCGCGCTGCATGTCCCGCAGTTCCGCAAGCAGTCGTAGGCACTAGCGCTCGCGGGGACCCGGTCCGCCGGGGCCCCGCGAGCCCCTCGCTCAGCTGTTGCCGAGCGCCATCTTGTGCAGGTCCATCGCCTTGTTGTAGGTGTCCTCGTCGACGCCCTTCTCGTAGGCGACCTCGCGCAGCATCCGGCCCGAGCTGGCGGCCTCCTTGACGATCTCCCCCGCCTTGTCGTAGCCGATGTAGGGGTTGAGCGCCGTGGCGGCGGCGAGCGTCGACTCGGCCGAGCGATGGCAACCCTCCTCGTTGGCCTTGATGCCGTCGACGCACTTCTCCTTGAAGGCGCGGGCGGTGGCGGCCAGCAGCCGGATCGATTCCAGCAGGTTGCGCGCGATCAACGGGATCCGCACGTTCAGCTCGAAGTTGCCCTGAAGCCCGCCGACCGTGATCGCCGTGTCGTTGCCGATCACCTGCGCCGAGACCTGGAGCACGACTTCCGGGAGCACCGGATTGACCTTCCCCGGCATGATCGAGGAGCCCTTCTGCAGTTCGGGCAGCAGGATCTCGCCGATCCCCGCGCGCGGCCCCGACCCCATCAGGGCGAGGTCGTTGGCGATCTTGGTGAGCGAGACGGCGATCACCTTGAGCGCCCCGGACAGCTCGACGAGCGCGTCGCGGTTGCCCTGCGCCTCGAACGGATCCTCGGGCGCGCGAATCTCCAGCCCGGTCGCCTCCGAGAGCTTCCCGCGCACGCGCGCGGCGAACTCGGGGTGCGTGTTCAGGCCCGTGCCGGTGGCGGTGCCGCCGAGCGGGATCTGGGCCACCTGGGGCAGCGCGTTTCGCACCCGCACCTGAGCGAGCCGGATCTGCGCGGCGTACCCGGAGAACTCCTGGCCGAGCGTGACCGGCACCGCGTCCATCAGATGGGTCCGTCCGGACTTCACGATGTCGTGGAACTCCGCGGCCCGCGCGGCGAACGACTGCTCGAGTGCCGCCAGCGCCGGCAGCAACTCCTCGGTCGCCTCCTGCAACGCCGCGAGGTGCACCGCGGACGGGAACACGTCGTTGGAGGACTGGCCCATGTTGACGTGGTCGTTGGGGTGCACGCCCTCGCCTGCGAGGTTGGCGATCACCTCGTTGGCGTTCATGTTCGTCGAGGTTCCCGAGCCGGTCTGGAAGACGTCGATCGGAAACTGATCGTCGAACTCGCCCGCGGCGACCCGGTCCGCCGCCGCCGCGACTCGCTCGGCGATCCCGCCGTCGAGCAGCTCCAGCTCGGCGTTGACGCGGGCCGCGGCTCCCTTGATCCGCCCCAGCCAGCGCACGACGGGAACCGGGACGCGCTCACCGGAGATCGGGAAGTTCCCGATCGCCTTGGTGGTCTCGCCTCCCCACAGCTGCTCGTTCTCCTGAAGGCTCATGTCGTCCTTTCGATCTCGGGAGGCGTCCCGACCCACGGAACGGGCCTCACTCACACGCTCAAAAACCTGTTGGCAACGCTACCGCTCGCCTGCGCGCGAAAGCGGCGCCCGGCCCCAACCGGTCAGCCACAGAACGCGATCAGCTCCCGGGCGACGCCGACCGGATCGTCGTAGGCGATCAGGAACCCGGCTCCGGGGAGCGTGCGCAGTTGCCCGTGGGGCAGCAGGTCAAGCGCCTCGCGCGCCGCCTCGATCGGGTGGGCGCGATCCTCCTCGGCCCACAACAGCAGCACCGGCATCATCATCTCCGCGTACGCGTCGAGCAGATCGCTCTGCGCCTCGACCGGCCAGCGGCGGGCGAACTTCGCCCAGGAGCGCGCGAGATTGCCGTTGCCCCCGACGTCGGAGAAGGCATGGCGCATGAGATCCCGCGCCGCCTGGTTGCGCTGAGCTGACAACCGCTCACCGGTGGAGGGCCGGAACACCAGCTTGGCCGCATGGGCGAGCAGCCGGTCGAGACCGGGCAGCGCGGCGAGACGGCACGCCGCCCGCCAGCCGGCGCGCGCGGCCCAGAACTCATCGCGGCGATGCAGTCGGCTCCCCATCACCACCAACCGCTCGGGCGCCAGCGACCCCGCGGCCACCGCCCGCAGTGCGAGCTCGGCGCCGAGGTCGTGGCCGGCGACCAGGCAGCGCTCGCCGCCGACCTCACGGCAGAATCCTGCGATCACGTCGGTCATCCACTCGGGCGAGTACGGGTGGCGGGGACGGTCCTCGGAGTCGCCGTGCAGCGGCAGATCGGGCAGCACGACCCGCAGCCGCGCGGACAGGGGCGCGACGATCGGCTCCCATTCCCGGTGGGAGAGTCCCAGGGAGTGCAGCAGCACCAACACCGGTCCGGTGCCGGTCTCGCGATAGGCGATCCGCGCGCCGTCGGTGTGGTGGTGGAGGCGCAACCGCATGCTCAGCTCGATCCTGCCAGCTCGGTCCGAGGGCGTGGAAGAAGCCGTGCAGAAGACCAAATTTGGGGAAATCGCGCCGCTCGCGGTGCCCTTCCAGACCAGAGGTTGTGCAATTGCTGCAGAGGGTTGCGCAACCCTGCCGATCAGGCGTTGCAATGTGGTTCATGAGGAACATCAATGGCAGTCCGCTCGGCCTGTCGACTTCTCAGGCAGCACAGGCACTCGGCGTTTCGCTCGGGACCATCCGGAGGTGGTCGGACATGGGATATCTCCAGTCCTACCGGACCCCGGGCGGACAGCGCCGGTTCAGCCAGGAGCAGATCAATCAGTTCCTGGGCACGCTTGAGCAGCCGGGGCTCGACCCTCTGCTGGAGCGCAAGAGCGCCTGATCGGCGCGCAGGAGACTCGGCGGCCCCGCCGGCGCATGACTCAGGGCGCCGGCGGGCTGCCGCCTTCTCGCGGCTGAGGTCTAGGCAGTCGTCACCGGCGCTTCGGCGCCGAGGGTCGCCTCGACGACCAGATCCTCGATCGATGGCGGGCCGATGAGCGGGACCCGCTCGAACACCGGCCGGATCCGGCTTTCCAGGAACGCGTCGCGCGCACGCTTGGACGTCCAGCCGTCGATGACGCACCAGCCGCCTTCGTACGGGCCGTTGACGTGGAAGGTCAGCTCTGGCGGCATCTCGTTGCCGGGCCAGATCTGGCGATCGGCCTGCTCGAACGCGGCGCGGTCGAGACCGGGGATCATCACGTGACAGCGGAGCCTTGTATCAATAGGATCAAGTTTGGGTGGACCGGCCTTTCCGATTAGCCGAGATCCTCGGGGCCCTGTCGTTGACAACGGACCTCGGCGCAGGCGTGCCGTTCGAGAAGGGGCTGAGGACCTGCCTGGTGGCGGCCGGACTCGCCGAGGAGCTCGACGTGGGGTTGGAGGATCGGCGGGCCGTGTACTACACGGCGCTGCTGCGCTCGTTGGGATGCACCACGCACGCCTCGCTGTTCGCAGAGTGGTTCGACGACGACGTGGCCCTTCAGCGGGAGCTGAAGGTCTTTGACCTGGGCGATCCGGCGAACGTCTCTGCGCAGGTCGAGCGGTTCGCCGGCTGGTCGGGGCCGCAGCGGGCACGACAGCTGACCGACCGCTTCGCCACGGAGGTTCCCGCCCACGGCCTGGAGCTGAGCCGCGCAAGCTGCGAGGTGAGCGCCGCACTGGGCCGCCGGCTCGGCCTGGCGCCGAGCGCGATCGCGACGCTGGACGAGGTCTACGAGCGATTCGACGGCCGGGGTTTTCCGGGCGGCCTCGCGGGGGACGCGCTGACGGTGGGCGCCCGCATCGTCCACGTCGCCGAACAGGCGGTGCTCGCCCACTACGAGGGCGGCGCCGGCGCCGCGCGGGTGCGGGTCCTGCACCGCGCCGGAGGGCAGCTGGATCCCGAGATCTGCGGCACGTTCGACGCCAACGCCGAGGCGTTGCTGGCGCCACTGGATGCCCCTGACCTGCTGGCCGCCGCGCTTGGTGCCGAGCCGCCCCCCCGGATCCGCGTCCCCCCCGACGAGCACGAGGGGGTCAGCATGGCGTTCGCGACGTTCGCCGACCTCAAGGGACGGTTTCTGCTTGGTCACTCCGCCCACGTCGCCGCGCTCGCGGGACGCGCGGCGGAGTTGAGCGGCTTCGAGACTGCGGCGTGCGTGAGCGTTCGAACCAGCGCGTTGCTGATGGACATCGGCCGGGTGGGCGTCTCCAGCGCGATCTGGGACCGCCCGGCGCCACTCGGCCCGGTGGATTGGGAGCGGGTGCGATTGCACTCGTACTGGACCGAGCGCATCCTCCGGCGCTGTGAGGCTGTCCAACACCTGGCTCCGCTGGCACCGGCGCACCACGAGCGGCTCGACGGGAGCGGCTATCACCGCGGGGCCCGAGGGATCGAGCTGTCCGCCGGTGAGCGTCTCCTCCAGGCAGCCGACGTGTTCGCGGCGCTCACCGAGCCGCGACCGCATCGCGAGGCGTACTGCAGGTCGGATGCGGCGGCGCTGATCGACACCGAGGTGACCGCGGGTCGGCTCGATGCAGCCGCGGTCAGCGCCGTCGTGGAGGCATCGGGCCTCCGACACCGCCGCGCCAGTTGGCCGAACGACCTGACCGACCGGGAGGTCGAGGTCCTGCGCGTGCTGGCGCGCGGTCTCACCAACCGCGAGATCGCCGACGTCCTCGTGCTCTCCCCACGCACCGTCCAGCACCATCTCGCCAGCGTGTACGACAAGATCGACATGCACTCTCGCTCCGGCGCGGCGGTGTTCGCCATCGAGAACGGCCTGGTTCCCGCGACGGCCGACAGATAGGCCATTCGGCCGATGCGCCGAAGCGCGTCGGCCGCGACGCTGAGCGCACCGTTCACACGTCGCAACGAGGAGGGGCCATGCCGACTGACAACGAGACGCTGGTGCGTCGGTTCTTTGAGGAATTCTGCAATCAGCGGCGCAGCGAGGTCGCCGACGAGCTGATCGCCGAGGAATGGAGCGTGTGGGACGCGCTCGGCCTGCTCCAGCAGGTCGGGGCGGTGCCGGTGCCGGCATGAGCGCGGTCGCGGAGGCGCCCGCGCAGGTGTCGGGTGAGGTGCTCGAGATCGCCGCGCTCGGTGCGCGGGTGGTCCTGCGTCCGCCCGGATCGGACTCGCGGGAGGGATGCCTGAGCTACGACGTCATCGGCCGGACGCATGGCTTCGTGACCCAGCCGCACGTCCACCCCGATCAGGAGGAGGAGTTCGAGGTGATCGCCGGCGAGATGAAGCTGGTCACCGGCCGGCGGTCGCAGGTGCTGCGGCCCGGCGACCGCGCGAGCGTGCCGGCCGGAGTCAGCCATCGCCAGGTCCCCGCGGGACCGGGTGACGGCCACGTCCGGGTCACGATCAGTCCCGCCGGCCGGACCGAGGAGTTCATGCGGTTCCTGGCCGCGGTGTCGAGCTCCGGGGGATTCACCCGGGCGGGATTCCCCAAGCCGGTCGCCGCCGCGCGCCTCATCATCGATTTCGCCGACGCGGGTCACGCCACCGCGCTGCCGCTGGCCGTGCAGCGTTCGCTCGCGCGGGGGATCCTGGCCGTGGCTCGGCTGTGGAGGGAGTACTCGTTCGTCGACGAGTGGGATGTCAACGCACCCCCGGAGGCGGTCTACGACGCGCTGGCCGACGCGCGCACGTATCCCGATTGGTGGCGGCCCGTGTACCTGGACGTCGCGGCCGACGGTCCGGCCGCCGTCGGCGCCGTCGCCTATCAGCACTTCAAGGGGTATCTGCCCTACCACCTGCACACGCGGGCTCGGATCACCCGGTTGGAGCCACCGCGCCTGATCGAGGCCGACATCGACGGCGACCTGCGCGGTCGTGGAATGTGGACGCTGACACCGGCCGGCGCCGGAACCCACGTGCGCTTCGACTGGGTCGTGTTCGCCGACCGGCGCCTGCTGCGGTGGCTGACCCCGATCCTGAGACCCGTGCTGCGCGCCAATCACGCGTGGGCGATCGCCCGCGCGATCGACGGACTGGAGCCCTATGTCGCTAGCGGCCCGTCCCCGCCTGCTTGATGATCTGCTCGATGCCGAGTTCCTCGTCGAAGTCGACGGCGTCGGCGTGGCGGTACTCGACGCCCTCCCCGGTGAGCAGGCTGGCCAGCACCTCGACGTAGCGCCCGTCGAGCTGGCTGCCCGACACGCGCCGCAACTCGGTGAGCGCCTCGAACGAGCTCTGCCGGGTCCGGTAGGTGTCGCTGGCGGTGAGCGTGTCGTAGACCTCTGCGACGGCGATGATCTTGGCGATCTCCGGAATCTCCTCGGCGCGCAGGCGGCGTGGATAGCCAAGGCCGTCGATCCGCTCGTGATGGCAGAGGACGATCTCGGCGACGGGACCGTACATCCCGAGATCACGCAGCATGTCGGCGCCGAGCTCTGGGTGGCGCTGGATCGCCTCCCAGTCCTCGTCGGCCAGCGGCCGTCCCCGCTCGAACACGCGATCGGACAGGGCGAAGCGACCGATGTCGTGCAGCAGCCCGGCGGCGTGCGCGAGCTCGCAGGCCGCCGCATCCATCCCCACCGCGGCAGCGATGTCACGCGAGAAGCGGGCCACCGCCGCCGAATGTCGCGCGGTGCGCTCGTCGCGGATGTCGAGCGAGCGCAGCAGGCCAGCGAGCACTCCCCAGGACAGGGAGGCGTACTGTTCGGCGCGATGGCGGGACTCCCGCAGCAGGTGCGTCATGTACGAGAACGCGATCACCGCCGCGAGCGCGAAGGCGATTCCACCGGTGCCGATCTCCAGCTCGATGCCGACTCCCGCCACGCCGAGCGCCAGGCTGATCGCGGTGCTCGGCAGCGGGTCGATGAAGCTCTGGAGGGTTGCTCCTCGCCCCTTGGTGCCGTGCAGAGAGGCCGTCCCAAGCAGCACCAGGAAGCTGAGCACGTACCCGATCGCGCCAGAGATGGCGACCGCCGTGTAGAACCAGGCGCTGCTCGCCGGTGGCCAGGCGAACGAGTGGATGAAGATCCCCTCCGTGACCGCCGGCGCGACGCACGCGGGCAGGTTGACGGCGAGCTCGATGGTCAGCGCGGTCCTGAAACGGATCGCCACGCAGAGCTCGGTCAGGATCGCCGCCACTCCCGCGGTGAGGGGCCCGAGCAGGGCCGCCGCGATGGCGATCATCACGACCGAGGGAACGATCTCCGTGACCACCGCGTCGCCGTCGTAGAACAGCCCGCCGAGCACCGAGGCGAGCAGGATGATCGGGGTCAGCGCGCCTGTTCGGTCTCGGGAGGCCAGCGCCGCGCCTCCCAGGAGTCCGCACACGATGGCGGCACCCACGGCCGCAGCCGCGCCCCGGCTCAGACCGCCACTCTCACCGCGCCGGCCGTGCATTCAACGGACGGTAGCGCCGGCGCGGGATGCCGCCAACAGATGTTCGGGTTATTACGACAGGGAATCAGGTTCCGATGCGAAAGACCATGCTGCATCCTCCCTCTGTATCGGGGTGAAGAAGTGCCCGGCGATCCACAAGCGCCGGAAATTGGAGCTTCGAGAAGGCATCGGGGGAGCGCCTTCGAGTTGAACCTGCGCAGCAAGAGCTGGAGCTCGCGGTGAAGAGCGCCCTCCACCTTGAGCGCATACTCTTTGCACAGTTTCTTGGTAGGGAACTCGTGCAATTTTAGATCCGGCCCCGACATTTGGCAATCACACACAGCACCTTTGGAGGAAATGCGCTATTTGAAGACCTCAGAGGCTGCGCAACTTCTCAACGTCAGCCCGAACACGCTGCGCGCGTGGGAACGTAGGTTCGGTTTTCCGAAGCCGCAGCGGTCGCCGGGGAAGCACCGGCTGTTCACGCACGGCGAGATCGCAGCTCTTCGCGACGCGCTCCAGGAGGGGCTGTCGATCTCCTCGGCAGTTTCCCGCGCACGCGAGGGGCTGGCCTCCGACGCCAACTCCCTGATCGGCGCCCTCAGCTCCTACGAGCGTGACCGCGCGGACTCCGCGATCGAGGCCGCGCTGGCGATGCGGTCGGTCGAGCGGACTGTCGACGAGGTCGTCCTTCCGACGCTGACCGAGATCCAGCGGCGCCACGGCTCAGAGTCGGCCGCCTGGGCGTTCGCCGCCCACTGGGGGTCGGACTGGCTGCGACGAGCGGTTCGGCTCGCGCCCGCGCCGGTGCGCGACGTGGCGATCGTCATCGGCGATGCCACGCGCGACGAGCTGGACCCCGACAACTCCCACGTGCGCGCGCTCGAGCTGTTGTGCGTCCGCGCGGGAATCGACGTTCTCTGCCTGTCGGCACGCGGAGTTTCGGGGATCGGCGATGCCGTCGCCGTCCACCGGCCCGACCTCGTCGTGCTCGCCGGCGCTCACCTGGCCGACGACGCCGTCGCCCGCTGGGCCTACGCCATCCGTCTGGCCGCCGGCCCGCTCGGGATCGCCGTGTACCGCCGTGGCGATGGGCGCCGCACCGGTTCGACGACCGGTGCGCGCGTACTGCCGAACGACCCGATCGGCGCCCAGGAGCGCATCCTCGAGCTGATCGAGAACCGTCCCCGGGAGGAGGAGATCGGCCGGTATCTCACGCCGCCGACGCGCCGCGCGAGCGCGATCTGAATCGGGTCCCGCCCCACCCCGCTGCCCACCCGCCGCGATCGTCGCTTTTGTGACGCCTCGGCTGCAGTTTCCACTGCAGAAGTTGCGTTCATGTGCCGATACAGCCATTAATGGAACTCATGAACGGCATTCGCACGAACGCTGCCGCGGTCATGCTGGGGATCAGCCCCAACACGCTGCGCAGCTGGGAGCGCCGCTACGGCTTCCCCAAGCCGCACCGCTCGGCAGGCGGCCATCGCCAGTACTCGCTCAACGAGGTCGAGGCGCTGCGGCTCACGCTTGCCGAGACCCACAACGTCTCCTCGGCGATCTCCCTGGCCCGGGAGCGCGGCGAGGGGCCGTCCACCTCACTGCGCCTGTCCGGCGCGTTCGCCGACTTCGATGAGGACGCCTCCAACCGGCTGCTCGAGGAGAGCCTCGGTCTGCGCTCCGTCGAGCGGACGGTCGAAGAGGTCCTGCTCCAGGCATTGGTCGCCCAGCGCGAGCCGGAGGGCACGACTGCCGAGTACGAGTTCGGCTGGCGGTTCGCCGTCGGCTGGCTGGCCGCGCAGCGGCGGATGTCGCCACCGGCCACCCGTCGTGAGGGAGTGCTCATCTTCGACGCCTCCTCCCCCTGCGACCTCGACTCCGTCCACGCCCAGGCGCTCGAGCTGGTGCTGCGGCGGGCGGGCATGCGGACCCTGTCGCTGACGCCGGCGATCGAGCTCACCCGGCTGGGGCGTGCGCTGCGCGCGCTCGAGCCGAGTGCCGTGGTGCTCACCGGGCAGCGCGTCTCGCTGGACTCGATCGGCCGCCTCGTCTACGCGGTCCGTCAGGTCGTCCGCGACGCACTCGTCTTCGACTACCGCGGGGCGGTTCCCGACACCGGGGCGAGCACCGTGGTGCGACTCGGCGACTCTCCGACCGCCGCACGCGACACGCTGCTCGCGCGACTGGCGGAGGCCGAGACCGCGGCGGAGCACTCGCGCGCCAACCGGGACGTGGTCGCCGACTCGCGTCCCTCTCGCGCAACCGCCTGACCGGCCGCACCACACCTAGAATCGGCGGGGTGCCAGCCGCGCATCGCCCCGTCGACCCGCACGCTTCGTTCCCCGAGCTCGAGCAGCGCGTGCTCGAGCGCTGGCGAGAGCGCGACGTGTTCGCGGAGTCGCTGCGCCGCCGCGAGGGCGGAGCGGTGTGGTCGTTCAACGAGGGGCCGCCGACCGCCAACGGCGCCCCCGGTTTTCACCACGTGCTCGCGCGCGTGTTCAAGGACATCTTCCCGCGCTACCGGACGATGACCGGCCACTTCGTCGAGCGCAAGGGCGGCTGGGACTGCCACGGGCTGCCGGTCGAGCTCGCCGTCGAGGCGGAGCTCGGATTCGACTCCAAGACCGACATCGAGGAGTACGGGATCGCGGAGTTCAACGCCCGCTGTCGCGAGAGCGTGCTCAGCCACATCGCCGAGTTCAACGAGCTCACCGAGCGGATCGGCTACTGGGTCGATCTCGACGACGCCTACCGCACGCTCGACACGACCTACGTGGAGTCGGTGTGGTGGGCGCTGAAGACGATCCACGAGAAGGGGCTCCTGCAGGAGAAGCACAAGGTCGTGCCCTACTGCCCGCGCGACCAGGTGACGCTCTCCAGCCACGAGCTCGGCCAGCCGGGCGCGTATCGCGACGTGATCGACCACTCGGTGTTCGTGCGCCTGCCGGTGATCGACGCCGCCGCGCCGCTGCGCGAGGGCGACGAGCTCGTCGTGTGGACCACCACGCCGTGGACGTTGGTGTCCAACGCCGCCGTCGCGGTCAGCCCCGAGCTCCGTTACGCCCGGGTACGCACCCCGGACGGCCACGTGCAGGTGGTCGCGGCCGAGCTCGCCGGCCGTGTGCTCGGCGACGAGGCAGAGGTGCTGGACGAGTTCTCCGGTTCGGATCTCGTCGGCACCCGCTACGCGCCACCGTTCCCCTACATCCCCAGCGAGGCCTACGGCCCCAAGGGCCACACCGTGCTGGCCGCGGACTTCGTCACCGCGACCGACGGCTCGGGGCTCGTGCACACCGCGATCGCGTTCGGCGACGACGACTTCCGGCTCGGCGAGCGCGAGGGGCTGACCGTCGTCAACCCGGTGCGCGCCGACGGCACCTACGACGAGCGGATCGGCCCCTACGCCGGGCGCAAGGTCAAGGACTGCGATGCGGACCTGATCGAGGACCTGCGCACCCGCGGGCTGGTGCTCCGCGACGAGGACTACGAGCACTCCTACCCGCACTGCTGGCGTTGCGGCACGGCGCTCATCTACTACGCCAAGCCGTCGTGGTACATCACCACCAGCGAGATCAAGGACCGGCTGCTCGCCGCCAACGAGACGATCACCTGGTACCCGGAGCACGTCAAGCATGGGCGCTTCGGCAAGTGGTTGGAGAACAACGTCGACTGGGCGCTGTCGCGTGAGCGCTACTGGGGCACGCCGTTGCCGGTGTGGCGCTGCAAGCACGGATGCATGAAGGTGATGGGTTCGCTCGACGAGCTCGAGCGCGAATCCGGCGTGCGGCTCGACGATCCGCATCGCCCGTATGTCGACGACGTGGTGCTCACCTGCGACAACTGCGGCGGGGAGATGCGCCGGGTGCCCGAGGTGATCGATGTGTGGTTCGACTCCGGGGCGATGCCGTTCGCGCAGTACGGGGCGCCGCACCGGGAGCTCGAGCGCTTCGAGGCGCATTTTCCCGTCGACTACATCTGCGAGGCGCTGGATCAGACGCGCGGATGGTTCTACTCGCTGCTGGCCGAGGCGACGCTGCTGTTCGACCGCAGCTCGTATCGCAACGTCGTCTGCCTGGGGCTGATCAACGACGAGCAGGGCCGCAAGATGTCCAAGTCGCTCGGCAACACCGTCGACCCGTGGCAGCTGCTCGAGGAGTTCGGGGCCGACGCGCTGCGCTGGTACCTGTTCACCTCGAAGTACCCATGGGACGGATGGCGGTTCTCCACCGAGCAGGTCGCCGAGGTCGCCCGGTCGTTCCTGCGCCAGCTGTGGAACACCTACTCGTTCTACGTCCTGTACGCCAACGCGTCCGACGCACCGCCGGCCGACGCCGGTGGGCAGCCCAGCGAGCTCGATCGCTGGATCCTGTCGCGGCTGCAGGCGACCGTGGCCACCGTCGACGAGCGCCTGGCGGACTTCGACGCGACCGGCGGGGGCCGGCCGATCGCCGAGTTCGTCGACGACCTCTCCAACTGGTACGTGCGCCGCTCGCGCTCGCGCTTCTGGCGAGGCGACGAGGCCGCTTTCTCGACGCTGCATCGCTGCCTGGTCACCGTCGCGCAGCTGCTGGCGCCGTTCTGCCCGTTCCTCGCCGATGAGATCTACGACAACCTCGACGGGGCCGAGCCGAGCGTTCACCTCTGCGATTTCCCGTCCGCGCAAGAGCGCGATCTCGGACTCGAGCAGCGCATGGCGATCGTGCGCCAGACCGTCCAGATGGGCCACGCCGCCCGCGCGCAGACCAAGCTGAAGGTCCGCCAACCGCTGCGCTCGGCGATCATCGTCGCCACCGGCGAGGAGCGGGCCGCGATTGAGAGCTTCACGGACCTCGTGCGCGACGAGCTCAACGTCCACGAGCTGCACTTCGTCTCCGAGGCCGACGAGCTCGGAGAGGTCGAGCTCAAGCCGGACTACCGGCGGCTCGGCCCCCGCTTCGGCAAGGACATGCCGATGGTGGCCGCCGCGGTCGCCGGTCTGGACGCCGCGCGCGCCGCCTCCACCATGCGCGAGGGCGGCTCGGTCGGCATCGATGTCGGCGGCACCGAGCACGTGCTCGCCGCCGAGGATCTGCTCGTCTCGATGAAGCCGCTCGAGGGCTACCAGGTCGAACGCCAGGGCCTGCACGCGGTCGCGCTCGACGTCGAACTCGACGAGCCGCTGCGCACCGAGGGTCGCGCCCGTGACATCACCCGCGCAATCCAGATCGCTCGCCAGGACGCGGGCCTCGAGATCACCGACCGGATCCTGCTCACGCTCGACGGCGACCCGGTGCTGCTCGATGCGGCCCGCACCCACCAGGAGTACATCGCGCGTGAGACGCTCGCCACCACCGTTGCTTATGACGGTCTCGACGGGGCCGTCGAGCCGGTGCTCGTCGACGGCCGGCCGTTGAAGATCGCGGTCAGCCGCTGGTGATCGCGGTCAGCGGCCGGCGATCGAGCGCGTGAGCGCGACGATCGTCGTGAACGCCCGGTAGAGCGCGAGCGGCTCCGAGCCAGTCACCGTCACGGTGCGCGCCCCGGCGCGCTCGACCTCGCGGATCCAGGTTGCCATCTCGGCCATGTCGGCAGTCAGGAAGGTGATCTCGAGCGTCGCGGGGAGCTCGATCGAGGGAGCGGACGCGCTGCCGGCGCGCTGCATGGCGGCGCCGGCACCCGCGTGGATGAGCTGGCGCGCGCGGTCGGGGTGAACCGACTCGGCGGCGAAGCGCGTGATCGAGCGCTTGACCACGACCGCCTCGATGTCAGGCATGAACGGCCGGGCCTCCTCCGCGGTCGCCTCGTCGCCGGTGATGAGCACCACTGGCACCCCGTGGTGAAGCGCCACCAGGGCGTTGATCGCGCTCTCCCCGACCGGCGTCCCATTGAGCCGGACCTCCCAGATCGCGCGCGGGTTGTAGGTGTGGGAGAGGATCGCGCGCTCGGCCCCGATCGACCCGTGGTAGGCGATCATGAAGACGGCGTCGTAGGAGCCGTCCAAGCCCTCCATCATGTACAGCGGCTTGTGCGTCCCCGACAGGTACGAGGCGTGGTGATGAAGCTCACCCGGGTGCAGGTTGTGCATCGTGGAGTGGGCGTCGTTGACCAGGACGTGCTCGGCGCCGCCCTCGATCGCCCCGTCGATCGCGGCGTTGACCTCGCCGGCGAGCAGCTCGCGACCGAGCGCGAACTCCGGCTCGCCGATCCGCACCTGATCCCAGTCGGAGATCCCGGCGCAGCCCTCGATGTCGCTGGAGAGGAACACCCGCATCGCCGCGGCACCTTAAAGCCTCGCGCCCGGCGAGCGGTCTGCTCGGCCGGGCGCGGAAGGCGGGAGGGCTGTTTCGAGGAGGCGCGGCGCTAGGCGAGCGCCGGCTCCAGCTCCTCCTCGAGCTTCTTCTTCGGGTAGGCACCGATCACGGTCTTCTTCAGCTCACCGTGCTTGAACAGCATCAGTGTCGGAATCGACATGACGTTGAACTTGACCGCGGTCTGCTGGTTGTCGTCGATGTTGAGCTTGACGACCTTCAGCGCGTCGCCCTTCTCGGCCGCGATCTCCTCGACGATCGGGGACACGCGCCGGCAGGGACCACACCAGGGGGCCCAGAAGTCGACGAGCACGGGCACGTCGGACTCGAGCACCTCTGCCTGGAAGCTGTTATCCGTGACGTCTGCAACGCCTGACATTCGGTCTCCTTACAGTCCTTACAGTCCTTCGGACGGACGAGTCCAGATTATGTCTTGGACCCGCCGATCGAGGCTGGGTTGGAAGTTCTTTGCTTCAAAAAGTATAGCGAGCGATGGCGGGCGGTCGCGGAGTTGCGGGCCCCGCGGACGGCGGAACGCGCGGAGGGGGCCGAGGGGCGGAGGGGCCGAGGGGCGGAGGGGCCGAGGGGCGGAACGGCTGGCGCCGCGGCCCCGGTACGCCCGAACCACCACTGTGGGCACTTCAAGACGCGCCACGCGGCTCGAAGCTCCCAGAGTGCCCGGGGGCGGCCGAATTCTCGCGACTCTGGGAACTCTGAGCCGCGCCTGGCGGCTCGAAGTTCCCGGAGTCAGGCGGAGAGTAGGCTCGCAGTCTCGATGGCCGACCCGACCAACGCAGAGATCGCGGCCGCGCTCGACGAGCTCGGCGACCTGTACGAGCTCGACGGCGCCGTCATCCATCGCGTCCTGGCCTACCGCAACGCGGCCAAGGCGATCCGCAACGCCTCGGTCTCGGTGATCGGCCTGGCGCGTGAGAACCGGGCGACCGAGCTACCGGCGGTGGGGGCGATCATCCAGGAGAAGACGCTCGCGCTCGCCGACACCGGCGTGATCCCGGCCGCCGAGAAGCTGCGCGCCAAGTTCCCGCCGGGACTGGTCGCGCTCACCAGGCTGCCGGGACTGGGGCCCAAGCGGGCGCGCCGTCTCTACGAGGAGCTGGGGGTCGATTCGCTCGACGCCCTGGAGAGCGCGGCCGAGGCACATCGCATCCGTGAGCTCAAGGGGTTCGGCGCCAAGGCCGAGGACGCGCTGCTCGCGACCGTGGCCGCCGCCAGGGAGCGACAGGCGGCAGGCGAGGCAGAGGGCGTCCGGATCGTGCTCAGCCGGGCACTCGCGGTCGCCGAGCCGCTCGTCGCCGCGCTCCGTGACCATCCGTCCTCCGAGCGGGTGGAGCTCGCCGGCTCGGCTCGGCGGATGACCGACAGCGTCAAGGACATCGACATCATCGCCACCGCGCACGCGCCATTGGAGCTCGCGCAGGCGGCGGCGGGGCTGGAGCTCGTGCAGTCCGCCTCCACGCCGGCCGAAGCCGGGGTCAAGCTGGTGACGCACACCGGCGTCAAGGTCGACCTGCGGATCGTCGCGCCCGACCAGTTCGGCAACCTGATGCAGCACTTCACCGGCTCCCGCGATCACAACATGGCGCTGCGCGCCGCGGCCGTGCGCCGGGGGCTGCACGTCTCGGAATACGGGGTGCTCGACGATGCGACCGGGATCACCCATCGGTGCGAACGCGAGGAGGAGGTCTATTCGCTGCTCGGGTTGGAATGGATCCCGCCCGAGCTGCGCGAGAACCGCGGGGAGCTCGCCGCGGCCGCAGACGGAACGCTGCCGGAGCTCGTCACCGCCGACGATCTGCGCGGCGACCTGCACTGCCACACCGACGCCTCCGACGGGACGGCATCGATTGCCGAGATGGCCCGCGCCGCCGCGGCGGCCGGCTACGAGTACCTGGCGATCACCGATCACTCCAGCTCGGTCGGGGTGCGAATCGAGGGCGAGGGGCTGTCAGAGCACCTCGAACGGATCCGGACGCTGTCGGGCACCGAGGAGGCCTGCGGGGTCACGCTCCTGGCCGGCTCCGAGGTCAACGTCCTGCCCGACGGCTCACTCGACTACCCCGACGACGTGCTCGCCGAGCTCGATTGGGTCGTCGCCTCGGTGCACTCGTCGATGAGCATGAACTCAGACCGGATGACCGCCCGGATCGTGGCTGCGATCGAGAACCCGCTGGTCGACGTGATCGGACACCTCACCGGCCGCAAGATCGAGTCGCGCGCGCCCTACGCACTTGATGTTCCCACGGTGATCGAGGCCGCCGCCGCGACCGGCACGCTGCTCGAGATCAACGCCAGCCCCGACCGGCGGGATATGAACGAGATCCATGCCCGCGCGGCGGCCGCCGCGGGCGTGGGGATCGTGATCAACTGCGATGCGCACCGGACCGGCGGGTTCGAGGTCGTCCGCTACGGGATCGCGACCGCGCGCCGCGCGTGGCTCGGACCGGAGCAGATCGTCAACTGCCGTTCCTGGGACGAGCTCGCCGCTGTGCGGCCCCGCGCTCGCGCGGCGGCGTAGCGACTCCTCAGCGCCGCCGCTTGCGCGGTGGCGGCGGTGGACGGCGTGGTGTCCCGGCCGGCGCGCTGGAACCCGCGCCGGCGGGGGCGACGGTCCCGGTCGGGCGCGCCGGATTGTCAGGCGGCGGGCTGGCCGGGTTGGGCCCGTAGCGAGTGCCCGGCGGCGCGGGCTCGGCGGCCGGAGCGCCCCAGCCCCGGAAGCGCCGCTGGATGAGCACGAAGCAGATCAGCGAGAACACACACAGGGACGACGCGATCCAGAAGTTCACGCGCATCCCGAGGAAGTAGTTGGAGTAGTCGATCCGCTGGGTCTCCTCGAAGATCCGGAATCCCGAATACCCGGCGGCGTACAGCCAGAACAGCCCCGGCGCTCGGATCCGGCCACGTCGCCAGAGCCACGAGAGGACGGAGAACCACAGCAGGTTCCAGATGATCTCGTACAGGAACGTCGGCTCGAAGGTCGCGTAGTGCGCGTATCCGGGCGGGCGATGGATGGGCGCGATCTTCAGCGCCCACGGCAGGCTCGAGGGGCGGCCGAACAGCTCCTGGTTGAAGTAGTTGCCGATCCGCCCGATCGACTGGGAGACGAGCAGCGCCGGCCCGACGACGTCCATCAACTGCAGCAGCTGTTCGTGGGTGAGCCGGCGGCGCGCCACCCAGAGACCGGTGATCACCCCTCCCGCGATGCCGCCCCAGATGCCGAGGCCGCCGTCCCAGATCGCGAGAAAGCCCCACCAGTGGGGTGGGATCTGGCTCGGGGTGGTGATGTCGAAGTAGATGCGCCCGCCGATCAGACCCCCGGGGAACGCCCACATCGCGATCTCGAGCGGCAGCTCCGGATCCCCGCCGAGGCGAGACCAGCGCACGCGCGAGATGATCACCGCGGCGGCGACCGCGAACACGTATGCGATGCCGTACGCGTGGAAGAACAGCGGCCCGATGTGAAAGCCGTTGTGGGCAGGACTCGGGATGGCGCCGAACGGGATCACGACTGCCATCCTGGCACGAGGCGGGGAAGAACATCACGAGCTAACACCGCGCTCATGCTGCCGCGGCGATATGGGACGAGCAGCTCGGCGGCGCGGGCGGCGTATTCCGGACTGGGATCGTCGAGCGCCACGCGCAGCGCCACAGCCAGTGACCCCGCGTCCTCGGCGATGAGCCTCGGGTCGAGCTCTGCGGCGAGCGCCCGCGCCGGGTAGGCACCCGCGGCGGACGTCGTGACCAGCTGGGTCCCGTCGGCGAGCGCCTCCAGCGCGGCGATGCCGTACTCCTCTTCTCTCGGGGTCGCCAGGAAGACGCGGGCGGTGCGCAGCAGCGCCCGGAATGAACCCGGCTCCAGGCGCCCCGCGAAGCGGACACCCGGCTGCTCGGCGCCATCGGTTCCCGCGATCACGAGCGTCTCCCCCTCACGGCGCGCGCGCTGCCACGCCTCAAGAGTGAGATCCAGCCGCCGCTTGACGGGATCGGCGATGTAGGCGACGGCCGCGAGCTCGCGCTCGAGTAGCGGAGCGGTGACCGTCGCCGAGGGCTCGACCGGAACGCGGACGACGACCGGTTCGCCACGGATGGCATCGCGCGCCCCGTCGAACGCCCCCGGCGACCAGCCGAGCACCACCGGAGCCTCGCCGAGGCGCCGGCGCTCGACCGGCCGCTGCCAGATTCCGTGATGACCGGGGCGGTTGGCGGCCGTTGTCGCGTCGAGCCAGATCCCGCCCGGCCGGGGCCAGAGCAGAGCTGTGGTGGTTGAGCAGTAGAGGACTGCGCGCGGGTGATGCTCGGCGATCCCGCGACGGGCCGCCCGCTGCGCCGCGTGCGCCTCCCTCAGGTCGGTGAGCATCAGCGTCCGGACGTCACGAGGCCGTCCCGCCTCGATCTGGACGACCCGGGCGCCGGCGCGCGCCAGCCCGTCGGTCAACTCTCGGGCACCGCGGCTCCAGCCGATCGTCCCGGCGACCGACACGACCAGGACGTCGACCGCGGCCGCGGTCGCCATCAACCGCTCGGGCGACCGGACGCCGTCGGCTCAGGACGGCCGTCGAGGTCTGAGCGCACCGAGCGGAAGCCCGGGGTGCGCACCAGCCGGATCGGCTTCAGCGGCGAGGTGTGCTCGACGAAGAACGCCGCCCCGTCGCGATCCTCGATCGCTGCCACCGCCGAGGACTGCCGGCGCCAGCCGAGCGTCCACACGATTGCGAAGCCGGCCGCGATCGCTGACACCTGCGGCAGCACGACCCCGATCGCCGCCGAGCCAAAGCACATCACCAGCAGTGGCCACAGGCGATTGACGAGTGTCCGGGCCGGGTTGGTCTCGGGCAGGGAGCGACCGGCGCGCGCGTCCGCGAGCAGCCGGGCGATCGGGGGTGACGCGTCCGCGCGGCGCCCCACCCACACGCCGATCAGCGCGGCCGCCACCCACCATCCGGCCGCGACCTCACCGACGAAACTGTCGCCGTGCCCGGTGGCCACGCCGCCGACGGTGACCGCCGCGAGCAGGCTGGCGGCCGCTCCGCTCACCAGCACGGTCGTGCGCAGGAACTCGCGGAAGCGCACGCGTCAGTGTCCCGGACCTTCGCTGGAGACCAGCAGCGACAGCAGCTCGCGGACGCCGTCGGGCCCGTCGACGAGCACATCCGCCTGCTCACGGATCTCCGGGGGACCCTCCTCGGACTCGACGCCGACGCGCACGACATGCTCGAGCTGGCCGTCCGCCGCCAGGTCGGCGAGGGCCCGGAAGGCGTCGAGATCGGTGCGATCGTCGCCGGCGTACAGCACCGAGGTGATCGACGAACCGGTCTCTTCCAGGAGCCGGCGCACACCCGCACCCTTGTCGAAGGGCACCGGCGGGCGCACCTCCAGGACCTTGCGTCCCCAGTGCGTGGCGAGCCCGGCCTGCTCTGCCTCGCCCGCGATCCGCTCGACCGCGCCACGGGCCGCCTCCTCGTCCGGGGCACCGCGCCAGTGGAAGGCGACGATCGGCCCCTTGTCCTCCAAGCGCACCCGTAGCTTCCGGGTCTCGGCGGTGTCATGGCGGTCGCCGAACTCCTGGATCTGGCGCACCCACTCGCTGACCGCGGGGTCGAGCCGGGCCCGGGTCCAGCCCGGCCGCAACTCCTCCACCCCGTGAGAGCCGAGGTAGGCGATCGTCCCGATCGAGACCATCGCGCGCGCCTGGGACGCCTGGCGCCCCGAGACGCATGCCACCAGGCCATAGGCGTCGGCCACCGCGATCAGCAGTTGCCGAGTGGACTCCGGCACGTGCGCGTCGGCGGCGCGATCGACGATCGGGGCGAGTGTGCCGTCGATGTCGAACAGAATCGCGGCACGTCGGCGGTCGGCTGTGAGCGGCTGGAGCGCCTCGCTGGTGAGCGCGGACGTCACTTCTCTGATTATGACGCGCGTTCTCAGCGACCCGAGCCGCAGACTCCGCCGCTACCCGCTCGTAGACTCAGCCCGACCGTGGACACCGCTTCCGAGGCCGTCTGGCCCTCTCCTCACGACCGCCCTGACGGCTCCAGCGCACCCGCACTGGCGTTGAATTCGGCCCCCACCACCCCCTCCGCGCCGGTGGCCGAGCCCTCGCGGGTCGCTGCCGGTACCCGCCGGGTGGGCGCGCGCCGGCTCTCCGCCGACCTGCGACGCGAGCTGGTGTGGATCACGGTCATCTACCTGGCCGCGCGCGCAGCGGTGCTGATCGCCGCGGTGCTGCTCGATGCGTTCGGTCATCACAACCTCCAGGACGAGCTCCTGCACTGGGACGGGCTCTGGTACCGCGATGTCGCCGACAACGGCTACCCCCGCCAGATCGCGCACCCCTACCACCAGGACAACCTCGGCTTCTTCCCGCTCTATCCGATCACGATCTTTGCGGGTACGCACGTGCTGGAGGCGGTGGGCTTCCATCACCAGATCTGGTCGGCGTCGGTGGCGGCGGTGCTCATCTCCGGGGTCGGCGGGTGGATCGCCACCGTGTTCGTGCACCGGCTCGCCGAGGGATGGTGGGACCGGCCGACCGCGCGGCGGGCGGCGGCGCTGTTCGTGGTCTTCCCCGGCGCGGTCGTCTTTTCGATGGGCTATTCGGAGGGGCTGTTGCTGCCCCTCACGGCGGTCTGCATCTGGGCGCTCGAACGCCGCCGCTGGGTGCTCGCGGGAGCGATGGCCGGGTTCGGCAGCGCCGTGCAGCCGGTCGGCCTCGGCCTGTGCGCCGTCTGCGGCCTGTGCGCGTTGCGCGAGCTCTGGGTCGGCGGCCTGTCGGCCCGGCATCTCGGCCAGGCGCTGCGCTCGCGCGGTTTCCGGATGTCGGTGCTCACGACCGCGATGTCCGGGATCGGGGTGCTGTCGTTCATGGCGTTCCTATGGGCATGGACCGGCCATCCGATGGCCAACTTCTACGCCCAGCACCACGGCTGGAGCGAGAAGACCGACCCGTTTGCCCTGGTTCACCTCGTCACCCGCGAGGTGCCGCGCTTTGACCCGAACCACTTCAACCACCCGTGGATCGACCTCAACGACGTCTCGGGATTCCTGGGGGCCATCCTCATGGCCTACGAGCTCTGGCTGTTGTGGCGCTACCGGCACGAGTTGTCGTTGCCCGCGATCAGCTGGACGCTGATCATCACCTTCCTCGCCTTCACCTCCGAGTACGTGCCACCCAACCCGCGCATGCAGATCACGGCGTTCCCGATGCTGGTGCTGCTCGCGCGCCGCGTGCGCAGACAGGGCTTCGCTCCGATCCTGTTCCTCAACTCGTTCCTGCTGCTCGGGATGGGACTGCTCACGTTCTACAAACACGTGCTGCGGCCCTAGCGGCGGGCGGGGGCGTCAGACGGTCGGACGGTAGAACGGGACCGAGGCGGTGAGCGCGCGCAGGGTGGCCTCGAACCGCGCGCTGTCCTCGGGTGGGATCTCGGCGCGCCATTGGTCGATCGCACGCTCAGCCGC
>Ga0335075_10004080_pt1 | contig 22903 bp, 20 predicted proteins | sample Lox_Sample_24_FD_206723 | JGI IMG/M metagenome (GOLD analysis project Ga0335075, IMG submission 206723) | Soil microbial communities from Loxahatchee National Wildlife Refuge, Florida, United States - Lox_Sample_2.4 | ecosystem: Environmental > Terrestrial > Soil > Wetlands | place: USA...
TGTCTTTTTGCTCGGGGGGCCGCGGGGGGGGGGGGGGGGGCCCCGCCCCCCCGCCCGGCCCCCCCCCCGCCCCCCCCCCCCAAACCCCGCTCGTCGTCATCGCGGACGTAGCCCATGCGCAGAGCGAGCTTGCGCAGCTCTTCCTCGCCTTCGGGCAGGCGGTGCGTTTGCAGGTCGAACAGCAGCTGCAAGCGATGTTCGAGCTTGCGCAGGAAGCGATAAGCGTCGTCGAGGACGCGATATTCCTGATCGGTCAGGCAGCCGACGCGCTCCAGGGCGGACAGGGCGAGCAAGGTGTTGCGCTGGCGTACCTGCGGCAAGTCGCCGCCGTTGAGCAATTGCAGAAACTGGATGGTGAACTCGATGTCGCGGATACCGCCGTAGCCGGTCTTGACTTCCGTGCCGCTGGCGCCGGCCTGGCTGGTTTTCTGCTCGATGCGCCGCTTGATCGCCTTGATCTCATTGATCTCGGCGTAAGAAAGATATTTACGGTAGACAAACGGCTCAATAGCTTGCAGGAAGCGCTGTCCCAGCTGCAGATCGCCAGCGACGGGGCGGACCTTGATGAGCGCCTGCCGCTCCCAGGTGCGGCCCATCGCGTCGTAATAAGCGAGTGTGCTGGCCAGCGAGCGCGCCAGCGGTCCGCGATGGCCTTCCGGGCGCAGACGCAGATCGACACGGAAGGCATGGCCGCGGTCGGTGTGCGACGACAACAGGCGGACTACCTCGCCCACGACGCGGGCAAAGAACTCGTCGTTGCCGATGCTGGTGATGCGCTTGCCGCGCGTCGCGCCTTCCTCGGCATAGACGAACATCAGATCGATGTCGCTGGAATAATTCAATTCCTCGCCGCCGTGCTTGCCGAACGCCAGGACGACGCAGGGAGCTGGCTGGCCGGCCTCGGTGCAGGGCTGGCCGAAGCGCTTGCCGAGCTGGCGCAGCGCGACGGTCAGGGCGGCTTCGATGGCGACGTCGGCGACGTGCGAGATGTCGCGGGTAATCTCGTCCAACGGTCGATCGCGGATGATGTCGTTGGTGCCGATGCGCAGCATTTGCCGTTGGCGGAAGCGGCGGAACACACGCAGCACGGCCGAATCCTCGTAAGCCGCGTCGATGGCGGCGCTCAGCTGCGCTTGCAGCTCTTCCTTGCTGGGACTGCGGCGCAGCGGCACGCGCAGCATGTCGAGATAATCGGGATTGAGACTCAGCAGGTCGCTGAACATTTGGCTGGTGCTGAACAGGTGCAGGAGGATTTCCAGGAGACGGGCACGGTTTTCCAGCACGATGGGCAGCTGCGCCACGGCGGCGGGATTGGCGAGAAACCGTTCGAGATTGTTCAGTGCCATATCCGGATCGGGACAGCGCGGCAGCAGCCGGCCCAGCGGCGTGCAAAGCTCGCGTAGGCCGTCCAGCGACAATGCGTCGGCCAGGCCGGTCAGATTGCGCCAGCCGCGTTCGGGGTCGCGCAGGCGCCAGGTATGCAGCAGCGATCTCGCGCCGGTGAGAGAATCCACGTAGTTCCGCAGTTGTTCCAGTTGCATGTCCTCAGGGTCGCAGGAGAGGAAGTCGCGGGCGTTTCAAGTCGAAAACTGGGAGAGAGCCGCTTCTCGTTGCCAAGCTCCGCTTGGGAACGCACGTTTGCGAAGCTCCGCTTCGCGGCCAGCCCCACGCAGGGATGGGAAGCGGAGCTTCCCGCGGACGACATCTTCCAACATAAAGTCAAAGGCGCGTCGCTTCCAGCCGAAACAGGTACATTTCCAGAACATGCTCGCCGCCGTGGGCCGGGTTGCCGATCAAGCGTCCGCCCTGGGGATCAACGACCAGATCGAGAAATTCCAGGGGAATCTGGCCGACGAGCACGGGAACGTCATCCGGCACTTCCATCACGTCCACGGTGCAGAAGCGGTCCAGAATGGTGACGCGGACGGCGTCGTAGATGGCGACTTGATGAGTCCCCTTGCTACTGGTGACTCGTTTTTCCGTGACTTTGTTGAGACCGAGCTGCTGAATCAACCGCGTCGGCAAAGCGAGTGAGGTGGCGCCGGTATCAACAAGTGCATCTTTGACGAGGATCCGCCGCACCTGGTCTGTTCCAAGCACGTTTTTTTTCACATCCCAGAGATCGCCCATGTTTTCGATCAGCACTTCGGTTCGCACTCGGCCCATGAGATTTGGCTCCATGATGACTCTCCCGGATTCGTGCCCATCATCGATCAGAGTAAAGGTAGGCTAACGCGCTGGCTTGTCTCTTGCAAGGAAAGGGTCGTCGGCTGCGGGGGGCGATCCGGCTCCGCACCAATCCACTCTTCCGTGACCACTGTGCCGAACAGCGTGAACGCCGTCGCCTCCTCGACGCGGACTTGCACCGTCCGGCCGATCAGCCGTTCGTTGCCCTCGAAAACGACGATGTGGTCCGTCATCGTGCGGCCGGTCAGCTGCTTCGGCCCTGATCCCGTCTCGTGCTTCAGCGACGTTTTGCTCGGCCCCTCGACCAGCACTTCGACCGATTGTCCAATGCGGCGGCGATGATCGGCGAGGCTGACACTATTTTGGATGGCTAATAGATCATTATTGCGGCGCTTCTTGACTTCCTCCGGCACGTCGTCGGCGAACAGCTCATCGGCCTTGGTGCCGGGTCGCGGGCTGTACTTGAAAATGAAGCTGTTCTTGAAGCCGCCTTCGCGCACCAGGTCGCAGGTCCGCTCGAACGACGCCTCGCTTTCGCCGCAGAAGCCGACGATGAAATCGCTGCTGATGGCCACGTTTGGCACACGCTCGCGGCAGCGGTGCAGCATGTCGCGATAAAACTCGACCGTGTACAAGCGCTTCATGCGCTTGAGAACGTCGTTGCAGCCGGATTGCGCCGGGACGTGCAGATATTCGCAGACTTTCGGCAGATCGCGGACGGCGTCGAGCAGATCGTCGCTCATGTCGCGCGGGAAGTTGGTGATGAACTTAATGCGCTCGATGCCGGGCGTGTCGTGGATGCGCAGTAGCAGATCGCTCAGACGCTCGCGGCGTCCATCGACATATTGGTATTGGAAACTGTTGACAGTTTGGCCGAGCAGCGTCACTTCCTTGCAGCCCTCGGCGGCGAGCTGGCGCACCTCGGCGGCGATGTGCTCCGGCGGCCGGCTCTGCTCTGGACCGCGCACGCTCGGCACGATGCAGTAGGTGCAGAACTTGTCGCAGCCGATCATGATGCGGACATACGCCTGAAACGGCGAGGGCCGCATCGACGGATCGCGCAGCGGATCGTAGCTCTCGAAGCTGCGCTCGACCTCGCCGCGCGAGCCTTCCTTGCGATCGAGACTGAGGGCCAGCTGCGGCGTGCGCGTCTGCTCCACTGCGGCGATCAGCTCCGGCAGCTGGGCAAGCTGGCCGGTGCCGCACACGATGTCCACATGCGGAGCACGGCGGAGGATCAATTCCTGGTCCTTCTGGGCCATGCAGCCGAGCACGCCGACGACCTTGTCGGGATGGCGTTTCTTGTGGCCGCGCAGCCGGCCGAGGGCGCTGTAAATCTTGTCCTCGGCATGCTGGCGGACGCTGCACGTATTGAAAAGAATCACGTCGGCGTCGGTGGCCTCGTGCGTCAGCTGGTAGCCCTGGCGGCGCAGGGCGCCGACTACCAGCTCGCTGTCGAGGACGTTCATCTGACAACCGACGGTTTCGATGTAGAGTTTTTTGGCCATGATCCTACTTCGGTTGGTTTTTGATGTCCGCTTGAATGGAAGCAGGGTTGCCGGCGCATGTCAAGAAGCCGGCTTGCCGTTGATTTTCTCCCGCGTTGTTTTCACCTGAACGCTACTTGAGGAGCGCCACGAACCCTGCCTGCTCGAAGTGATGATCGGCGGTAAGTGCCTCGGTGATGCCGTGCTCTTGCGTCACGACAAACGAGATGCAGTCGGTCAGCGACCAATCCTTGTCCTTCCGTGCGGCGAAGAGGGACTCCCCTTGATCGAACGCGTCGTCGGACAAGGGCAGAATCGTCGATTGGCCATCGGTTCGGATGAGGCCCATGAGGTCGGTGAAGATCTGGCGCACCGCGGCGCGGCGAAGGAAGTTCGCCACCTCAAGCAAAACGTATTTTGTCGTCAGAATGCCGCCCTGATGCCCGGCGAGAAGCTCCGCCGCCCGCGGGTGAAGCGAATCGCGTTCGCTCGTCAGGGCGACATAAAATGAGGTATCGGCGAATACGGTGGTCACTTTTGTGGCTCGTCGTAAAGATAGTGATCGACATTCGAGGCCGCGTCCGCAGGCAATCCCTTGGCGGCGCCGAGCACCGATCGATAGTGATCGAGAAGGCTATTCGCGGGGCGGACCTTAACGGTTGCGGAATTGGCCACTTCCACCTGAACCGCCGTGCCTTCCGGCAACGTGACCGGCTCGTCAAAAACGACGACGCCGTTCTTTACATGACCGAGGAACGACATTGGCAAACCTCCAACCAGCGATTCTCTCTCTGATTATACGGCGCCCCGCCCGAAACTACGGCCCCGAGGCAGACACCAAGGCACGGACCATTTCCAGGCTCATCGCGCCGATGATCTTGGCGTCGCGCTTGGGCTGGAAAGCCCATTCAATCTTCAGCGGCGGCGATACCTTGGCCTGTAGATGAGAATGGAAAAAGGCTCACGGCGGCGTCGGCGCGGCCAGCAGAAGCGGCGAAGCGATTTTGCTGGAGCCAGCCGGCCAAACCTTGTGAAAATGCGATTCGTTGATGGTAAGCAATTGATCTACCTGTGCCAATTGGGCCGCCTTGGCAATGATCGCATCGTAAACCGCACCACCACTTATCCCCCGTTGCGAAAGCTCCTGCAGCAGATCGACGTAATCCTTGTCGCCGAGCGTGACAATCTTAGCGCACGAAATGATGTTTTCCTGCAACATCCGCCAAGCGTCGGCAGGAAGGATGGCCGGCGTACGCGGCAAGCGAGTAAGGACCGAATAGACTTCCGCCAAACTGTGGCCCGAGACGACATACTCGAATGTGCCAAGTTTGGCCTGCGTCAGCCAAGCATGTGCGGCGCCGTGATGGACATGGTCCGGCAGCAAGGCCGCAATCAGAACGGAGGAATCCAGCAAGACCTTCATTGCGGAAGTCCCTGGCTGAGCTGCTCCATTCGTTCGTCGCGCTCGGCTTCTAGCTGGCACTTCTTGGGCGTACAGGTTCCGCGATGGACGAGGACGTTGCCCTCATAACACAGCCCAGACTCCCCCGCCGTCGCATTGATAATCCTCTCGTCGCCGCGGCGTTCCGGAGGACGCGCCTCCACTTTGACCGCCGTGCCTTCCGGCAACGAGACCGGCTCGTCAAAAACGACGACGCCGTTTTGTATGTGACCGAGGAACGACATTGGCAAACCTCCAACCAGCGATTCTCTCTCTGATTATACAGCGTCCAGACCGAAACTACGGCCCCGAGCCCGGCGCCAAGCCACGGACCCTTTCCAGGCGGTCGCGGGGCCGCTGGTCACTTCTTCTCGACGCTTTTCCAGAACTCGGCCGCCGGTTTGTTGTTGATGATGTTCAGAATCGGATTGCCGCGAAACTCCTTGAGTTGCTCAGGGGTGTATTTGCCGTATAAGAGCAAATCCTTCAGGGTTGGAATACGGAGGATCATCTTGATTTGCTCCGGTTTGTAATCGCCTTGGAGTAAAATCCACTCCAGAGGGAGGTCGCGTAGCGGTTCGAGGTCGGGAGCGCTGACGGCAACGCGCTTCAGGGGAGACTTGCTCAAGGCAGATAAGTTTTTGATGTGTGTGATGTCTAAGCTAACCGTCTCCAGCGGCATCCCCCGCAAGGGAGAAATATCGTCTACATTCGTGCTGGCCACGCTGAGGGTCCGCAGTCTCATCTTTTGGAGCGGCGACAGATCCCATATAAGGTTGCAGACCAGCTCAAGGTCCGTCAGCGGCATTTCGCGCAACGGCGACAGATCCCAAACTCTGTTAAAACTTAGATTGAGTTCCAGCAGATTCATTCCTTTCAGGCAGGACAGATCCCATACCCGGCCGAGCTTATCCCAATTCTTTCCGACTACCCCCAGACTACGCAACGCGGGAAAGCCACGGAACGGCGACAGATCCTCCAGTTGTACGGTCTGCACTGAGGCGTTGCACACCCGCCCGTCGCCATCCTTGAGGACGTGCAGAGGGTCGTTGAATCCGGGATTGCGGCGAATCAGCTCGGCCGTGACTTCCTTGACTTGCTCGTCCGCAGGCATTTGGGTCGTTCGTGCGAGCCAGGCAGGGTCCAAGGGCGGGAAGCCGCGCCGGCGGGGAAGGTTCTGCGGCACTTTGAAGACGCAAATTGTACCGTCGGCGTGGGTAGAGAGGAGCCGGCGGCCATCGGGAGTGAACGCTACTCGTGTCACATAATTCGGAGTCAATCCCGCCCAAACACGGATCGGGTAAGGCGGCCCAGCCAAGTCGAACAACCGGACCTCACCCGTTGTTCCGCAAGCGGCGGCGAGAAACCGATTCTCTGGGCTTATGGCCAAACCATAAAACGGGCCTCTCTGCTCGCCAAACGCGGATTCCGGGTTCCGCGTCTTAAGATCCCAAACCTTGACGTGCCCAGTACTGGCGACCAGGCTTTTCTTCCCGTCCGAGGTGAAAACCGGACTCGCACAACACCCCGGCAACCGGGATGTCCACACGACCTTGCCCGACGAAAGTTCCAGCAACTGCACCGGATCACCATCTGTCACGCACGAGACCGGTTCTCCCTGAGTCACGAGCGCGACGTGTTCGCCGTCCGGCGCTACCTGGACCGAACCGTGGCTGGACCCTTTTGGATAATGTGCCAGTACCTTGTGCTTTCCGGTAGCCGTCTCCCAGCAGATGACGGACTTGGTTGCATTGTCCGACGCGACTAAGGTCTCGCCCCGATGGGCGAAACTCACGGAACAACTCTGCATGGAGGGACCGGTGAATCGGCGTAGCACTTTGCCCGTCCCCGCATCCCAGGTCAACAGCCCACCGTCCCAGCAGGTGAACGCGACCGTCTTGCCATCGGGGTGCAAGGCCAAGGCAGACACCCAGGTATCGCTGGTATGCGTGCGGACAATCTTTCGCTCTTTCAAATCCCAGACTCGTAGGCAACGATCCTGATAGGCCGCAATGACGCTGTTGCCGTCCGGTGTAATGACCAACGCAGTCACATAAGAGTTACCAGCCTTGAGCCGGCATTCCAGCTCCGCAGGGTCCGCTTGCTTTGCGGGAGCATTCGGACCCGGCTTCACGGCGGGCGACGCTAGCTTATCTGGGGGCAGCGTGACGGTCACATTGCCCTTGGCATCGACGGCAATCTTACTACCCTCCGGCGCCGTGACCTCGCTCTCCTTGCCGCCGGGGCCGCGCACTTTCACTACGATCACGCCCGCAGCCGCCATCAGGCCCAGCCCCAAAACGGCCGCAGTAAACGCCGCCTTCCAACGAGAACGCGGCCGTTTCGAGACCTTCTTCGGCGAGGGCAGTGCGTACTCCTGCTCGATGCGGCGCAGAATCTCGGCAACCTCTTGCGCCGATTGCGGACGCTCGCCCGGCGCCTTCGCCAGCAAACGCATGATGAGGTCGGCCAACGCCGGCGGCACGTCCGGGTTCTTTTCGCGCACCGGCGCCGGCTTCTTGTTCGCTAACGCCGACAGGATGGCCAGCGTGCTCGGTCCCTTGAACGGCGCCTCGCCGGTGCAGCAGCGATACAGCACCGCTCCTAGACTGAACAGATCGGCGCGATGGTCTGTCTCTTGAGCGTCGGCCTGCTCGGGGGCCATGTACGCCGGCGTGCCCAGGATGCCGCCGGCGGCCGTCAAATGCGTGTCGTCGTGGACGGCGCGGGCCAGACCGAAATCGAGGATCTTGACCCGGCGAAACTCCGCGCCGCTCTCGTCCGTGCCTTCCAGCCACAGGTTGCCGGGTTTGATGTCGCGGTGCATCAGGCCGCGCGCATGGGCCGCCGCCAAGCCCTCGGCCGTCTCCCGACCGAGCTTCAGGATGGCCGGGATCGGTAGTCTCTTCTCGCGGGCCAGCCGCCGGTCCAGCGACTCGCCCTGGAGCAGCGGCATGGCGATGAAGAGAACGCCGTTGTCCTCACCGACCTGGTAGACGGGGATGATGCGGTCGTGCTCGACGGCGGCGGCGGTACGGGCCTCGCGGAGGAAGCGCTGGTACGACTCCGGCCGGGCCGTCAATTCCGGCTTCATCACCTTGAGAGCGACCCGGCGGCGGACGAGAGGATCATGGGCCTCGAACACGGCGCCCATGCCGCCCTGGCCGAGCAGCTTCATGATGCTGAATCCGGCCAGCCGCCCCAGCTCGCCGGCGGCCTGCGGCGGACGCAGCACGGACAACAGAGCGGTCGATTGCGGCGCCGCCGGAGCAGCGCGGTCGGCAACGCTGTCGGCGGCGCGGTGGTCGGCGGTGGCCATGTCTTCGCGGCACGGCTCGGCTTCTTGGCCGGAAGAAGGATTGCGGTCGGCCTCGGAGGGCATGGGCAAACCTTTCGGGCGTACAGTTGAGCGATTCGGCTGAGATGCTTACTATCTCGTTAAAATATCCTCCTTCTCAACCACAAACAAGACGGCAATCTCATCAGAGCCCGCAGCGTAAGCGAGGGCTGCCCTCGCTTACGCTGCGGGCTCTGACTTCATAGCGCATCGCAACGTCAAGCGCGTGACTTCCGGCCGGCACAGATAGCGCAGCGGATGATCGCCGGACAGACCGCGGCTGACGTGCAACAGCGTCGGCGCTTCGTCGAAGACGCCACAATCGTAACGACGGCCGTAGCGGCTGGGCACCAGCACGGATCCGAACAGCGGGAAACGCACCTGACCACCGTGGACGTGGCCGGACAGCATCAGATCGACGCCGGCCCGTTGCGCCCAGCGGATGTTGTCGGGCGTGTGGCTCAGACACAAACGAAAGGGTTCGCGCGGACAATCGCGTAAATCCGGCTCGGGACGCAGCCACGGACCTTCATGGCCGATGGCGACCAGCGGCTCGCCGCGCACATCAATCTGTTGCCAGGTGTTGCTGAGAACGTGCATACCCAGGCGGCGCAGGCGGCGGCGGATGAACGTTGTGTCCAGCCAGTGATCGTGATTGCCAAGGATGGCGAGGCCGGCACTGCGCCAACGCAGCCGGCCGAGGATCGGCACGATCCAGCGCATGTGATAAATACTGTCGGCAATGTCGCCGGTGACGGCGACAAGGTCCGGCTGCCAGTCGGCGCAGCGGTCCATGACGAAACGAAAATAGTCGCGGTCGGGCGTGCCGCACAAATGCAGATCGCTCAAGTGCAGAATCGTCAGGCCGTCCCAGGCGGCCGGCAGACGCGACAAGCAAAGGCTGCGCTCGACCAGCTCGACCGAGAGCACTTCGTTGCCCGGCAGATAGGTGAGGAGGCGCTGGCGGCTGTCGCCGAGGGGGCGGCGGCCGAGGTGCTTGGACACATCGAGTATTCGGCTACTTTTCTCCAGAGAAGGATCACGACGGAGAAGCCGAGCGAGGGTGTTGATCGGCAGGTCGATAAAACCCACCAGGGCGCAGATCAGAACATAAACCGTCACCACCTGCGACCAGTCGAAGGGAGAGGATAGCCACCGCAGCCCCGCAAGGTCCCAGCCAAAAGCCCAAACCAGGGCGACCGGGAAGGCGACGATCAACAGACCGTGGGCCAGGTGAATGACAGTCCCGGTATGGCGAGGGAGGGCGAGGCCATACCACCAGTTATGGCTGACAATCATCAGAGCCAGATGGCCGAGGCAAGCGCCCGCGAACAGTAACAACATCAGCAATCCCTGCTCAGGTACGATCGGAGGAAGGAGAATGCCGCGCCGATTCCGGCGGCTCGGCGGGCTTGGCAAGAGCGTCGCGGAGCTGATCGACGCGGAACGGCTTGAACAGCACGAAACGCAGGCCATCCTGCCGCGCCTTGACGAGAGCGTGCGTCGGATCGTAGCCGTAGCCCGTCATGAGGATGACTCGCGAATGGGGCTGGGCCTGGCGGAGCCGGTGATAGACCTCGTAGCCGGAGATGTCGGGCAGGCGGATGTCGGCAAGGATGGCGTCGTAGGTACTCAGGCGTGCCATCGTCAGCGCTTCCTGGCCGTCGCGGGCCGTCTCGACGATACAGCCCCAGCGGCCGAGCAGGCCGTGAGCGGAGCGGCGGACGCGATCGTCATTGTCGGCGACGAGAACGCGCAAACCCTTGAGCGCCGGCGGCGGTGGTTTGCCGGTGGGACCGGCGTCTCGCCGGTCTGGGGAACCAGCCATGTCCTCGCCGACTTTCTGGATGCACTGCTTGATCGCCCGCGCGCCCACGATGATCTTGCGAATCTTGTCGGCCATCTCCGAATCGTGGCCGATGTAGCGCTCCAGAATCGACGTGGCCGAGGCGAGGATGTCATCGACGGGCAGGGCGACCTCGCGGCTGATCGCCTCGACGGACTGGCTGGCCGACGTGCTTTTCTCGACTTGCAGCAGCTCCAGGGTGTGCAGGGCGGCGGCGATCTCGTGACTGAAAATCTCGGCGAATTGCAGGTCGGCCCCGCCGAAGGCATTGGGTTTGGGACTCTCGACGTTGAAGGTGCCGATGACCTTGTCCTGAAAAAACAGCGGCACGGTCAGCGAGCTGTGGGCGCCGGGCGCGCCGGGCAGGTAAAGGGGGTCGGCCGTGGTATCGGGACAGAGATAGCTCTTGCCGGTGGCGGCGACGCGGCCGGTTACGCCCTGGCCGTCGGAGCTGGCCAGCAGCACGCGGTTAGCGGCCAGAGGAATCATGCCTTCCTGCACGAGCGGCTCAAGCCGGCCGGTTTGCGGATCGAGCAGACGGATCTCAATCACCTCGTAACGGAGCAGGTCGCGGGTGAAGCGGCGGATATTGAGCTTGAGAAGCTCGATGCGCTCGGCGACACTCATGTCGGCGAGCTGATCGGCCGACAATGCCGCCAGCTCGCGGCCGGCCTTGTGCAGGGCGTCGAGCTTTTGCTGCTGCTGGACCAGGGCGGTAACATCGCGGCCCAGAGCGAGAAGAAGCGGCGTGGGACTATCCGGCTCGCTGATGGGCGTAATGTGCAGATCGACGGCTCGGTCGCCGCGGCAATGCAAGCGTGTCGTCGTGCATGCCGGCAGGGCTCTCTGGGTGGGACCGGCGTCTCGCCGGTCTTCTGTTCTCTGGACCGGCGAGACGCCGGTCCCACCTAGAGCAACGTGAAAAGGACAGAGATCCGGACCAACGATGTCCGGCGCCGCACCGAGCACCTCGTAGAACCCACGACCAACAGTGTCGCCGCCGCACCACGCCTCGAAGGTCGGGTTGGCCAGGCGCACGCGGAGGTTGGCATCGACCACGGCCACTCCGTCGGGCAGGGCGGCGAGGATGTGCTGCGACTGCACCAGGGCACGAAGGCCGCGCAGCACGGCGGGATCGGCTGGATTGGCCACGATGGCATCGAGCGATAGCCGGCGCAGCTGCTCCAGACCGGCATCCCAGGAGTCGGCATGAATGCAATCTCCCTCCAGGCCGCACCGGCGCAGCCAGTCGGCGCCGGTCGAACCCGTGTCGCCCAGAACCAAAAAGCGCGGTTGATCCGCCACGAGAGAGCTACCTCCGTCGAGGGATGAGGTTTGAGGAATCGGGTAGATTATAGATAGGGTCGCGATGCGCCACAAGATTCATGCCGTTCTCCAAGCCGCTTGCGGCTTAGCGCGGCGATCTCGCTAAGCCGCAAGCGGCTTCAGAAACCGCGTTCGGATCAGGCGCTTTGGGCCATCGGTTGCGGCGGCGCGGCGGTCCCTTCAATGGGCGAGCTGCTCAGACCGTTTTCCGCCGACAACACCAGCTCGCCAAATAGACCGCCCTGCTGGACCAGCTCCAGGTAAGTCCCCACTTCGACGATTTTACCCTTGTCGAAGACGAAAATGCGGTCGGCATCGCGCAGCGTGGACAGGCGATGGGCCACAAGAATCGTCGTGCGATCCTTGCTGGTCAGCCCCAAAGCTTTTTGCACGAACCGTTCACTGAGATTGTCGAGGGCCGAGGTAGCTTCATCGAGAATCAGGATCGGCGGCTGTTTGAGCAGAATCCGCGCGATGGCCAGGCGCTGCCGCTGTCCACCCGACAGGTTGCCGCCGCGCTCCGTCACGAGGGCGTTGTAATCGCCGGGCATTTGCAGGATCTCGCCGTGCAGGTGGGCCAGCTCGGCGGCGCGGCGGATGTCCTCCATCGTCGCATACTCGTTGCCGTAAGCGATGTTCTCGGCGATGGTGCCGGCGAAGACGAAGGGCGCCTGGCCGACATACCCGAGCAGCTTGCTAATGTCGGCTCGCGACACGTCCTCGATGGGGATGCCGCCCAGCAGCACTTCGCCGCGGTTGGGATGCAGCAGGCGCAGCAGAACACGCACGAACGTCGATTTGCCACAGCCGGAGCGGCCGGCGATGCCGATGGTCTCGCCGTGGCGGATCATTAACGACAGGGCATCCAGCCCATGGACGTGCTTGCCTTGCGGCGTCGTGTATTCGACATCGAGATCGCGGACGACGATGGCCGGCTCTTCCGGCCGTAGCCTCGGCGGTGGGACCGGCGTCCCAACGGTCCGCAAGACGAACGACGGATCCAACGGCTCGGCCAGCATCTCCAGCAAGTCGCCGACGCGCAAGCTGGTCTCGTGTCCCTCGTCGAGAACGCGGTGGATTTCGCTCAGCGGCGTCATGACGTTGAGGAACAGCATCGAGAAGGTCACGACATCGCCGGCAGTGAGCGGCCCATAGATGGCGAAATAAATCGCCGCGGCCAGAAGGATGACGTGGAAGAGACCCTCGTTGAGTGCCTTGCCGCTGCCGAAGAGGGCCATCTGGAAATGATGGCGAATCTCCATGGCGCGGCGTTTCTCGGCGGCGCGGGCCAGGCGCTTGATTTCCTGCGCGTACGTGTTGGCGGCCCGGACGTACTCGATGCCGCTTAATTGCTCGACGATCGCGCCATCGATTTCCTCACAGCTGCGAAGCAATTTCAGACGCACGCCCTTCTGCGAAATGAGCTGGCGGATGGTGAGAAAGATCGCCGTCGGAATGACGCCGACCATGATGAAGCCCAGGAGCGGCTGTTTCCAGACGGCGGCGATCAGCGCAAAGGCGCCCGTCAACAGCGCCGGCGCGAAATCCAGAAAGCTCAAACGCAGAAAACGCACAAACCCCTCGACGCTGCGATAAATGCGGCCATGCAGGGCGCCGACCTTCTCCTTCGAGAGCGTGGCCAGATCGACTTTCATCAGATGGTTGACGACACGGACGCTCATGTCGCGATGCAGCCGCGTGCAGCTGTTCTCGACCAGATAACGGCGGGCCACGTTGAGCACCTCGCGCAGCACATAGGCGATGCTGATGCTGCCGAGGATCTCGACGGCGATGAGATAAGAGCGGGTGCTCAAGGCGGTTGTTACGAGTGTCCCTACCAGAAAGGACACGGCGACGTTGCACAAGCTGACGGCAGCCATGATGCCGGCGGCGAAAGCCAGCCCGAGCTTGTGCTTGATCGGCACCAGACGCCAGACCTGGCGGCCGCGTCGCAGGATCAGGCGGATTTCCGCAGCGATTCCTTTCGGAGGATGCGTGGACATGGCAGCAGCCCTTCTTGAGCCGACAAGCGGATAAGCCGCTTGCGGCTTAGCGATCTCGCTGCTCGCTAAGCCGCAAGCGGCATTTTTTATCTACTGTGTTACGTGTGAGAAGCTCACTTCCTATGAAAGGGCGCGGGGCGTCCTGCTTACCTGTAGACGACTTGCCGGCAGAATAGAGCTGCGGAGCATGGCAGCCAGCTTGCGCTCCACCATTTGCGCCGGAGTCAAGCCGGCCCGCGCATCATGTACCAGCGTTTCCTGTGGGGGCGCGGCGACAGGACGCCGGCTTGTTTCGGCAGCTGAGCTTTTCCTGCTGTTTGCCATTGAGGTACTCCTTGAGCCGATTTGGGCCTAACAATCAATCCACTGCCTCCAAGGAGCAAAGGAGATGCCAGGAAGAATTGCCGAGGAAGAAGCTTACAAGAAGGGAAGACGAGCTGGATGTTGCTCAGGCCGCGTGCAGCGTCTGCGCGAGGCGAGAGCAGAAGCCCGAACGCTCCAGGCCGCGCTGTACGCAGAGGATTGAGTGGAAGACGCTTCGCACGCGATTGTCGTTCAGGTAATTATCGAGAGCGAGCACGGCGGCTCCGGCATCGATCCCCACCATGTCCGGACCGATCCAGTGTTGATCGACGTTGACGTTGCTGAAGCCGTAGCGTCCCACGAGCGTCCCATGCCGGCGATGGCTGGCGCGGTCGATGTTCTCCCACACCAGATCGGGCCGCTGCGCGATGGAAGCGAGGGTGGCGGTGAGATGCGCTGTCCCGTCGATGGGACCGCCGGGTGCGTAGCAGCGGTAGGCAAGCTCGGTCGGCGGCGCGGCCGGACCGTCGCCGGCCGACAGACCCCAATATTCCCGGTAGGTCGTGTAGGTGTCGGCCAGGTTCCGAGAGACGCGGTAATTGGCCTCGGCGGCAACCGCAGCCTCCGCCGCCAAATCGACGCCGCCCGGCGGCAACCATTCGCTCAGGTCGAGCAGATCGAGACCATACTGGAAGACGAAAAGGCCCAGATCGCTGTTGTTGAAGTGCAGCTCCGCCGCGGTGCCGTGAAAGGAGCGGAGATGCGACCAGGCCGTTACGGGAAGAGCATGTGCCTTGTCGGCGCCGGCGGCCAGTACGTACATGAACACGGTTTCGCCGTTGAGACGATCCCAGCTACAGGAGAGGAAACGACCGTCGCGGGTCTGCCCGTGCCGCAGCAAGGGCGCCTTCGATTCGTTCGGGGCCGTCCAGTAATACCAATCGATGCGCTCCGCCAACGCCGAAGCCAGCTGTTCCAAACCGTCCTCGCGCAGAAACGCGGCGGCCCACAACGCCCCCGCTGCCATCCACGCCGATTCCACCGTGCTCAAGTAATCGATGCCCTGCACTCGGCCGGTGCAGGAATCGACGAAATGGGGCATGATACCGCCATCGTGAGGCAGTGTGTGCAGGGCTGTTTCCAGTCCCGTGCGGATGCGCAGCACGGCCTCGCGGGGAGTGAGCAGCCGGTACGGCTCCCCCGAGGCCAGTGCCAGCGCGATCCAGCCCATGCCGGTGGCCGCAAGGCTGCACAGGCCGCCGCTTCGCAGCGCGCCGTGGTTGCGCTGGCGGTCGAGAATGAGTCCCGCCGGTGTTTGATTGTCGAGGAAGTATTGCAATGACTGGCACTGCAAACGCTGTAAGAGCTGACGATCCCTCATCGTTGAGGTTGCCATCCCTGGCATGGCAGAAGTCCTCATCTTCTATCGTTCCGAAAACCACGATCCGAGCCGCGATCGTCAGGGAGCGGGTCTTCTCTCCGCCCCCTGGCGGCCGCGGCTCCGTTTGTCTGTTGTCCCTCAACGATTATACACGGGTTGATGTCAGAACCACAACAGAGCACGGAGTCGTCTGGTCGCTTCAAAACGGCGGCTTGCCCGATGAATCGACAGTCGGAGGCTCGGTAACGGTCGGGCCGGGCGGCAGCGGCGCGGGGACCGGAACGATCCGAGAGCGGACGGCCGGCATCGCGGGCACGGGAGCTGGGACGGCCGAGGTCGTGTGGACCGGAGTCGTCATCGCCGGCGACTGCACGATGGGAGCCTGCATGTTTTGATACTGGCTCGTCATCGCGTTGCCGGGCATGTTGTTCATCGGCATGGCGTAACCCGGCATGCCATAGCCCGCCATCTCATTGACAGGCATCCCATCATTCGGCGCAGCCTGACGCCGGTGGAACAAACGATGCTTGAAGAGCGGATGCCGCGCCTGGCAATTCGTGCCTGGACCGCAGCCGAAGACGTTGTGAGAGCGATTCGGATACTGGTAGGTGTAATCGGCACCGTAACAGCTTGGGCCGAAGAAGCTGCCAGCCTGAGCGCCGCCCACGCTGAAGCTAAAGAGTGCGAGCGCCGCGGAAGCCACAGTTGGAAAGAACCGACGGATTCGCATGAAGATACCCTCCCTGGGTTATAAAGATTTATCCTGTCGAACCTTTCCCTCCCGTCGCTCACTCGGCAAGTGCCTTTCGGCGGATTTCGGCTTTCTTGCTGAGTGGCACTCCGTTATCTTGCACACACATCGGATAATCCGCAGCCGCGCGTCTCTTCTTTTTTCCCGGAGCAACGTGGTCCGAGCTTACCCTCGGGTGGCCAGCACGGCACAGAAACCGCCCAGGACGGCAACGCCGGCCACGATCCACACCACGTAGTCGCCGACATGTCCGCTATGCACGGCATGCAGCGCTGAGAGCAAGGGCTTGCCCGCGCGACCGAGGCGGCGCAGTGCGTGCGGCAGGCGATGGCGGAAGAGAGCCAGAAGAGCGAGAGCCGCCGCGCCCAGCGCGGACGCCGCTCCCATGAGATAGCCGTGCGGCGGCGGCTCCTGCGGGGCAGAGACGACAGCAGGAGGACGGCTGGAAAGAACCAATGAAGCATATCGCACCGGATCCTGAAAACCGGCGGCCGCACGGCGCGCTTCGTTCAACAGCGCCGGCCACAGACCTACTCCCAGCGCCAGCAGAAGAAGGGCTGCGACCGGCGCCAGCATCACCAGCGGCGCACGTTGATACTTTTCATCGGTTTCCTTTTGCTCGTGTTTGGGAGTATGCGCCTCCTTATTTAGATCGTGTCCCCAGCCGAGGAAGAGCGAGGCGGCGGCTCGCAGGACGGCGCCGCCGGTTAGCGCCGAACAAACGAGGAATATCACCGAAACCCAACCATGTCCCAAGCGCTCGGCCGCGTCCTCGATGAGCGCCTTGCCGGAGCAGGTGCCGAACGGCGGCATGCCGCTCAAGGCCAATCCTCCGGCGGCGAACAGGACGTTAACCCAACCGAGGAAGCGGCCACGGCCGCGCAGACGGTTCTCGTCCACGCTGCCGAAACGATTCAACACGATGCCGGCACACAGGAACAAACCGCCCTTGACGAAACCATGAGCCAGTACGTACACGCCCGCGCCGGCCAGGCCGTCTGCTGTGAAGCACGCCGCGCCGATCAAGAACAGTCCCATATGACTGATCGTCGAAAAGGCGAGCAAACGCTTGAGATGACGCTGCGCGAAGCACAACACGGCGCCAAGGATAGCACTTAGCGTGCCGGCAACGAACAGCATGATTCGCAGCCCGTCTTCGTGAACGGCCAGCGTCCCGGCGAAGGCGGTCCAGTAAACGCGGAGCACGGCATAGAGGCCCAGCTCGACCATGACGCCGGAGAACAGCACGCACACCGGCGTTGGCGCGACGGCGTGCGCATCGGCCAGCCAGAAGTGAAACGGCACCAGCGCCGCCTTGACCGAAAAGCCGGAAGCGATCAACACCCACGCGGCGATCACCAGACCATCGGCGGGCCGGCCCTGCAAGGCCGCGCCGACCTGCGCCAGGTTCAGCGCTCCGGTACGGCCATAAATCAGGGCGATGCCGACCAGCACCAGGAACGAGCCGACGCTGTTGGAGACGGCGAAGTTGAACGCACCCATCAACGATTCTTCTTCCTCGATCTTGGTGGCCGTCAAGGCGTAGGCCGCCACGCTCATCAGCTCGAAGAACACGAATAGATTGAAGAGATCGCCGGTCAGCGCGAAGCCGGCCATGGCGCCGAGAAAGGTCAGCATCAGGGCCGGATACAGAGGACCAACCTCGTTGAAGTAGCGCCAGCTGTACACGAAGCCGGCCAGCACCAGAAGCGCGGCCAGGAGCGCCAACGCCCCGCCGACGGGATCGATGACGAAATCAATGCCCAGAACGATGCCGTCGCGCGGCTGCCAGCCGCCGAACCAGTAGACGAAGGGAGCATCCAGCGACCGTGCGAGCAGCAGCGCGCAGAGCAAAACAACGACCGTCGTCGTGGTGATGGTCAGTGCGTCGATAACGCGGCGGGGCAGGCGTTTCCCCCCGGCCATCAGCAGCGCGGCGACGGTGAAGGGCACGATCACCGGAAAGGGCGGAAGGGTATTAATGGTCAACCTCGCATGGGACGCAGATGATGAGGATCGAGATGGCCTCGCCGTTTCTGAATCTGCGTTGCCAAAGCCAGCAGCAGCGCCATGACCGTGGCTCCGACCACAATGTCCGTCAGCGTCAGCGCCTGCACTACCGGATCGACGGCGGGAGTACCCGGCGGCACGTCGGCGAAGATGGGAGCGCCCGCGCCGCGGCGATAACCAATCGACAGCAGCAGCACGTAAGTCGAAGATTGCACGACCGACAGGCACACGGTCAGGTGAATGAGATGCCGGCTGCTAATGATGCCGTATAGACCGATAAGAAACAGCCAGGCGACCACGGCATAGGGCAGATAAATCATGCGTCGCTCCTTCGCTCAAGAATAATTAGCCACAGATGAACACGGATGAACACAGATAAGAAGAAAAAGAAAAATGGCCTTATCGAGTGCCCCATCTCTTCGATTCGCTTTCTTTTCTTATCTGTGTTCATCCGTGTTCATCTGTGGCTAATTATTCTTCGCGTTTCCTTGAGAAACTCCGTGAACATCAGGACGAAGCCCCCGGCCACCTCCACTCCGACAGCGAAATTGATGACGGGAACCGTGCCGGCCGAGAACAGCTTTCCGGTCTGTCCCAGAGGCAACAGGTTCTGGAGAAAAGCACCGCCAGCCAAGACCGTGCCTATGCCGATCAGGGCATAGGCACCGGCGCCGACAGATTCGCCAAACTGAATGGGCACCTTCGGACTGACTCTACGATAGGACGCATAGCCGAGGCTCAGAAAGACAATCAGGCAAGCGGTGCCGAGAATGGCGCCGCCCTGGAACCCGCCGCCCGGCGTCAAATGGGCGTGGATAACGATGTAGAGTCCAAATAGGTTCGTTACGCCGGCGGCGATCAGGCCGAGCCAGCGCAGGGCGTCGCTGGGCGGCGGCACAGGTCGATCGTCGGCGGCTCCCCGCGGTGCTTCCTCGATCTCGCCGCGCGCCTGACGCAACAGCAGGGCCAGGCCGGTGACGGCCGCGAACAGAATGTATTCCTCGCCGAGTGTGTCGAAGGCGCGATAATCGAAATTGACCGCACTGGCCATGTTGGTCAAATGTCGCTCCGGCACGGCCACCGCGTTGATGACATCTCCGTATGGACCTTGATATTGACCGAAAGCCGGCAGACCGATCAGTCCCCACAACAGCAGCGCCGCAAAACCCGTCGCGACGGCCAAAAAAACGACAATGCGAATGCGCTCACTCATGTTGGGCCTCGCGCAGCTTGGCGAGTGTGACCAGAAGGATCAGCGGCAGCGCTGCCGTGCCAATGGCCAGCTCCGAGAGGGCCACGTCGGGCGCCTGCAAGAACAAGAAAAGGATGGTCAGGAACAAGCCGTACACGGCGAAGGCCAGCACCTGACGGAGCGGATCGCGCGTGAGGACGACCACTGTGGCACCGACGGCGACGAAGCCAAACGCCACCGCTTGCAGGACAATCATGATTCCTCCCGTTGATCTGTCTCTCCGGTATCGGGATGCGCTTGCAAGCGTGCCCAGGCCGCACGTGCCGTCGCATGCGTCAGAATGGGGCCGGTTGCCAGCAGCACGACGGCGACGAGAACGCTCTTGATCTTCGCCTGCGCGTCGGACTCGGCGACGAGCACCGCGGCAGCGACCGCCAGGGGGCCGAGGGACGTGGCCGGCGCCAGATAATGCAGCCGATCGAACGGATTGCGCATCACCAGCACGCCGACTGCGCACAGCAGCTCGATAAATACACCAACGCCGAGCAGCATCGCGGCGATGATCTCGCGCACGCTCATAACCAGCGCTCCAGGAAGTAGGCGTACACCAGCGTCCCCGGCAACGAGAGCAGGGCGAGGGCCAGCGCCAAATCGCAAATCGAGGGCCGTCCCAGCTCCTGGGCAAGCGTCAGGATCAACAACGTCGTGATGGTGCCTGCCAATTCCAGGGCGACGAGGCGATCCAGCGTCGCGGCGCGAAAGATCACAATCGCGCAGGGCAACAGCGCCAACAAGAGCACACCTGTAGCGAGGAGCCAAATGTTCATAATGGCCACTTCCGATCGCCCTCGCCGGGCGGCTGCGCGGACGGCACGAGCTGGTGCATCAGCAATTGTCCCTTCTCCGCATCGACGGCGACGACATAGCTATTCGGTGTCAGGCAAGCGCCCGCGATCGCCAGAGCACGCCGCGCCGCCGATTCCGCATCGTCGCTTCCGGGATCGAAGGGAATGCTGCGAAAGGTTCCCTCCCTCTTCTGACGCCGGAGCAGCGCTCGCGCCAGAGCCGCACCCACGATGACGCAATCCATCACCAACCGGCCGGGCAGACGGCGAAAATGGCCGAGCCAGCGCCATCGCGGTTGAAAGTGCAGCTGGCCGGCGCGGCGTGTCGCAATCACGGCCAGCGCCGCGGCCCCGGACAGTACAGCGCCGGCGACCAGCTCCTGCCAGCTCAGGCTGCCCGCCAACAGCGGATACAGGAGCAAGAAAGCGAGCCACCAACCCAGCCCGTAACGCAGGTCGTACAACATGGAGTAATCCGAAGGGCGAAACGACAGGTGCTTCGTCTCCCCTTTTTTGAGCAAACGCTGTACCACAGCAGAGAGAATTAGGTTGGTAGATAGCTCATTCTGTCGATGGCTCTTATAACAAACGATATTCCTACACACCGAGAAGCTATTCGGAGAAGATGTCGTGATTTCGGTCGTCATTCCGGTCTTCAACGAGCGCGACAGCCTGCCGGCGCTGTACGCCGAAATTGCCGGAGTGGCGCGAACGGAGCGGCTCGATCTGGAAGTGCTCTTCGTGGACGACGGCAGCACGGACGGCTCCTGGCAGATCATCGCCGAGCTGGCCCGCGAACATGGCGAGGTCCACGGTCTTCGATTTCGCCGTAATTTCGGCAAGGCAGCGGCGCTGTCGGCCGGCTTCCACGCGGCGCACGGCGACATCATCCTCACCCTCGACGCCGACCTGCAAGACGATCCCGCCGAGATCCCGCGCTTTCTCACCCGCCTGAACGAGACAAAATCGGGGCAGGGTCTCGATGTCATCAGCGGCTGGAAGCGCGTGCGGCACGATCCGTGGCACAAAGTCTGGCCGAGCCGCGTCTTCAATCAGATGGTCAGCTTCTTGACTGGCGTGCGCCTGCACGATCACAACTGCGGTATGAAGTGCTATCGCGCCGAGGTCTTCCGCGAAGTCAAGCTCTACGGCGAGCTGCACCGCTTTATTCCCGTGCTGGCGGCGGCGCGCGGCTTCCGCGTCGGCGAGATGGAGATCAAACATCGCCCGCGCCGGTTCGGCCATTCCAAGTACGGTGTCCGCCGCTTCGTCAAGGGCTTTCTCGATCTTCTAACGGTCAAATTCTTGACTGGCTTCGGCCGGCGTCCGCAGCACCTGCTCGGCAGTCTCGGCCTCATCAGCTTCCTCCTCGGCAATCTCGGCCTGTTGTGGCTAGCCGTTACCTGGATCATCCGTCTGTGGTATCCTGAAAAATACGAGCCGCTGCACGAACGGGCGCTGCTCTTCTACGCGCTCGCCGCCCTGCTGCTCGGCGCCCAGATGATGTCTATCGGTTTTCTCGCCGAGCTGGTCACCGCTTACATGAGCCGCGATGAAGACAGCTACAGCATCGCGGAACAAACCCACTCTCCAAATTCATGAACTCCACATCCGATACTCCTCTTCCCTTGCGGCGATTGATCTATCCCCTGCTGATCGTCACGGCGGCGGCGATGGCTGTCGGCCGTGTGCTCTCGGTGGAGCTGGTCTACGAGCCGAGCCTGTCGCAAGACTGGCCGAACGATCCCGGCCATCCCCGGCGTAACTGGCCGGCGACGGCGCCGCGAGCCATGCCGACGTTCAGCTCCAACGATCGCTCGCGCTGGACCGCCGTCCGCGCCCTCGTCGATGAGGGAACCTGGGTGATCGGGCGCCGCGATCGAGAGACCGGCAAGGATAGCGGAATCATTTTCGAGAATGGCTGGCAGAGCGTGGACAAGATGCTCAATCCCGACACGCTGGAATTTTATTCGACCAAGCCGCCACTGTTGACGTTTCTGGTCGCCGGTGAATACTGGTTGCTGAAAAAAACTTTCGGATGGTCGCTCAGTGAGCAAAACGTTGGTGGAGCATCGGACCATCGCTTTGCCGTCGTGCGCGTCTGTCTTCTGACATTCAACGTGCTGCCTTTCGTGATCTATCTGTGGCTGCTGGCGCGGCTGACGGAGCGCTTCGGAGTCACCGATTGGGGCCGTCTGTTCGTCGTGACGGCGGCCTGCTTCGCCACCCTGGTGACGCCGTTTCTCATCACCCTGAACAATCACACGCTGGCGACATGCAGCGTCGTCGTGGCGGTGTATGCGGCGGTGTGTCTGTTCTCCTCGTCCGAGGGAGCGTGGCGATGGTTTACCGTCGCCGGCTTCTTCACCGGATTCACTGCCGTCAACGAGCTGCCCGCAGCCGCCTTCGCCGCTGGACTCGGCCTGCTGTTGCTGCTGCGCTTTCCCTGGCGGACCCTGCTGGCCTTCGTTCCCGCCGCGCTGGTGACTGTGGCGGCGCTGCTGGTGTTGAATTATGCCGAACTGGGCGAATTCAAGCTCGCCTACACGAAATTCGGGACCGAGTGGTACGAATACGAGGGTAGTCACTGGAAAAATCTTCCCGACAAGTCCAAGCGCGGCATCGATTGGGCGAAGAACCGGGAATACAAGGGCGCGTATGCGTTTCATTTGTTGCTGGGGCATCATGGCTGGTTTTCGTTGACGCCGATTTATTTGCTGGCACTGGTGGGCATGGGATTAGGTGTGAGGCGCTGGTTATTCCCGGCGAGCGGGGGGGGGGGGGGCCCCCAAAT
>Ga0335075_10004081_pt1 | contig 22903 bp, 20 predicted proteins | sample Lox_Sample_24_FD_206723 | JGI IMG/M metagenome (GOLD analysis project Ga0335075, IMG submission 206723) | Soil microbial communities from Loxahatchee National Wildlife Refuge, Florida, United States - Lox_Sample_2.4 | ecosystem: Environmental > Terrestrial > Soil > Wetlands | place: USA...
ATCTATCGCTCGCTCGAGAGAAGACTGAAGGTTCAGCAGGACAGGCGGCTTTTGCGAAATTGCAACTTTGGTTTCCATGCCGTTCTCCCAATCTCAATCGCAGTGGGCGCACCGGGCCACACGCTCTTGCCGATGATCGACCGTTGAGCAACCTGCGTCGAGTTCAGAAACTGTACCACTGATCCTCTCGTGCGCATTCGAGCGAGGTCTTTGGAGGGATCTGGCTAGGGAATGCTTGTCCCAGTTCAGGATGCCGCCCGGCACTGCAATGTAGTGCGAAACAGTAGTCCGAGAATCACCATGAAAAGCTGGCCCCTGATTGACGTACCTCATGAAAACCTGGAAAATGGAAGAAGGAGCCCGAATGCCGCGACCAACTGTCAACGATCTCGCAAAGATGGCAGGCGTAAGCCTGGCGACGGTAGATCGTGTTCTGAACGCGCGTCCAGGCGTCCGAGAAAAAACGGTCCGCCGCGTCAATCTCGCCATCGAAACCTTGGGCTACGTGCGCGATGTCACGGCCGCCAATCTCGCGCGTCAACGAAGTTATCGGCTGGTTTTCGTGTTGCCCGATGCGCCGGTGCAGTTTGTCAGCACCTTGCGTGAGGCAATTGCCGAATCCCTGAAAAGCTCGGTCGCCGACCGGACGGAGGCGAAGATCGTCACTTTTTCCAACGGCAATCCGCATGCGCTGGTTAAGTCGCTGCGCGCGCTGGACGCCAGCGACACGGATGGTGTCGCCATCTTCGCGCCGGAGACCCCTCATGTTCGCGACGCCATCGCCCGGCTGAAGGCCGACGGCATTCCGATTGTGGCGCTGGTGTCGGATCTGCCTAACACGGGACGCGACCATTTTGTCGGCATCGACAACATCGCGGCAGGTCGGACGGCCGGCTTTCTCATGGGAAAATTCATAGGAAATACAAGTGGTTCCGTGATGGTCCTGGTGAGTTCCATGCAGGCGCGCGACAATGTGGAGCGCCGGCTGGGATTTGACCAGGTGATGGCCGGATCCTTCCCGCAGGTGGATGTCCTGCCGTCGCTCGAAAACCATGACGACGAAGACGTCACGACGCGCTTGATCACGGACATGCTCCGCGATCGGCCGGACATCGTCGGCATCTACGCGGTCGGTCACGGCAGCCGCGCGCTCGTCAATGTGTTGCGCGATCATGAGCGCCGCGAGGCAATCATCCTGATCGGTCATGAGCTGACCCAGGTGACGCGAGACGCGCTGCGCGAGGATCTGATGGACGCGGTCATCAGCCAGAATGTCGGCCACATCGTCCGCAGCGCATTCAGGGTGCTGCGCGCCAAGAGCGATGGGCTGGATATTTTCAGCGCCCAAGAGCGGATCCGCATCGAAATCGTGGTTCGCGAGAACCTGATCTGAGCCTCAAGAGAGCTGCGCAGGCGGGGCGACCAAAAACAGGATTGACATGAGGTACGTACCTCAAATAGCGTGGCCTTGTAACTGATGTTTGCGCTTTCGGGAGGAGCAACATGAAACGTGCCCACATGGCGACCGTAGCCGCCATATCGCTGACGGCCGCGCTGGCATCGAATGCCGCGCAGGCAGAAGACCTCACTCTGTGCTGGGCTGCATGGGACCCGGCCAACGCCCTGGTCGAACTGTCCAAGGATTTCGAGCAGCAGTCAGGTCACAAAATGACCTTCGAGTTCGTGCCGTGGCCGAACTTCGCGGACCGCATGCTCAACGAACTGAATTCGGGCGGCAAGCTGTGCGACCTGATGATCGGCGACAGCCAGTGGATCGGCGGCTCGGCCGAGAACGGCCATTATGTGAAGCTGAACGAATTCTTCGACGCCAACGGCATCAAGATGGAAGACTTCGTTCCCGCCACCGTTACCGGCTACTCCGAATGGCCGAAGAACACGCCGAACTATTGGGCGCTGCCGGCTTTCGGCGACGTCGTCGGCTGGACCTACCGCAAGGACTGGTTTGCGCGTCCGGAAATCCAGTCTGAATTCAAGGCGAAGTACGGCCGCGATCTCGTCGAGCCGAAGACTTTCGCCGAGCTGAAGGACATTGCCGAGTTTTTCCAGGGCCGTCAGATCGACGGCAAGACCGTATACGGTGCGTCGATCTATACCGAGCGCGGTTCCGAAGGCATCACCATGGGCGCCATGGACGTGCTCTACAGCTTCGGCTTTCTCTACGACAATCCGGACAAGCCGTACGAGATGGAAGGCTTCGTCAATTCGCCGGGCGCTGTTGCCGGACTGGAGTTCTACAAGTCGCTCTACGATTGCTGCGTCGCGCCGGGCACCTCGAACACGTATATGGGTGAAGGTATCGACGCCTATAAATCGGGGCAAGTGGCGCTGCAGATGAACTTCGCCTTCACCTGGCCGGGCTTCGAGGTCGATCCGAATGTCGGCGGCGGCAAGACCGGCTATCTCGTCAACCCGGCTGGCCCTGACGGCAAGAAGTTCGCGCAGCTTGGCGGGCAGGGCATCTCTGTCGTCTCCTACAGCGAGAAGAAGGACGCCGCGCTCGAATACATCAAGTGGTTCGCGCAGCCGGACGTCCAGAAGAAGTGGTGGGCCGCGGGCGGCTTCTCCTGCCTGCGCGCCGTTGTCGAGGATCCGTCCTTTGCCACCAGCCAGCCCTATGCGCAGACCTTCCTCGACTCCATGGCGATCGTGAAGGACTTCTGGGCCGAGCCGAGCTACGCGACGCTGCTCCAGGCCTCACAGAAGCGCTTCCATGACTATGTGGTCGCTGGCAACGGCACCGCAAAGGAAGCTCTGGATGGGCTGATCGCCGACTGGACGGAAAGCTTCGAAGACGACGGCAAAATGTAATCGTCCGCTCGTCCCGGGAGCTCGCTCCCAGGACTTGCGGATTGCCTCCCGGCGAGCCTGCAGCGTACGCTGCAGGCTGCGTCGAGGATGCTTGCCCGAGACTATTCCGGGAAGGAGAAGAGATGTCCGAGTCGGCGATCGATCGCGTGGCGGAAGCTACGCCGGTGCAGATTTCACGCCGCGTGCGCGGACTGGGTGACCGGACCATCGCCTGGATTTTCGTCGCGCCGACGATCTTCCTGCTTCTCGCAATCAATATCTTTCCACTGATCTGGACGATCAGGCTTTCCTTCACCAACTACGCGGCCAATCGTCCCGGCCGTGAGGTCGAGTGGGTCGGCCTGCGCAACTATGAGCGCATCCTGACCGACGCCGACACCTGGGCGAACATGCAGACCACGGCGCATTTCCTCGTCTGGACGCTGTTCTTCCAGGTGCTGATCGGCTTCACGCTGGCCTGGCTGATCAATCGGAAATTCCGCGGCAACGATCTCGTCACGACATTGATCGTGCTGCCGATGATGCTGTCGCCGGCGGTGGTCGGAAATTTCTGGACGTTTCTTTACCAGCCGCAGATCGGCCTGATCAATTATCTGGTCGAGTTCGTCACCGGCATACCGGCTTCGTCCTTCTCGATGCTTGGCCCCGGCGGCTGGGCTCGCTGGGCGATCGTCATCGTCGACACTTGGATGTGGACGCCGTTCGTGATGCTGATTTGCCTCGCCGGACTGCGCTCCATCCCAGACTACATCTACGAAGCAGCCGAGATCGATCGCGCGTCCAAATGGCGGCAATTCTGGACCATCACCATTCCCATGGTGCTGCCGTTCCTTATGCTCGCCGTGCTGTTCCGCGGCATCGAGAATTTCAAGATGTTCGATTTGGTCGTGCTTCTCACCGGTGGCGGTCCGGGCGATGAGACGCTGCTCGCCTCGATCGACCTGAAGCGAGAAGCGTTCGAGAAGTGGCGCACCGGCTTCTCGTCGGCCTATGCGATCATTCTCTTCGTCACGGTCTTTGGCCTCGCCTCGATCTACGTGAAGGCGCTGAACAAGGTGAAGGAGCGATGAGCAGCTATTCCATCACCGAGCCTTCGTCCGCGCAGAAGTGGATCGCCGGGCTGCTGGTCGGCGCCTACACGCTGGTTACGCTGATCCCGCTGGCGTGGATCATCGCGACAGGCTTCAAGACACCGGCGGACGCGATTGCCTATCCGCCGAAGGTGATCTTTTCGCCGACGGTGGAAGGCTATGTGAACGTCTTCACGACGCGCACGCGAATTCCGGCGGACCAGATGGATTCGCTGCCGCCGCCGGCGAATTTCGCCGAGGAAATCGTCCGCGACCAGGGCATGATGATCACCGGACCGTCGCGCTACGGTGCGCGCTTCCTCAACTCCGTCATCATCGGTTTCGGTTCGACCTTCCTCAGCATCTTCCTCGGCACGCTCGCGGCTTACGCCTTCTCACGGTTCCGCGTGCCGCTGAAGGACGATCTGATGTTCTTCATCCTGTCGACGCGCATGATGCCGCCGATCGCCGTCGCGATCCCGATCTTCCTGATGTTCCGCCAGCTTGGGCTCTCCGACACGCATCTCGGCATGATCCTGCTCTACACCGGCGTCAACATCTCGCTCGCGGTCTGGCTGCTCAAAGGCTTCATCGACGAGATCCCGCGCGAGTACGAGGAGGCGGCGCTGATCGACGGCTACACCCGCTTCCAGGCGTTCTACAAAGTGGTGCTGCCGCAGGCCGCGACCGGTATTGCGTCGACCGCGATCTTCTGCCTGATCTTCGCCTGGAACGAGTATGCCTTCGCGGTGCTGCTGACGTCTGGCACCGCGCAGACCGCGCCACCCTTCATCCCGACGATCATCGGTGTGGGCGGCCAGGACTGGCCAGCCGTGGCTGCTGGCGCGACGCTGTTTCTCATTCCGGTGATGGTCTTCACCGTGCTGCTGAGGAAACACCTGCTGCGCGGCATCACCTTCGGAGCGGTACGCAAATGAGCGACGTCATCAATCGTTTGATCCGGCTGCGCCGCGGACCGTGGGAGATGGCAGCGTCGATCCTGATCGGCCTCGGCGTCGTCATGCTGATGCAGCCCTTCTTCCTATGGGCCTACTCCTGGTCCTTCATCGTGACGCTGGTCGGAACCATCATTTTCATCATCGTCAGCCATTTTCCCGAGTAGCTCTTTGGCCGAGATCGTCATCAAAAATCTGCGCAAGGCCTTCGGCGATTTCGTCGCCGTCAGGGATTCGAGCTTCACCATCAATGACGGCGAGTTCTTCATGCTGCTCGGCCCGTCGGGTTGCGGCAAGACTACGACGCTGCGCATGATCGCCGGTCTCGAGCTGCCGACATCCGGACAGATCCTGCTCGACGGTCAGGACGTCGCTCAAGTGCCGGCAAGCGGCCGCGACATCGCCTTTGTGTTCCAGATGTTCGCGCTCTATCCGCACATGAATGTCCGCAGGAACATCTCCTACCCGCTGGTGAGCCAGGGCGTGCCGCGCGCCGAAGTGCGCCAGCGTGTCCACGAGGTGGCTCGCATTCTCGGCATCGAGCACATTCTCGAGAAGTCGGTGGGTGGCCTGTCGAGCGGCGACCGCCAGCGCGTGGCGCTCGGCCGTGCCATCGTGCGAAGGCCAAAAGCCTTTCTAATGGACGAGCCGCTGGGCGCTCTCGATGCCGAATTTCGCGAACATATGGCCGAAGAACTGCGTGCCCTGCATGACCATATGAACGCGACAACCGTCTACGTCACTCACGACCAGCTCGAAGCCATGCAGATGGGTGACAAGATCGTCGTGATGAACCACGGCGTCGTTGAACAGTGGGGCACGCCGCAGGAGATCTACGATTTTCCGGCTACAATGTTCGTTGCCGATTTCATTGGCTCGCCGCCGATGAATTTTCTCCGTTTCGAGGTGGCGCTGATGGCCGGTGCTGACAGCGTACCGCTGGCAGGTGCGTCCGTTCCGATCCCGTCGCTCCGTGCACCAGCGGTGTCAGGCCGCTATGCGCTCGGTGTTCGTCCGGAGCACATTCGCTTCAGTGATGGTGCCGCGTATCGTGGCCGCATCATCACTGCGGAGTATCTCGGGACGACACAGATCGTCACGCTTCAAACGCCCAATGGCGAACTGAAAGCGCGGATCGCCTCCAGCGCTCCAGCCAAGGTCGGGGAGACCGTCGGCCTGTCTTTCAACACACATACGTTGTCGCTGTTCGACGCCGAAGGTGGCGCGGCATTGCCGCTCGATCGCGCCGTTGCGTCAACGATGCGGGGAAAGGTTACGGCTCATGGCTGAGGTACGCCTTTCCGGTGTGACCAAGCGTTTCGGCGACACGACGGCGGTCGACGATGTCTCGCTGACGATTCCCGACGGCGCCTTCGTCGTGCTTCTCGGCCCGACCGGCGCCGGCAAGACGACGACGCTTCGACTGATTGCGGGCCTGGAGCGGCCGGAATCGGGCGACATCCTCATGTCCGGAAAGAGCGTCGTCGGCGAGACGCCCGCGCAGCGCAATGTGGCGATGGTGTTCCAGCAGTATTCGCTCTATCCACATCTGACGGTTCGCGAGAACCTCGCCTTTCCGCTCAAATCGCCCATGCTCAACACGCCGCCGCAGCAGATTGCGCGGCGTGTCGCCGAGGTGGCGGAGGTGCTGCGCATCAGCCACAAGCTCGACAACAAGGCGACCGCGCTGTCGGGCGGCGAGATGCAGCGCGTTTCGATCGGACGCGCGCTGGTGCGCAAGCCGCAGATATTCCTGATGGACGAGCCGCTGTCGTCGCTCGACGCCAAGCTGCGTGCCGACCTTCGCATCGAACTCAAGCGCATCCAGTCGAGTCTCGGCTCCACGCTCCTTTATGTGACGCATGACCAGACGGAGGCGATGACAATGGCGACGCATGTCGGCGTGCTCGACCATGGCCGCCTGGTGCAGTTCGGCACACCGCGCGACATCTACGAAGATCCGTCCAGCATCTACGTCGCGACCCGGCTTGGACAGCCGCGCATCAACACGCTGCCGTCCGACGTGTTTGGCCCGGCGCCGCAGGGAGCGTCATTCATCGGCCTGCGGCCTGAACACATTGTCCAGGGAGAGGGCAAGGCGGCGTCCGTGACCCGCATCGAACATCTCGGCGACCAGACCCGTTTGCACCTGACCATCGACAACCATTCGTTGGTGACGCTTGTCGATCCGCATACGTCATTGCGGCCCGGCGATACCATACCGATACGGCCGGAAAGGCCCCTCTATTTCGATAACAACGGCGCCCGTGTCGGCTAGGGAGATTTGTATGGCACAGTTCTTCAACTCACGGGAAACCGTTGTCGTCGATGCAATCGACGGTTTTCTGCGCGGCGCCGGCGGACGGCTGGCGCGGCTCGACGGCTATCCGCACATCAAGGTCGTGTTCCGGGCCGACTGGGACAAATCCAAGGTCGCGCTCGTCTCGGGTGGTGGCTCCGGCCACGAGCCCGCGCATGCCGGTTTCGTAGGGCAGGGCATGCTGACCGCGGCGGTCTGCGGCGATGTTTTTGCCTCACCATCGGTCGATGCCGTTCTGGCGGCGATCCTGACTGTAACAGGAAAGGCGGGCTGCCTGCTTATAGTCAAGAACTATACCGGCGACCGGCTGAATTTCGGTCTCGCGGCCGAGCGCGCGCGGGCGTTCGGTCTCAACGTCAACATGGTGATTGTCGACGACGACATCGCTCTGCCTGATCTGCCTCAGGCGCGCGGCGTGGCTGGAACGCTCTTCGTGCATAAAGTCGCGGGTGCTCTCGCCGAGGCAGGTCAGGACCTCGACGCGGTGACAGCGGCGGCACAGCAGGTTGTCGGCAGCGTCATCTCGATTGGTATGTCGCTCGGCACCTGCACGATCCCGGGGTCACCGCGCGAGGAGCGGATCAAACCGGGCCATGCCGAGCTCGGTCTTGGAATTCACGGCGAAGCCGGAGTCGAACAGGTTGTCTACACGGACGCAAAAAGTGCGATGGCGATGGTCGTCGAACGTCTGTCGAGATCGCTGAGACCCGGCCCGCATGTCGCGCTGCTCAACAATCTGGGCAGCACGACGCCGCTCGAGATGTCGACGCTTGCCGAGCAGCTCGCGCGGTCGGCGATCGCCGATCAGATCAAGTGGGTCGTCGGCCCGGCTGCGATGATGACCTCGCTCGACATGCACGGTTTCTCGCTGTCACTGATGCCGGCAACCAAGGAATTTGAAAGCGCGCTGCTGGCGCCGGCTGCTCCGTTTGCTTGGCCGAGACTTGAGGCGTTCGGCAAGGTCGAGGTCTATCCGTTGCCGGATGGCCTCTCGCCGATCCAGCCAATGCCTGCGGCGCATCCTGCGAGGCGCGAGCTGCTGCGCAAATGCTGCGAGATCCTGATCGCTCAGGAAGCCGCGCTCAATGCGCTCGACGCGCGCGCCGGCGATGGCGATACCGGCACGACGCTGGCGACGGCAGCGCGTGCGCTGATCAGTGCGCTCGACCGGCTGCCGCTCGCTGATCTGACACAGCTCTATCGCGCCGTCGGCATGGAGCTCAGCCAGACCATGGGTGGTTCGTCGGGCGTCCTGCTGGCGATCTTCTTCACCGCGGCAGGCGATGCGTCGGCAAGCGGCAAGGACTGGATCGGATCGCTCACCGCCGGTCTCAATCGCATCCGGCAGGTGGGCGGCGCCGAACCGGGAGACCGCACCATGATCGACGCGCTTGTGCCTGCACTCGAAGCGTTGCCAAACGGGGTGACTGCGGCTGCCAAGGCAGCACGGAAAGGCGCGGATTTCACCGGTACGATCAAGCGAGCGAAGGCTGGCCGTGCCAGCTACATCTCCGAAGAACAGCTGCAAAATGTCAATGACCCAGGTGCGGAGGCAGTCGCACTGCTTTTCGAGAACCTGTCGTCGGGAGCAGGTGCAAGGCACGCTGCCGAATAACGAAGTCGGACTCGAACTGCCCTTCGAACATTGCGGCCTCAATTGGCCGTGGAAAATTGAGAAAATGAAATAGAAGGTTGCGTCCTTACCTATCGGGAAGCTGCTGGATTTCCAGGAATCTGCCTAAAGCGTGTGCAGCCTCGCTTTTCGATTAAATTTTCATCAGACTCTAGCTGCATTGCGCAAAAAATCCTCAACCATTCGTTAACCTGCAAAAGCAGGGAGGCCAGTTGTTTCGACGCACACCGAGCAACTCACTGACTTTGCTGCGAAAAGTATCTCCCCATTGATGAGCACGTGATTTGGCACGGGTGTTGCATCGCTTTGTGCGGTGCAACAACCCACTGGAGAGGTGTCAAACAATGAGGGGTACCCTGTCGTCCATGTCAAAGCTCGCAGCCGCGACGTCCATCGCAGCGTCGATTGCCTTCGCCGCCCCGGCAATGGCTCAGGAAGATACGATCAAGGTCGGCGTGCTCCATTCGCTGTCGGGAACGATGGCGATCTCGGAAACCACGCTGAAGGACACGATGCTGTTCCTCATCGAGGAGCAGAACAAGAAAGGCGGCGTGCTCGGCAAGAAGCTCGAAGCCGTCGTCGTCGACCCGGCCTCCGACTGGCCGCTCTTTGCCGAAAAGGCACGCGAGCTGATTTCGGTCAATAAGGCCTCGGCAGTGTTCGGCTGCTGGACCTCGGTTTCGCGCAAATCCGTGCTGCCGGTGTTCGAAGAGCTGAACTCGCTGCTGTTCTATCCCGTGCAATATGAAGGCGAGGAATCGCAGCGAAACGTCTTCTACACGGGCGCCGCGCCAAACCAGCAGGCGATCCCTGCCGTCGACTATCTTATGAATGAGGAAGGCGTAGAGCGCTGGGTTCTCGCCGGCACCGACTACGTCTATCCACAGACGACCAACAAGATCCTGCAGGCCTATCTCGAGTCCAAGGGTGTGGCCAAGGAAGACATCATGATCAACTACACGCCGTTCGGTCATTCCGACTGGCAGACGATCGTGACCGACATCAAGAATTTTGGCTCGGCCGGCAAGAAGACGGCCGTCGTCTCCACCATCAATGGCGACGCCAACGTTCCCTTCTACAAGGAACTCGGCAACCAGGGCATCAAGGCTGAGGACATCCCGGTCGTGGCCTTCTCCGTCGGCGAGGAAGAACTCGCAGGTCTCGATACCGCACCGCTCGTCGGCCATCTGACCGCCTGGAACTATTTCCAGTCCGTCGACACGGAAGCCAACGCCGAGTTCATCGCCAAATGGCAGGAATACACCAAGAACCCGAAGCGCGTGACGAACGACCCGATGGAAGCGCACGTCATCGGATTCAACATGTGGGTGCAGGCTGTCGAGAAGGCCGGCACCACCGATCCGGATGCAGTCATCGACTCGATCATCGGCGTGTCCGTGCCGAATCTGTCCGGCGGCTACTCGACCATGATGCCGAACCACCACATCACAAAGCCGGTGCTGATCGGCGAGATCCAGGCCGACGGCCAGATGGAAACGGTGTGGCAGACGTCCGGCCTCGTCGTTGGTGACGAGTGGTCCGACTACCTGCCGGACTCGAAGAGCCTGATTGCTGACTGGCGCGCGCCGCTGTCGTGCGGAAACTTCAACGTCGCGACCGGCAAGTGCGGCGGTCAGGGTGTGAACTAGGTTTTGGTTTGACCGCGAGGCATCCGGGCGGCACCTCCTCCCGTCGTCCGGATGCTTGAATAGCCTCAAGCAAAAAATTCGCAGTGATGACCTTGGTCCGGATCATTCTCGCCAGCTTGTTTGCCGTGCTCGTCCTCGCCGGACCGCTCTCTGCGGACGAAGCAACGCTTCGCCCGATCATTGCGAAATTCGCGACCTCAAAGAATTTCAAGGACACCGAGGCGATCGTGCGCGAGCTGGGCGCGACCGGCGATCCTGCCGTCGAAAAGGTTCTGGTCGCGCTTTCGGAGGGCAATCTCAGTTTCCGTAAATCCGACCAAGCCGTCTTTATCATCACCGAGAGCGGACAGACGGTCGCGCTGTTCAATCCGATCACCGGCGATGCTGCGGGTGAAGCGCAGAAATCCGAGATCACCAAGGTCAAGGTCAACAATGGCCTGCGCCGCGTCATCCGTGACGTGCTGGGTTCGCTGACGCTTGGCGCGGACGATCCTGCGGTACGGCTCGCTGCCGCCGAGACGATGTTCAAGAATCCCGACCCAGCGGCCATCCCCGCGCTCGATGCCGCCATCGCCAGCGAGACGGTTGCATCGGTAAAGACCGCACTGGGACAGGCGCGCGCGTCGGCTGTCCTCGTGTCCGATCTGCCGGAGGCGGAGAAACTCGCAGCGATCAACATCATCGCGGCGCGCGGCGATCGCGATGCGCTGTCGCTGCTCACCGCGTTCGAGGCAAAAGCGGAAGGGCCGCTGAAGGATGTCGCCGCCGCCGCGATCGCCGGCGTCAACTCGACGCTCGCCGCCTGGGAAGTGGCGCAGAACGTCTGGTTCGGCATCTCGCTCGGCTCGGTGCTTCTGCTTGCCGCCATCGGCCTCGCCATCACCTTCGGCGTCATGGGTGTGATCAACATGGCGCATGGCGAGATGGTGATGCTCGGCGCCTACACCACCTTCGTCGTGCAGAATTTGATCCGCGCTTATGCACCCGGCCTGTTCGATTGGTCGCTGGCGATTGCACTGCCCGCCGCGTTCCTCGTTGCCAGCGCCGTCGGTTTGATCATCGAGCGCGGCATCATCCGCTTCCTATACGGTCGTCCGCTGGAAACGTTGCTGGCGACCTGGGGCGTATCGCTCATACTTCAGCAGGCGGTACGCACCATCTTCGGTCCGACCAACCGTGAGGTCGGCAATCCATCCTGGATGTCGGGCGCTTTCCAGATCGGCGAGATGTCGATCACCTGGAACCGCTTCTGGATCGTGATCTTCGCGCTCAGCGTGTTTGCCGTGCTGCTTTACGTCATGAAGCGCACGCATTGGGGCCTCGAGATGCGCGCGGTCACCGCGAACCGTCGTATGGCGGCCTCGATGGGCATCCGCACGCCTTGGGTCGACGCCTTCACCTTCGCCCTCGGCTCTGGCATTGCTGGTATCGCCGGTGTGGCGCTCAGCCAGATCGACAACGTCTCTCCGAACCTCGGGCAAGGCTACATCATAGACAGTTTCATGGTCGTCGTGTTTGGCGGTGTCGGCAACCTATGGGGCACGCTGGTCGGCGCGCTGTCGCTCGGTGTGCTGAACAAGTTCCTCGAGCCCTATGCCGGCGCGGTGCTGGGCAAGATCCTGGTGCTCGTGTTGATCATCCTGTTCATCCAGAAGCGCCCGCGCGGCCTGTTCGCGCTGAAGGGCAGGGCGGTGGAAGCATGATTACGGGTCGCTTCTTCGCCGCCGGCGCGGACTGCCGTATCGCGATCACAATTGCGGTGCTGCTTGCCGTCGCGATCATTTTGCCGATCCTCAATCTCGCGGTGCCGCCAACGAGCGCCTTTCACGTACCGGCCTACATGGTCGCGCTGGTCGGCAAATATCTCTGCTATGCACTGCTTGCGCTCTCGCTCGACCTTGTCTGGGGCTACGCCGGCATCCTGTCGCTCGGCCACGGCGCGTTTTTTGCGCTCGGCGGCTATGCGATGGGGATGTATCTCATGCGCCAGATCGGCGACCGCGGCGTCTACGGCAATCCTATTCTGCCCGACTTCATGGTGTTCCTGAACTGGAAAGAACTGCCGTGGTTCTGGTACGGCTTCGACCAATTCTGGTTCGCAGCGCTAATGATTATGCTGGTGCCCGGCCTGCTTGCCTTCGTGTTCGGCTGGTTTGCGTTCCGCAGCCGCGTGACCGGCGTCTATCTTTCCATCATCACGCAGGCCATGACCTATGCGCTGCTGTTGGCCTTCTTCCGCAATGATATGGGCTTCGGTGGCAACAACGGCTTGACCGATTTCAAGGACATCCTCGGCTTCAACGTGCAGGCCAATTCGACACGCTCCGGGCTCGTCGCCGCAAGCGCGATCGCACTGGCGCTCGGCGTCTTCATCACCTGGCGGATTGTTGGCTCGAAGTACGGAAAGCTGCTGATCGCTGTTCGCGACGCCGAGCCGCGCACACGCTTCATCGGCTGGCGGCCGGAGAATGTGAAGCTGTTCGCTTTCACAGTCTCGGCCGTCATGGCCGGCATCGCCGGCGCGCTTTATGTTCCACAGGTCGGCATCATCAATCCCGGCGAATTCGATCCCGGCAACTCGATTGAGGTCGTCATCTGGACGGCCGTCGGCGGCAGGGGAACGATCGTCGGCCCGATCATCGGCGCTGTCCTCGTCAATGCCGGCAAGAGTTGGTTCACCGGCGCGCTACCGGAACTCTGGCTCTTCGCACTGGGCGGTCTGTTTGTGCTGGTGACCCTGTTCCTGCCGAGGGGTATTCTGGGGTTGTGGGATCAGATCAAGCGAACCCGTCGCGTACAGGTTGCCGAAGTAACGCTACCGCCGCGCGCGCCAGAGCCTCTTCCTGCGGCTGAACCCAAGGTCGTTCGTGCGGCTGCGCGCAAGACTGGCGACTGGATGTCGGTCGCCGGCCCAAAACCACAGCCGGCGGAGTAAGCCTATGAGCCGGCAGGACACCATTCTCTATCTCGACGGCGTCTCGGTCGCCTTCGATGGTTTTCGGGCGATCAACAATCTGTCGTTCCTTTTGGGAAAGGGCGAGATGCGCGCCATCATCGGCCCGAATGGTGCCGGGAAGACGACGATGATGGACATCATCACCGGGAAGACGCGGCCGGACGCTGGCGAAGTGTTCTTCGACGGCGACATCGATCTCACCAAGCATGACGAAGCCGACATCGCCATGATGGGCATCGGCAGAAAATTCCAGAAGCCTACGGTGTTCGAGAGCCATACTGTCGAGGACAATCTGCTTCTGGCGCTGAAAGGTCCGCGCTCGATCTTTCCGGCGCTGTTTCACAAGCGCTCTGACATCGAGACCGCCGACATCGACGAGATTCTCGGCGTGATCCGCCTTAGCGAAAAGCGCAACGAACTCGCGGCAAATCTCTCGCATGGCCAGAAGCAGTGGCTGGAGATCGGCATGCTTTTGGCACAGGATCCGAAGCTGCTCCTCGTCGACGAACCGGTCGCCGGCATGACCGACGCCGAGACCGAAGAGACAGCGCGGCTGCTCAAGGACATTGCGCGCCAGCATTCCGTCGTCGTGGTCGAGCACGACATGCATTTCGTCCGCGAACTCGGCGTCAAAGTCACCTGCCTGCACGAGGGCTCCGTGCTCTCGGAAGGCACGCTCGATTTCGTCTCTGGCGACGAACGCGTCATCGAGGTCTATCTGGGGCGTTGACCATGCTGTGGCGATTTCCTCTGGAGCGTTTCACCAACCCCCTCTGGCCGGCGCCTAAGCCAGCCACCCTCGCTCCCGAAGCGAGGGCGCAGGGGGACCAGGAGAAGGCGGGGGCCGATGCTTGAGGTCACGAACGCCACGCTCCACTATGGCGCCGCTCAGGCGCTGCGTGGCGTGTCGCTCAAGGCGGACGCCGGAAAGATCACCTGCGTGCTCGGCCGCAACGGCGTCGGCAAGACAAGTTTGATGAGATCGATCGTCGGCCATCATCGGCTGACGAGCGGCACGGTTGCCTTCGAGGGGAAGGCGCTCGACCGGAGCGCGGCGTATGACCGCGCCCGGTCGGGCATCTCTTTCGTCCCCCAGGGCAGGGAGATTTTCCCGCTGCTGACCGTGCGGGAGAATCTGGAATCCGGTTTTGCACCGCTGAAGCGCGGCGAGCGCGACATCCCGGGTCATGTGTTCGAACTCTTCCCGGTGCTGAAACAGATGCTCGGCCGCCGTGGCGGCGACCTGTCTGGTGGCCAGCAGCAGCAGCTCGCGATCGGACGCGCTCTGGTGATGCGACCCAAGCTGCTCGTGCTCGACGAGCCGACCGAAGGCATCCAGCCTTCGATCATCAAGGATATCGCCCGCGCCATTCGCTACCTGCGCGACACGGCCGGCATCGCCGTTTTGCTTGTCGAGCAGTACCTCGATTTCTGTCGCGAGCTTGCAGACGAGGTTAACATCATGGACCGCGGCGTGATCGTGCATACCGGCCCAGCCGAAGACCTCGACAGAGCCGACGTTCGACGACATCTCGTCGTTTGAGATAGCGGCTAGATTCAGGACCACTCGGCGAAACCGCGCTCGCCTTCAACACCGAGCCGCTAACGCAGTTCTCACCCAGCGCGCTGGAGAAGGAGCAGACGCGGGCCATGCAGATGAAGCCTCAGACCGGCCCTTGGTTCAGCATTGGAAACGTCGGCGGTATGCGCCCTGACTTGAATACGATCTCGAGAGCGTCGATTGCCTTCTGTGTGGCGGCTATATCGCTTTCCAGCTGTCTGCGTTCTTCCTTGTCATCGGTATCGGTTAGCCACTGCTTGAAGTCGGCCAATTCCCGTCTGAACTCGTCGTAGTATTCGTGCCAAAGGTCCCACTGGACCTTTTCGTCCTTGGTCGCTGGGCCGCGGATGTAGGCTGTGCCCTTGTTCATATCGAGTTCGATGTGATTGGGATGGGGCAGAGGCTCGGGTCCGGCTATGCCCAATGTCTCACGCCGGCGTAGTTCCTTGTCCCACTCGATCTTGTAGGTGACGGCGGCATCGAACCACTCATCATGAAGACGCCGGTTTTCACGTTCCGTCGTGCCGACCAGTTGAGTGAACAGACGTTGCGAGCGATGATTGCCTTTCACGGCATTGACGGCGATCGAACGCAGCACCGCCTGTGCCATCGGCATCGTTACGACGCCCTGCGCGTCGGTCATGGTGATTAATCGATATGCCTCATCCAGGATGAGTGCCTTCAACTGTTCGCCATACCGATCGACAAACTTTGACTTGTTCTTCGAACCTCTCGGACGGCCCTTCGGGTTTCCGGACTTTCCCTTCTGAAAGCGCATGGCCGCCGGTGGCCGCGCATAACCGATGTCGTAAGATCGATTGACCGTGGCGGGCAGCTTGTTTGCAAGTTGAGTGTTGTCGGCGGTCGTGGGCACCAGAAGATTTTTCCTGTCAGCCTTGGCCATTCGGATCCTCCCCGGAAAGCGACGGGCTGACCAGGTCTACACGGACGTCGCCAGGGCGAACGATGGTCCGGATGATGTGAGTGACCCGATCCTTCTTTGGCTCGTTGACGTTGAGCTCGCTCATCAGTTTGAGAACAAGAGCGATCGATCTCGCGTCGCCTTTGATGGCCTTGGCGACGAGCGACTTGAAGAGGGCGGCCCGCTGCTCGACGATCTTCTGCTCGCCGCCTTCGATGATGGTCACCGGAGCCGATAATGCCCGATCGAGCAATGCGCGCGCTGTTTTTGACCCTTTTGGCCGGCCGCGTGGATTGCCCGAGCGGCCTTTCTCGAAGCGGGTCGCAAGAGGCGGCTTGCGATAGCCGACTTCATAGAGACCTTCTGGGTCATGCTTTCTGATGCGTTTCATTCTGCGGCCTCCTGGACGGAAGCGACGCGCCGTCCGCCCTCAAGCCCGCAGGCGATCAGTTCTGAGTCATCCTTTGCATAAGCCTCCCATCGCGCAATGATCCGGTCGCAATAGATAGGGTCGAGTTCGATCAGGTAGCCGCGGCGGCCCGTCTTATGTGCCGCAATCAGCGTCGAGCCCGAGCCGCCGAAGAGGTCAAGCACGATCCCGCCACGAGCGGACACGTCCTTGATCGCGTCGGCGATCATCTGCACCGGCTTGACCGTCGGATGCAGGCCAAGCTCATCGAGCCGGCCAGTCTTCAGCGTGTTCACGCCACGATAGTTCCAGACATTTGTGCGGTAGCGACCGTGCTGGCCAAGCTCGAAGGTGTTGAGATGAGGGGCCGTGCCCTTCTTGTAGGCGAAGATCAGCTCATGGCGGGAGCGGTAGAAGGTCCCCATGCCGCCATTGTCCTTGGCCCAGACGATCAGGTTCTTCAATTCGGTGAAGATACCGTCCGACGCCCGCGCCATCTCGTCCACGTGGCGCCAGTCCATGCAGATAAAGTGGATCGAACCGTCGTGGCTGAAGCGGACCGCGTTCTCGAACGCCTGGCGCAGGAAGACGATGAACTCGTCCTTGCTCATCTCGCCCGATGCCATCGCGAACTCGCGGTGCTTGATCTTGCCCGAGCCGCCGACATGGCCGTCGATCGGCACATTGTAGGGCGGGTCCGTAAAGATCATCTGCGCCTGCTCGCCATCCATCAAGGCAGCGACGACGCAAGCGTCCAGCGACGAGCCGCACGCGAGACGATGCGAACCGAGCTGCCATATGTCGCCCGGGCGGCAGCGGGCAGGCGCGTCCTCGACGACACGATCGTCGTCTGGGTCGCCCGGCTCCTCCAGCTTCAGTCCTTCCATGAGGCCGTCGACCTCTGCAACAGAGAAGCCGGTGATGCCAATGTCGAAGTCGAGTTCGACATCGAGCAGCGCCTGCAGCTCCTCGGCCAGGACCTCGTCATCCCAGGTTGCGTTCTGGGCCAACTTGTTGTCGGCCAGGACGTAGGCGCGCCTCTCGTCGGGCGTCATGTGTTCGATGCGAACACAGGGCACTTCCGCTAGACCGAGATGCCGTGCTGCCTCGACCCGGCCGTGTCCGGCCAGGATCATGTTCGAGCCGTCAATCAATATTGGATTGTTGAACCCGAAACGCTCGATCGACTGTGCGATCTGGCGCACCTGCTTCTTCGAATGGGTGCGCGCGTTTTTCGGGTAGGGCTTCAGAGCCTGAAGCGGGAGGTAATCCACCTTGAGCATTGCTTTGTCCTCGTTGCCATTCGCGATCTCCTTTCGTCGTGTGCCACGAGGTCTACCCCATGCGTCCTCAGGGTTCCGATTCTTGACGGCCACAGTACCCGATTTGTTCTACTCGAACTAAGTGACTTTCGCGTGATGCCCCAGCCGCATTTCCGCCTTCTGTGGACAGACTGTGGGTTTCGCTCAACACCGCGCAGCTTCCCTGCTGGCGGTGGCGGTTTCCCTGATCGGGCTGATTAGTTTCCCTGTTACTGCACGCAGGGAATTTGCGGCTAAGCCATTGACGAAGCCGCGCTATTCGGCGCGCAAATCCACCAGACGATCGGTTTTCAATGCGATTTCGCTGTTTTTTCCCTGTTTTCAGGGAATTTGACGTCGGAGACGCGTTCGCTCCAGACTGCGCCCACCACCATTCGGTCCCTTTTTCTTGGCCTGTCTCTTGCCGCCGCGAATTGCGCGGTGAGTTTCGGCGGTTAGCCAAGCCTCAGATCGCTTCCGGCAGCCCCCGGCTTAGAATCTATTCCTCACGCGGAGGGCTCGAGGATGAATTGGATCGAAGGCACGCCAGACTGGGTTCTGGTCCTCTGCGCCTTTTTCTGCGGTCCCACCAATCTACCTTCTTCCAGATCGTGTTTCTGCGAAACTCGCCACCATCTTCATCCATAGCGACCTGGCCAAATTCGTCGCTGGGGCCGCAGCGATCGTGGCCTCTCTGGTTGTGCTTGGAACAGCGTTCCAGATCCGCGTCGATTTGCTTGATCGGCAAAGCGAGCGTGAGCAAACGGCTGACACCGGCGATCGACAGTGCGTATTTCGATCTGCTGCGACCGTCTGGTGGTTCCAAACGCAAAGGACGCATCGATTGAAATATGACTGTTCTAACGTTTGACGAGTCAGAAGCGGCCCGGCGCCTGTAGGCCGCGACTGCGGAGATCAGCGTCGCGACCTAAGCTAGCAATTTCGATTTAGTTCGAACTGCCGCACGCGGTCAGCGTGTTCGTCCACGGATGCTGCTCTTCCATCTTCCGAAGATCCTCTTCGAACGATGAGAGGAACTTGGCTCCGTCCGCGCCATATTGCTTGACCGAGTCGACCCAGTGGTTCTTAGCGGTGTCGCCGAGCTTCTCTTTCCACAGCTTCGCCTGCTCGTCGTCCCAGACGATGAAGTTGGCGCCGGCTTCCTTGGCCTTCTTGCACCGAGCTTCTTCCGCCGCCTGAATCTCCGGCAGATAGTATTTGTCGAGGAAGGCAGCGCTCTCCTCATCCACGATCTTTTTTGTCTCAGGATCAAAGCCATCATAGACGGCGCGGTTGATAGCGTAGAGCGCCATTGTGTAAACGCCGTACTTCGTATCGACGATGTTCGGCGCAGCATCTTGCAGCGAGAAGTCCACGCCGGCATCGAGCGGCAAGCCGGACGACGCGTCGAGGAGCCCCTTGCTCAGCCCTTCGAAAATCTCGTTGGCAGGAATAGTCACCGGGCTCGCGCCAACTGCCTGCATGGCGTCAGCACCGAGACCAACGGTACGGATCTTCACGCCGGCCATGTCTTCGATCTTCGTCAAGGGTTTCTTGGAGAAAACGGTATTCACGCCGCCTGGCACGAAGCCGATGATGTGCAAATTGCTCCGCTCGAATTCGCCGTGGAAATCGGGATTGTTGTTGTAGGCGTTGACATGCGCGTAGCCCATGGCAGCAACGTTCGACGTCATGAACGGGATGGTGCCGATCGTGGACAGGGGCAGACGCGCCGGCAGGTTGAAGCCACCCGTCAGGCCAAGATCGGCGCGGCCATCGCGGATGCCTTCACCAGAGTCTGGGCCGGATAGCAAAGTCCCCGTCCAGAAATAGCGGAACTGCAAGCGGCCTTCGGTGCGCTGCGTGACCGCCTCGCCCCACTTCACCATGGCGACCGACATGGCCGATTGCTCTGCGAGGACACTCGCAACACGTAACGTCGCGGTGGTTTTGTCTTGTGCAATGGCACCCGACAGACCGACGCCGATCGCGAGAGCGGCAGCGGCGCTGAGTGAGAATGCTGAACGCATAAGCAGTCCGGTATGTGTATTCATCGAGACCTCCCAAGCTGATGTTTGTGATGACAGTATCAGTCCATCCTCATGGCCCGGCCAAACTCGGCAGAAACAACACGATCTCCGGAAAAAAGAAGATCAGCAGGACCATGAGAAACTGGATCACCATGAACGGAATCACACCGATGAAGGCTTGCTCCAGCGACAGATCGCCGGCGATGCCGCAGATCACGAAAACGTTGATGCCGAACGGCGGCGTCAGTAGGCCGATCTCGATCAGCATGATCGTCAGGACGCCGAACCAGATCCCGTCGACCCCAAGCTGCTTGAGCAGTGGATACATCAGCGGCACAACGATCAGCAGCATCGACATGCCGTCGAGAAACATTCCAAGCGGAATAAGAATTAGCAGGCAGAGCGCCACGACCTGGTTCGGCGAAAGGTCAAGCGCGATCACCCAGCTCGCCATCGCCGCGGCCACGCCACTTAGCGTCAGGAAGTAAGAGAACACAGCCGATCCGACCAGGAGTATGAACACCATGCTGGTCAGCTGACCGGCTTCCACCAGCGCGGCGCCGAGCATACCTCGCCATCCTGGCCCTTCCGCGATGGACACCGGAACGCCGAGCAACAGCGCGACAAACGCCCCGAAAGCAGCAGCCTCGGTCGAGGTGAAAATCCCCGAATAAATGCCGCCGATGATGGTGAAGATCAGAACGGAGGCGTATCCCAGACCGACATAGGGGTTCGACATCGCACGGCGCAGGCGCCCGACGGACGATGTTGATGGCAGCGCCATCTTGATGTCTGCGACGCCGATGCCTCGCCACCAGCAAACGCCAACGACGTAGGCGATGAACGCAAGTGCGGTAAGAAGCCCAGGGACAATACCCGCGATCAGTAGCGGCCCGATCGGCACACCAGTCAGGATGCCGTACATCACCATCGGGACGCTGGGCGGTATCAGGATGGCAAGCGTACCGCCCGCAGCGATCACGCCTGCGGCGAAGCGTGCGTTGTAGCCATGGCGGCGCATTTCCTTGAGCGACACCTTGCCGATGGTCGCTACATCGGCGGCGCTCGATCCGGAGATTGCGCCAAACATCGTGCAGGCAAGAATGGTCGAGACGGCCAGCCCGCCTGGCAGCCATCCAAGTAGCCTGTTCGCTGCTTCGAAAATGCGTGTCGCGATGCCCGAATGCGCGACAATGGCCCCGAGCAGAAGGAACATCGGGATGATGAGCATCGCGTAGTTGGCCGTCGTGCCGAATGGCGTGGCCGCCATGAAGCTCAGCGTCGATGCGCCAAAGCCGAGTCCCCAGATACCCACAAGACCTGCGCCAAGAAGTGCAAAGCCAATCGGAATCTCCAAAGCCATCAAAATGATGAAGAGCAGGATTGTCCCAGCGATCGTCAGAGAATCCACGTCAGATCTCCGGCAATTCGCTTGACACGGGATCGGTGGCGATCGGGGCTTGCTCACCCACCAGCAAGCGCCGGAACCGTTCGGCCACGTCGATCGCGACCTCAATCGTGAGAAGGGCAAAGCCGAGCGCCACGACAATGCGCGCAGGCCATGTTGGAACCGACACCGAACCCATCCGGAATTCGCGAATGAGCACTGCGTCCTCAGCGGCAACGAACGTCCTCCAGGCAGCGAAAGCCACGATCAGCAGGACTATCACTCGGCCAAACAGGCGCGCCCAATCCGACAGCGGTGGCCGGAGCCGCGAGGTGGCGATCGGGGTCGAGATGTGGGCGCCCTCGCGCAGGGCGTGAGCAACACCGAGATAAACGACGATGGGTATCGCGATCTCGCTATACTCGACCATGCCCAGCAGGCTGCCGCCGGCAACGTAGCGATACGTTACGTCGAGAACGGTCGGGACCATCAGCAGGAGAATCCCGACACCGCCGAGCCACGAGAGCGACGCAGTGATTGACCGAAATGGAATAGCGCCCGGTAGCGTGCTATCGAGACTCTTCGACACGAAAAGTCTCCGTCAGCGGATTTGATTGACTTCGATCAGATTTCCGGACGGGTCGTAGAGATAGATCTGCGACCAGCCGGGCGCGGCATGCTCGCCCGCGTCCTGATAGAAGACGCCTTCGGCGTCCAGCCGCTTCTTCACGGCTTCGATGTCGTCGACATTGATCGCTACGTGGCCGCCCATAGCGGGATTGATGGAGAACCCAGAGTCGCGCGCGAAATGCGGATGTGGCGTCAGCAGATGGAGCCCACGGTTGCCATCGCCGATGACCGCCAGCACCTTGTCATTGATCTCCATGTCGCCTGTGCCGGTGCCGATCGTGTGTGGCGCCCCGTTCTTGAGGCCGAGAACCTCACCGTAAAAATGCCTGGCCACTTTGATGTCATGCGTCTCGAGCGTGACGTGATGGATTGACCAATTCATGTTTCCTCCCATGCGGTCAGCGGCACAAGGCTACCACATTTTGCGTGTGTGTGAAGTTAGTTTCTTAAATGTGAAAGATCATGGATCAGAAAATCGCCTACTGGCCCAATGCGAGATTCGGCAGAAACAGTGCGATGTCCGGGAAAATGAAGATCAAAGCCGTGACAAGGAGCTGGAGCGCGATGAACGGTGACACGCCGTAGAACACCTGCTCGACCTTCAAATCGGGGACAACGCCCGCGACCACGTAGACGTTGAGACCGACAGGCGGCGTGATCAGGCCAAGCTCGATCATCGTCACGACAAGGATGCCGAACCAGATCTCATCAACGCCAATGCCAGCAACGATCGGATGAACTACGGGCACCGTAAGCAGCAGCATCGAAAGCCCATCGAGAAACATGCCCAGCGGGATCAGGATCAGCAGAATGCAGATTACAACCATTGTCGGGGAGAGCGAAAGCGATGCGGCCCAACCTGCTAGGGTGCCAGGCACCTGTGCATAGGCAAGCAAAAACGTGAAAACTGCCGAACCGATCAAAAGGGCGAAGATCATTGCCGACGTCTCGGCCGTCTCCTGCAGCGACCGCCCAAGCATAGGGAGCAGCCGCCGCTTTTCCGTGATCGAGGTGAAGATCGCAATCAAAAGTGCGGCGAAGGCGCCTGCGGCTGCAGCTTCGGTCGACGTCAAAATACCGGCATAGATGCCGCCGACCACGACCGTGAACAGAACGAGCGCCTCGATCAAACCCACAAACGGTTTTGCAGCATACCCGTTGACTGCCCCCTCCCCGCCCGGAGCCAAGTCCGGTTCGCGGGTCTTCAGGACGTCCTTCCCCGTCAGGGAACGAAAGGCAACGTAAGTGGA
>Ga0335075_10004083_pt1 | contig 22893 bp, 22 predicted proteins | sample Lox_Sample_24_FD_206723 | JGI IMG/M metagenome (GOLD analysis project Ga0335075, IMG submission 206723) | Soil microbial communities from Loxahatchee National Wildlife Refuge, Florida, United States - Lox_Sample_2.4 | ecosystem: Environmental > Terrestrial > Soil > Wetlands | place: USA...
TTGCTGGGGGTAAGCCGGATCGGGCCACCGCGGCGGAATCCAGCCGGCTGCGCGCTGGAACGCCACCTCGCGCAGGCCAGGCGCGGAACCTATGACCACCCAGCCGTCGATATCTTCGTTAATCCTCATCCCCAGCACCTGGCAGTAGAACTCAGCCAGTGCGCGCGGATTGGGGCAGTCGATCACTGTCTTCTCGAGGCGTCCGATCACGCCGGAATCATCTCACCGTCCCGACCGCGACGAACTCCGCTCATCGCGCCGGAGGCTGCCGCGTGGCTGCGCAGCGCAGGCCGTCGACCAGGACCGCAACGGTGCGCTGGTTGTGTTCGGGCCCTCGCCCGGGGACGGGCTGAGACAGCTGAGTGATGGCGTGCAGGAGATCCTCGGCGCTGATGTCACCGCGAACCGTCCCGTCGGCCACTGCCGCGTCGAGCAGCGCTGCGAGGGCGGGACCGAGTCGCTGCAGGAAGTAGCCGGGCAGCCCCGAGAATGCCGGATCGCCCGAGTGCAGCGCCGAGGCGAGCCCGCGTTTGGTCGCGAGCAGTTCGGTGAACCGTTCGATCCACTTGGTGAGTGCTTCGGCCGGCTCGTGCCTGGCACTCAGGGCCGGGCCCGCGTCGGCGACGGCGTCGATCCCGCTTTCCACGACGGCTTTGACCAGGTCAGACCGCTGCGGGAAGTGCCGGTACAGCGTGCCGACGCCTACGCCGGCCAGGTCGGTGATCTCCTTCGCCGGTGCGTCCACGCCGGAGGTGGCGAAGACGGTCCTCGCGGCTTCGATCAACGCATCGACGTTGCGCCGCGCGTCGGCGCGGCGCCGGCGCGGCGACGGTTCGCCGTCGCCCGGGTCCGCGGAGCCGGGCGGCGCGACCCCGTCCCGGTTTTGGCTGCGAGCCACCACATCACCTCCTCTTGCGTAACCGGAAATATTTTCCGTATAGTTCCGGAATAGCTTTCCGCTTAGCGCAGCCTACGGCATCCACCAGATACCGACCACCACAGGGAGAGAACCATGCAGTACCGCACCCTCGGCCGGACCGGCATCCAGGTCAGCCCCTACGCCCTGGGCGCCTTGATGTTCGCCACGTCGATGGGCAACGCCCCCGAGGACTCGGCCCGCATCATCCACAAGGCGCTGGACGCCGGCATCAACTTCATCGACACCGCCGATGCCTATGGCGACTCCGAGGAGGTCGTCGGCCAGGCCCTGAAGGGACGCCGGGACGACGTCGTGCTCGCTACCAAGTTCGGCCGCCCGGCCGGCCATGACCCGAACCAGCAAGGCGCCTCGCGGCGCTGGATCACCGCCGCCGTAGAGAACTCACTGCGCCGCCTGCGGACCGACCACATCGACCTGTACCAGCTCCACCGCCCCGACCCCGGCACGGACATCGAGGAGACCCTCTCCGCGCTGACCGACCTGATCCACAGCGGCAAGGTCCGGGCGATCGGCGCGTCGCAGACCCCCGCCTCCGGCATCGTCGAGGGTCAGTGGGTCGCCGAGCGGCGGGGGCTCGCGCGATTCCACACTGAGCAGCTGGCCTACTCCCTGCTCAACCGCGGCATCGAACGCGAGATCCTGCCCGCAACCCAGCGCTTCGGCATGGGCACCCTGGTCTGGGGCCCGCTCGGCCAGGGCCTGCTCACCGGCCGGGTACGCAAGAACCAGCACAACGACCTGCGCCGGGCCGGCCTGGTCCGGCACCTCACCGACGAACACCGGCTCGACGTCGTCGAACAGTTCGTCCCGCTCGCCGAGGAGGCCGGGCTGCCCATGACCCACCTCGCGATGGCGTTCACCATCGCCCACCCCGGCGTCACCAGCGCGCTCGTCGGCGCCCGCACGATGGACCACCTCGACGGCCTGCTGGCCGGCCTGGACGTTGCCCTGACCGACGACGTCCTCGACCGCATTGACGAGATCGTCCCGCCCGGCACCGACGTCGGCACCCTCGACCAGGCTTACCAGCCCCCAGCCCTGGAGAACCCGAGCCTGCGCCGCCGCCCCGTGACCGCACGCGCCGCGGCCTGACCACAGATCCCCCAGCCCGACGCGAAACATCCCGCTGCCCGGCCGCCGGGCGTACCTGGACTCCTAGGCGCCGAGGTTAGGCTGAGACCACCAGCGCTGTCCCGCGTGCATGCGCTTGGAGGCAATGGATGAGATTCAGGCGAAGGCCAAAGTTCGCCGTTACCGGAGTTAACTTCCCGGTCATTGGTGGTGGGGTCACCTGGTCCGAGAAGACCGACGAGCGTGCCAGCCGCGCGGTATCTGAACGCTCAGCAGCGTTTACAGAACTCTGGAAGATAGCGCAGGACGCTCACATCGGGATGAGGAATAACTTTGATAAGGCGGACGAGCTCTCCGAGGTCCATCGCAGGCTGAACATTCTTCTCATTGAGAAGGCGCCGGCACTGGAAGAGTCAGACGTTGAGCTGGCCCGGAATTTCCTGACTGCCCTGAGCGAGTTCATCCGGCTGCTCCGCCCGTTGCCGGGCAAGGCCGCAGACCGTTTGCGAGACGATATTGTGAGCACCGCACGGCGGCCCTCAATGGCCGTTGACTTCGAAGGGCTGCACGAGTCTTATTCTCGCATGTCACGCTATAACGAGCTGCTCACCAGCAGGTACCGCGAAGTGGTCTTCGGAGAAACCGCCGGAAATGACGGCGGTCGTTAGCCACGGCACCCACTGCCCTCGGGTGCGGTCAGCGTGTGCCCGCGGCCAGGAACATCGGGATCGCGGCTAGCAACCGGTCGTCCTGGGCGCGTTGGGTCTGTTCACTGATCCAGTTGCCGGCTTCGTCACCGGTGATGGCGCCGGTCTGGTGTGCGGCGGTGGCGAGCCCGGTGAGGAAGGGCAGCCCAGTAGGGCCGGTGAACACCACCGTGTGGACCTCGATGCCGACGTCGTGGAAGCCGGCGTCGAGCAGCAGGTTACGGTAGCCGCGGGCGATACGGGGGTGGGGGACGGTGTCGGCCCGGGCGTGCACGATGCGGCGGGTGAGTTCGGGCTGGCCCGAGTCGACGACCTGGGTGTCCCAGTCCTGGCCGAGCAGCGCGATCCGCCCGCCCGGGGCGAGAACCCGGCGGGCCTCAGCCAGGGCCGCGTGCGGGTCGGGCAGGATGTGGTACACCTTGTCCGCCCGGTACCCGTGCACCTGCCCGTCGGCCAGCGGCAGCTCGGTGACGTCGGCGGCGCGCACGTCGATGCCGGGAAACCGGCGGCGGGCGGCGGCCAGCATGGCCGGGTCCAGGTCCACGCCGATGGCCTGGGCCGCGTGCTCGGCCAGTTCGGCGACGGCGCGCGCGGTGCCGCAGCCCACGTCGACCACCGTCGCGCCCGGGGGCAGCCGCAGGAGCTGGTAGCTGCGCGCGCGTAGCCGCGCGGCGGCGGGCATGGCTTCCGCGGCGTCGAGCTGCCTGATCAGCCCGCCGGTGTCGGTGTAGGCGGTGTGCGTCTCGGTCATGCGCCCCAGTGTGCGACTTCAGGTTGACCTTAAGTCAACCCGGCGGCTATCAAGGCGGGCATGGACTCGGCGATGGCGCAGGAGTACACGATCGGGGAGCTGGCCGCCCGTTTCGGGCTGGCCACGCACGTGCTGCGGCACTGGGAGGACATGGGATTGCTGTTCCCGGCGCGGCGGGCGGCGGGGCGGCGGGTGTACGGGCCGGCGCACGTGACCCGGGTGGCGGAGATCACGATAGGCAAGGACGCCGGGTTCAGCCTGGAGCAGTTGCGGGAGCTGTTCGCCGCCCCGGACCGGGCCCGGCGGCGGGAGGTGCTGCGTGCGCAGCTGGCCCAGGTGCGGGAGCGCATCGCCCGGCTGACGCTGACGGAGACGCTGCTGGAACACGCGTCGCGGTGCCAGAACCCGGAATACCAGTCCTGCCCCCACTTCCAGGCCATGGTGCTGGCCCGGCTGGACGGGATGGATCTGGCCGAGGCCTGGACCACGGTCGGCCGGAACCCCGCACACCGCGCTCAGAACTAAGGTCCCGGGCACGACCGGGCGACGTTAGGCGAAACGCTCGTCGACCTGCTCGCCGGTGAGGCCGAAGTCGGCCAGGCGGTAGCTGTGCACCGGCTGGGCGCTGCTCCCGGCCGCCTGGGCGTGCAGGGCCCGCATGGCGTCGGCCGCCCGCCCGCTGAGCGTGAGGCCGAAGTGGCCGTACACCGATTCGATGGTGCCGAGCGGGTCGGCGACGAACCGGTCATAGGCCACGTCACAGAAATGGCCCGGGTCGGACCTGGCCCGCACAGCGGTGAACCTCTCCAGGCCGCGGGCCCACAGGTCAAGCTGGTCCCGGCCGATCACCTCGCCGGTGAAGGTGCCTGACCAGCCGGCAGTCGCCTGCGCGGCCAGGCTGCACACCGACGCGATGGCGGTCCTGGCCTCGCGGTGGGTCTGGATCACGCAGGCATCCGGGTACACGGTCAGCAGCGCGTCGAGGGCGAACAGGTGGCTGGGGTTCTTCAGCACCCAGCGGCGGTCGCGGTCGGGCAGGCCGATGAGCTGCAGGTTGCGCCGGTGCCTGCGGTAGGCGCTGGTCCAGTCCTGCCCGCTCAGCCAGCGGGAGTAGGCCGGCAGGTGGGCCAGGCACTCGTAGGAGACGGACCGCATCGACTGCCGCAGTAGCTGCCAGCACTCCTCCACCTGGTCGGCCGCCATGTAGTGCACGCCCATGAACTCGGGATGCGACACGTGGTGCTGCTCGAAGCCCGCCTGGATCTGCTGGAACACCGGGTTGGCGGCCCAGGTCTCCCGCGGTGGCCGGGGCCCGGGCGCCTGGGTGAGCCACATCTCGAGCCCTTGATGGGCGGGGTCGGCGGCCAGCAGCCGGTGCAGCGCGGTGGTGCCGGTGCGGGGCAGCCCGGTGACGAAGATCGGGCGCTCGATGGCCACGTCCGCGTACCCGGGCCAGGCCTGCCAGGCTGCCTCGCTGAGCAGCCTGGCCACCAGCGCGCCGCGCAGGAACGACCGCTTCACCTTGCGGCCCAGCGGGGTCAGGCCCGCGTCCCGGGCGTAGGACTCGAGCAGCACATCCAGGCCGTCGCGGTAGTCGTCGGCGCCGAAGTCCGACAGCCCGGTGATCCTGGTCGCCGACGCGTGCAGGTCCGCCGTGGTGCCGACGCTGTCCCGCTCGCCGCCCGGGGGCCGCCCGGCGCCGTCCCGTTCGCCGCCCCCGGAACGCTCGTTCAATGGTGGAACTCGCCGCAGTTGACGTCCAGGCACTGGCCGGTGATGGCCCGGGCCATCGGCGAGGCCAGGAACACCACCGCGTCGGCGATCTCGTCGGGCTCGGGCAGCCGGCGCAGGTCGATCGTGGCCGCGGTCTCCTCGTAGATCTGCCGCGTCCGCACGCCGCGCTGCTTGGCCAGCTCACCGAAGTACCACTTCAGCGAGCCGGCCCAGATATATCCCGGGGCCACCGTGTTGACCCGGATCCCCTGCGGGCCCAGCTCGGTGGCCAGGCTCTGGGCCAGGGCGAGCAGCGCCGACTTGGCCATCTTGTACCCGCCGAACGTGCGCCGGGAATGCCGCAGCACCGCGGAGTTGACCATCACGACCGATCCCTTGCTCTCGGCGAGCGCCGGGGTGAACAGCCGGGTCATCCGCAGCGTGCCGATCACGTTTGTATCCAGGCCGGCCCGGACCGCGTCCAGGTCGACGTCGGCGAGATCGGTGATCGGCGGGATCGCGAACGCGTTGTTCACCAGCGAGTCGATGCGGCCGAACTCCGACAGAGCGACCCGCGGCAGGACCTCGGCCGCGGCCGGGTCGGTGATGTCGGTCACGGCGGTCACCGCCCGGCGGCCCAGCGCAGTGACCTCACCGGCCACCTCCTTCAGCCGGCTCTCCGTCCGGGCGGCCAGCACGACGTCCGCGCCTGCCCGCGCGCTCCGCAGCGCGATCGCCCGGCCGAGCCCGGGGCCGACCCCGCACACCACGACAACCCGGCCCTCGAGCAGCCCCCCGGCTCCGGTCACAGCATCCTCACCGCCACCGCGGCCTGGCGGGCGGCGATCCGGGACGCGAACTCCCCCGGCGTCACCCGCCCCTGCTCGTAATACGGGAGCCGCCCGGCCAGATCGGCGACCGGCACCACCTCGGCCTGCGGCCCGTCCTCGGGCCCCAGCTCGCGGGACAGCCGCTGCCAGCGGATCTGCACGTAACCGCGGCGGTGCCCGGTGCGTTCCAGCCAGTTGGCCAGGCCGGGGTCGCGCTCGCTGATCACGAACCGGATCCGGCCGTCCGGGTCGATCCGGGCCTGGTCGGCGGTGAGGCTGGTCTGGTGGTTGATGTAGTCGAGCGATATGTACCACAGGCTGCCGAGCTGGATTCCCTGGTACGGCGCCACCGCGCGGGCGGCCGCGGGCACGGTCACGATCATCGCCTGGTCCTCGTCGAGGTCGTAGTGGCCGACCGACGAGAACTGGGTGGCCAGGCCCCCGGGCGTCGGCCGCGGCTCGGTCAGCGTGTTCACCGGCAAGTTCAGGTAAAACCACTCGGGGAAGGCCAGGAACGTCCGGATCCGGGACAGCAGGATCTTGCCTGCCACGTTGTAGCGCTTGGCCATCGCCGCGGTGTCCGCCGCCGGCGGGGCCGACCCGCGGCGGTCGGCGCGATGAATGCTGATCGTGCCGCGCTGCTCGATGTCCCAGTCGCTGTACACCTCGCGGACCAGCAGCATCGCCGATCCCGGGCCGAGGGTGAAGTAGCCGCGCCCGGCATGCGCCCGGGCCGGGCCGAACCGGAGCTCGAACGTCCCGTCGCCGGAGATCTCGAGCTCCCGGTCGTCGAACGCGGACAGGCTGTCCGGCACCTCGACCGGGGAGTAGTCGCCGTTCAGCACCTGGAAGCTCAGGTCGGCGGTGGTGCCACGGCGTCCGCTGACCACGTACTCCGCGTCGTCGCGCAGGTAGGTGTGGAAGTACAAGGTGTCCGGGTTGTCCAGGCCGAGCTTGGTGTACGGCCCGACCGACTGGGCGAAGTAGGGGAAGTCACGCTGGTAGGCCCAGGCCAGCTGCAGCGATGAGCGGATGCTGCCGGCCAGGTATTCATAGCCCTCGGCCAGGTCCTGCTCGGACTGGACGTGCGGCGCGCCGGTGATGATCTTCTCGGCTTCGAGCACCGCGTCCGCGAACGACTGAGTGAGCGGGTTGACCAAGGCCGCCTCCGGACTAGAACGTGTTCTAGTTCAGGCTACCGGTCCGGCGGCCGGCCGCGCGGCCCAGCGGTTCGAGGTGATCCGGAAGCTCGGCAGGTCGTCCAGGGACAGCATGACCTCGTAGGTGCGCACGTACCCGGTGTGCGCGATCCGCCACCGGCCGTCCTGGCCACGCACGTAGCGGTCTTCGTAAAAGGCGGCGCCGGTGAGCATTACCCGGTACTCGGTCGAGATCACCGTGTCCTCGAAGGACCAGGTGCCGCTGGCCATGTCGCCGTCCACAGTGATCTCCGGCTGGCTGGCGAAGTGGGTGGTGATGATCTCCGGCCCGAGCTTCTCGCGCAGGAACGCGACGATCTTGTCCCGGCCGGCCAGGCTGATCGGCTGGCCGAGCGCTGGCGTGCCGTACTCGGCCGTCGCGTCCTCGGCGAACGTATCGGCCAGGTCGTCCCACAGCTTGAGGTCGACGCAGCGCAGATAGCGGTATTTCACCTGGCGGATCTCTTCGAGTGCGATTAAGTCCATGGCATTAGCTTCCCATTTGCCGCGCTTCCGGCAAGCCATCCCGCCCGCCCACCTCCCCATCCCCCTTCACTGGCCCGCGGACGTAACGTTCAGGATTATGGGTGAAGTCGCGGAACTGCTCGACCGGTGGCGTGCCGACCTGGCCGCCTGGGCAATACCCGAGCACATCACCGCGGCGGTCGCCGAGTCGCCGTGGGTCCTGCCGCGGCAGGTCTTCGCCCGCCGCGCCGACCGGCTCCGCGCCGGGCCGTCCGGCCCCTCGTTCCAGCGGGCCTGGGACGCGCTGGAGCCGCCGGGCAGCATCCTCGATGTCGGCGCCGGAGCCGGCGCGGCCTGCCTGCCGCTGCTGCCCCGCGCCACGCACCTGACGGCGGTCGATGCCGATGCCGGGATGCTCGAAAGACTTTCGCAGCGGGTAGCCACGGCCGGCATCGCCGTCCGCACGGTAACCGGGCGATGGCCGGATGCGGCCGCGCAGGCCGGTCCGGCTGACGTCGTGACCTGCCACCACGTGCTGTACAACGTCCCCGAGGTGGAGCCGTTCGTGGCCGCGCTCACCGCCAGCGCGCGGCGCACGGTGGTGGCCGAGATGACCACGCAGCATCCGCTGGTTTCGCTGAACGCGCTGTGGCTGCGGTTCCACGGGCTGCGGCGGCCGCTCTCCCCCACGGCCGCCGACCTGATCCGGATCCTCACCGCGATGGGCCTGCGGCCGGGCCACGAGACGTGGCGCCGCCCGGGCGGCGCGGACTACGGCAGCTTCGAGGAACTGGTCGACGTCACCCGGCGCCGGCTGTGCCTGCCGCCGCAGCGGGCCGACGACGTGGCCGCTGCCCTGGTGGACTCCGGCATCGACCCGGGCCGCCCGGTGGACCTCGGCTCATCCGGCCGCGAGGTGGTCACGATCTGGTGGGATCGCACCGCTGACTAGGGACTTCTCCGGAACCGTTTTGGCATCAAGGGCGTCTTGGAGGTAAAGACGATGGTGACAAAGAGTGGCGGGGTGGGGCGGGGTCGGTGAGCAAGGCCACGTCCCGAGGGCAACGGGGAACTGAGCATGGGCGAGTGGCCGAGCGGCTGGGGCAGGGACGGCGGGGGAACAGACGGGTCGTTGGGGGGGCCTGATCCCGGGGGTCTGGTGGATCCGACGACCGAGGTCACGTACACGAGCTGGAGCCGCCTGCCGGGCGGCGAGGCGGGCGTGAGCGGCTACGGGCCGGGCGGCCGGCTCGGTACCGGTGGCGGCTGGCCGGAGCAGCCTCCGCTGCACGCCACGCCGGACTACGAACTGCCGGCTGGCCCGGGGGGTCCGGGCGGTCCGGGCCGCTACGGCCGCCGGCGGCACCGGTGGCTGTGGGGGATCTTCGGCGCGATTGCCGTGCTGATCGTGGTGATCATCCTGGCCAGCGTGGGCCTGTACTTCTACGTCAACTCCAAGCTGGTCGGCGCGGACATCCTGGCCGACTACCCCGGACGGCCCGCCGTGTCGGCCGGGACGAACTGGCTGATCGCCGGCTCGGACAGCCGCCAGGGGCTGACCAGGGCACAGGAACTCCAGCTGGCCACCGGCAAGCTGAGCGCGATCAGCGGAGAGCGGTCCGACACGATCATGATCTTGCACATCCCGGCCAACGGCGGGCGGCCGGTCCTGCTCAGCATCCCGCGCGATTCCTACGTGGCGATCCCCGGCTACGGGCCCAGCAAGATCAACGCCGCGTTCGACCTGGGCGGCCCGAAGCTGCTGGCCGAGACCATACAGAACGACACCGGCCTGTACATCAACCACTACATGGGCATCGGATTCGGTGGCTTCGTCAGCGTGGTCAACGACATCGGCGGAGTGCGCATGTGCCTGCCGGGCCCGATGGTCGACCCCAAGGCGGGCCTGAACCTGAAGGCCGGCTGCCAGAACCTCGACGGGGGCCAGGCCCTCGGCTACGTCAGGACCCGCAACTTCGCCCTCAGCGACCTGCAGCGCGAGCAGGACCAGCGGCTGTTCCTCAAGGCGCTGCTGAGCAAGATGACCAGCCCGCGCACGATGCTCAACCCGTTCGCCATGATCCCGGCGGCGACCGGGTCGGCGAGCAACCTGACCGTCAGCAAGGGCACCAACCTCTACGACCTCATCAAGGCGGGCTTCGCCCTCAAGAACCCGGAAACCACGACCGTCCCGCTGAACGACCTGGACTACCAGACCCCGAACGACGGAGTAGCGGTGACCTGGGACCCGAACCAGACGCAGCGGCTATTCAAAGACCTGAAAACCGACACCCCATTGCCGTCCAGCCTGATAACTGGCTCAAAGGCCATCGCGACGCAGTAACCGCGCCAGCCACGCTCCGGCCGCGCCTAGCGTGGCGCGCCCCTTGCCGCGCGCCCAGCGGCCTGGCCGGGGTGGTGCCGGGTGAGCCGCCCGCCGGGCGAGGCGGCAACAACATGAAAGCGCCATCGGTGCAGTCCTGACTACACCAAATGCGCATCCGCGCGGGGACGCAGCCAGCACGGGGAGCGCGAATTTGCCGGAACTATAGCTCTTGCGGAGAACACCGTTGTGAACGGTAACATTCGGAGCTGAATTCAACTCTCGTTGCCCACGGTAAGCCGGAGGGTCCATGAGGACCGGTAGCATTCCCGAGTCGGCGCGCGCTGCGGGCCTGTCCTCGCGCGAGGCCCAGATCATGACGCTTATCGCAGCGGGCCACTCGAACGGCCAGATCGCGGCGCGGCTCGTCCTGGCGGAGAAAACCGTCAAGAACCACGTAAACCGGATCTACGCGAAACTGGGCGTGGGTTCACGCCCGGCGGCGATCTCCTGCTGGGCCCCAGCCCACCACGACCAGCCCGGCCCAGCCGACCAGTAAGCACGCACTGGGCCAGTAGCGGGGTAAATTCGGCGAGTGCGGCCCGAGCGGCCCATAGCGACGCACTGGCCGAGTAGTGGCGACGCCATCGGCGGGTAATCCGTGCCCTGGCCTGCGTGAACCCGGAGAAGAGTCACGGGCTGTGACCAGAGCCCTTCTCGCTCGATCACTCTGGTCACTCCGTTTTCGCCACCCGGGCTGACGACGGAGATCATTACCACTTATCAACCGGAACGTAACCCCAAACTGGGGCATATCGATCGCGATCATGACTGAGTTGCTTGAAGAGTCGTGGGGAGGGCTTGAACCACGATGGTGAAGTGATTACACATTGTGAAGCTCGGGCGCGACCACGGGTCATGATCCGTGAAGGACTGCCTCAGCACGCCTTCAGGTAACGTTCAGGGGGAGGCCACAGAATGGGGTCCATGACCACACCGACGAGTGATGGGCGCCGGCCGCCAGACGCCCGGTTGCTGGTCGTCGAAGACGAGCCCAACATCCTCGAGCTGCTCTCGGCCAGCCTGCGGTACGCAGGATTCGAGGTGGTGACCGCCGCCGCTGGCACGGAGGCGGTGCAGGCCGCGCAACGGCACCGGCCCGACCTGATCGTGCTTGACGTGATGCTGCCCGATATGGATGGTTTCGATGTCATCCGGCGGCTGCGGGGTGGCGGCGCCAGGATCCCGGTCGTGTTCCTGACCGCGCGGGACTCCACCGAAGACAAGATCCGTGGCCTGACCCTGGGCGGCGACGACTACGTCACTAAGCCGTTCAGCCTGGAAGAAGTGATTGCCAGGATCCGCGCGGTGCTCCGCCGCACCCGGGGGGACGGCAGCGAGCCGCCGCCGCGGCTGAAATTTGCCGACCTGGAACTCGACGAGGACAGCCACGAGGTGTGGCGCGGTGGCCAGCAGATCCAGCTGTCACCCACCGAGTTCAAGCTGCTCAGGTACTTCATGGGCAACGCCAACCGGGTTCTGTCCAAGATGCAGATCCTCGACCACGTCTGGGACTACGACTTCCGCGGTGATACCGGCATCGTGGAGTCTTACGTCTCGGTGCTCCGGCGCAAAATCGACACCAGCGACCCGCACCTGCTGCACACGCTGCGCGGGGTCGGGTACGTCCTCCGGCTCCCGTCCACCTAGCGCTATGTGCTTATGGCCGAGCAAACGCCCCTCGCCCGCTCCTGGCAAGCCGTCAGGGACCTACCCGGTCGTACCCCGCTGCGCGTCAAGCTGATCACCGCGGTCCTCGCGCTGGCGGCCATTGCCCTGGCGGTCATCAGCATCGCGGGCATCTCGGTCCTGAGGAGTTACCTGCTCAATCAGTCCGACAACACACTGCAAGGCTACACAAACTCGGTCGAAGCACGCCTCGGGCAATACGTGGGAGGCCAGGAGTTGGGCTCGCCCGTGCTGGCGGTGGCGTGGGTTCAGTCAGGCGGCAAGCTTCAGTGGCTAGTTCAACCGGTTAAGGCGACCTACGGCTTCAACTCGTTGACCGGCCCTGCCGCGCCGCAGACGGTGCCAGGGCCTCAGGTGCCGGACAACGCGGCCTGGCTGGCCGCGAACATGGATCACTTCGTGACCGTTCCGGCCCAGTCAGGCGGAGACGTTTGGCGAGTGCTGGTCGAACCCGCCGGCTTTAACACTGTTAACGGCACGATCAGCGGGACCGTGATCGTAGGTATCAAAGTCAGCAGTGTCTACAGCACGATCGGCCGGCTGGCTGACCTCGACCTGATCGTCAGCGCAGTGCTGCTGCTCGTCATCCTCATCGTCGGGTTCGCGGTCGTCAGAGCCAGCCTGCGCCCGCTCGTCGATATCGAGAAGACGGCGGGCGCCATCGCCGCCGGCGACCTGACCCGCCGGGTGCCGGATCGTGACCCGCGGACCGAGGTGGGACGGCTCGGCCGGTCGCTCAACGTGATGCTTTCGCAGATCGAGGCGGCCTTTGACGCCCGCGCCGAGTCCGAGTTCGCCGCCCGCAGCTCCGAGGAACGGATGCGTCGGTTCGTCGCCGATGCCAGCCACGAGCTCCGTACCCCGCTGACGGCGATCCGCGGGTTCGCCGAGTACTACCGGCAGCGCGGCGGGGTGGCGGAGATCCCCGGCGCGCCGGACCGGCCGGCGCTGGGGCGCGGCGCGGACACGGCCGCGCACGAGGGAGAAACGGCCGAATACGGCGCAGGACCGGCCGAATACGGTGACGGGCCGGGCGAGTACGGCACCGCCCTGTCGCCGCGGCACGGCTGGAACGCCGAGCCGATCCGGACCGGACCGCTGGCCAGGGCCGATCTCGACCGGATCATGCAGCGAGTGGAGCAGGAGTCCTCCCGGATGGGCGTCCTGGTGGAGGACATGCTGCTGCTGGCCCGGCTGGACCAGCAGCGGCCGCTGGAGCACCATCCCGTCGACATGCTGACCCTGGCCGCCGACGCCGTGCACGATGCGCGGGTGGTGGCGCCGGATCGCAGCATCAACCTCACCGTGGGCGCGGGCGCGGCGCTGCTCGTGCTCGGCGATGAGGTCAGGCTCCGCCAGGTGATCGGCAACCTGATGAGCAACGCGCTCAACCACACGCCAGACGGAACCCCGATCGAGGTCCGGGTCCGGTCGGGCAACGTCGACGAGTGGCGCACGGCCGCGGCCGCGGCAGGCGTGCGACCCGCCCCGGCCGACGGTGATGTCCAGCCCGCCCCCGCGGTGGTCCTGGAGGTCGCCGATCAGGGGGCCGGGCTGACGGCGACGCAGGCCCAGCACGTATTCGAGCGGTTCTACCGGGGCGACCAGGCCCGGACGAGGCCTGGAGGCACCGGCCTCGGCCTGGCCATCGTGGCCTCGCTGGTGGCGGCGCACGGCGGCCGCGTGTGGGTCGAGTCCACGCCAGGCCAAGGCGCGATGTTCCGCATCGCGATCCCGCTGGCCCCCGAGGCCAGGTACCTCGGCCCAGACCCGGAAGACAGCACGAGCCCTGACATCTTGGACTCGCGTCGCACCTTAAGGCCGCGGCCGGCCGGGCCGCCCGAACTGCACCACGACCTTCGGCCGGCTGACCCGCCCGAACCGCACTACGACCAGCGGCCGGCTGACCCACCGGAACCGCAGCACGACGAGCGGCCGGCCGGGCCTCCGCTCCCGAAGCGGCGCCCGGGGTTTTCCGGACACGCCCGGAGGTGACGGGCTTCAGCCCAGCAGCACCTCGACCTCGTGGATGAAGTTGGCGGCGTAACCCCGCCGGTTCCACTCCGGCTGCTCCGGCTGGCTCCGCCCGGCCAGGTCCGACGCCCGGGCCCGGATCCGCGCCTGGCCAGACCGCAGGCCGCTGGCCAGGAACTCCCATTGCTGCCAGCCGTGCGCCGCCGGCGTCCCGACCAGCCGGGCCTTCTGCCACGGGCCGTCCGCCACGCTCACCTCGACCCGCGAGATCGGCGCCGCGCCCGACCAGGCCACCCCGCGGACGATCACGGTGCCGCAGCTCAGCTCCTGGCCGGCGCTCGGCCGCGTGATCATCGCGCGGACTTGCTGCAGGCTGACCGGCTCCCGGACATCGGTCCCGCCTCGGTTCCACTCGTAGACGTAATCCTGGTCCTGGAAGAACCCGCCGAACCGCTCGGCGACCACCCGGATGTCGGTCAGCCACTTCACCGACGCGACCGCGTACCACCCGGGCACGACCAGCCGGAGCGGATAGCCGTGCCTGACCGGGAGGGGCTGGCCGTTCATCGCGTAGGCCAGCAGCGCGCCCGACTCCACAGCGTCCTGGACGGTGAGGCTGCGCTCGAACCGGATCGGGCGCGGCAGGCCTTCGACCATGCCGCAATCGGCGCCGCCGAAGATCACCTCACGGGCCCCCCGCTTGATACCGGCGCGATCGAGGACATCAGCCAGGCGCGGCCCGGTCCACGCCGCGGTGCTCACGGCCCCCAGGTCCCACTGCACCCCGGTGGCGGACGGCCGGAACAGTGCCCGGCCGTTCCCGGCACATTCGAGCGTGACGACCGCGGTCTCAGCCGGCAGCTGGGTGAGCTCGTGCAGGCTCAGGCTCAGCGGCTGCTGCACCATGCCGCCGACATCAAGCCGCCACGCCGCCTCGTCGAGCACCGGGAGCGGGAAATGATTGCGCCGGTAGAACTGGGCCGTCGGCGTCACGTCCTCGCCGAGCGCGGCCGCGGGTGTCTCGCAGTTCAGCGCTTCGGTCTGATGCACGGCCAGCCCGGCCTGGACGGCGATCAGGCGTTCGGATTCCGGATCGGCCTCGGCCGCCGCCGTCGGGCTGCCCGAGCTCATCTGGGTGAGCTTCCCGATGGTCATGGTCAAGGCCTGCCCCCTACCGCGATTCGCCAGCGATTCATCCTATCATATCTATAGGAATTATGGGTGACCGGGCTCGGGGTGCAGGAATCAGGGCTGGACTGGGCCCAGGTGCAGGAACCAGAGGCAGATTGGGCTCAGCGTGCTAGGCCAGGGCCGCGCGGGCGGCGTCCACCGCGGCGGCCCGGTACGTCCCGCCGAACAGGCACACGTGCACGAGCAGCGGATGCAGCTGGTGCAGTGGCACCCGGTTCCGCCAGCCGGCCGCCAGGGGCGCAACCTCCTGGTAGCACGCGATGATCCGGTCCAGGAACGGCGCGCCGAACAGGGCCAGCATGGCCAGGTCGGTCTCCCGGTGCCCGCCGTGGGCGGCCGGGTCGATCAGCCAGGCCCGGCCGCCAGACCACAGGACGTTGCCCGACCAGCAGTCGCCATGGATCCGGCTGGGCGGCTCGGCCGGCCCGGCCAGGTCGGTGACGCGGGCGGCAACCGCTTCGACCAGGCGGACGTCGGCTGGGCTCAGCGAGCCGACGTCGCTGGCGCGGCGGGCAAAGGGCAGCAGCCGCTCGGCCGCGTACCACTCGGGCCAGGAGCGGCCCGGGTCGTTGCCCAGCGGCAGCCCGGCGATGACCCCTGGCCATGGCGCGCCGTAGGCGCCGGCGCCGGCGGCGTGCATGCGTGCGAGGTCGCGCCCGAACCGCTCGGCCGCCGTACTGCCCGGTGCCTCCGCCGCCAGCCACGAGATGACCAGCGTGGCCTCGTCCCAGCCGATAACTTCGGGCACCGGAACGGCCTCCGGCTCGCCCAGCCAGCGCAGCCCCCGCGCCTCGGCCTCGAAGCCGCCATTTTCCTGGCCGCCAGCGATCTTGGCGAACACGACCCGGCCGTCGGCCAGCGTGGCCTGGCAGTGACGCACGCCGAACTGGCCACCGATGCTCCGGCACTCGCGCACTTCGGTTCGCAGCAGCCGCTCCAGCCGGAGCTTCCCGTTCTGGCTGGTCAATCCTGGTGTCATCCGGACGCGGCCGGCCGGCCGGTAAGCATCTGGGCGAGCTGGCCGGCCAGGCCCCGGGCTGCGGGCTGGATCAGGTCGAAGACCAGCGCGTACTCCTCGGGGCCCCCGTTATAGGGGTCAGGGACCTCAAGGTCGCGGCCCGCGGCCGGGTCGAAGCTCAGGAACAGCGCTATCCGGTCCGTGGCCTGCTCATCCGGCGCGCTCCGGCGCAGGCGCTCCAGATTGGAGGCGTCCATCGCCGCTACCAGGTCGTAGCGCCCGAACCAGGACGGCTCGAACTGCCGGGCCCGGTGGCCAGCCCCGTCGTAGCCGCGCCTGGACAGCTCGGCCCTGGCCCCCCGGTCCATCGATTCGCCCAGGTGCCAGTCGCCGGTGCCTGCGCTGTCGACCTCGACCCGATCGGACAGCCCGGCGCGATCGAGTTCCTCGCGCAGTACCACCTCGGCCATCGGCGAGCGGCAGATGTTCCCCAGGCACACCAGGCAGATCCGGTACATCCCAGACGAATGCCGCGGAGCCGGCGCCCTTACCGGAGTGTCCATCGCAGCGGTCATGGGACAAGCATGCCCGACGCGATCAACTGCGGCGACGCCTGTCACCATGGTTGGCATGCGGGCGGCGGGCAGCTACCGGAAGCTATCGTTCTGGCACGACACCGTGCCCGGCTCACTGGAGCCGGGTGATCCGCTGCCCGGGGACCTCGATGCCGACGTGGCGATCGCCGGCGCCGGGTACACCGGCCTGTGGACCGCGTACTACCTGGCCTGCGCCGATCCGGGCCTGAAGATCGTGGTCTGCGAGCGCGAGATCGCCGGGTTCGGCGCCTCGGGCCGCAACGGCGGGTGGTGCTCGGCCCTGTTCCCGGCGTCGCTCGGCAAGCTGGAGCGGATGGCGGGCACCGACGCCGCGGTCGCGATGTACCGGGCCATGCAGGCGACGGTGGACGAGGTAGGACGGGTGGCCGCGGCCGAGGGCATCGACTGCCATTGGGCCAAGGGCGGAACCGTGCAACTCGCCCGCTCCCAGGTTCAGCTTGAACGGGCCAGGGAGGAGGTGGCCGAGGCCCGGAAGTTCGGGTTTGGTGAGGAGGACCTGCGGCTGCTGCCGGCCGCGCAGGCCCGCGAACTCGCGAGCGCCGCCGACGTGGTGGGTGGCACGTTCACGCCGCATTGCGCCGCAATCCATCCCGCGCGGCTGGTCCGGGGGCTGGCCGGGGTGGTGCGCGGACGCGGCGTCTTGCTGTTCGAGCGCAGCCCGGTGCTTCAGATAAGCCCCGGGCGGCTGGTGACGGCCACCGGCACGGTCCGGGCGCGGTATGTGATCCGCGCGACCGAGGGCTACACCCCGCTGCTGCCCGGCGAGCGCCGGGCGATAGCCCCGGTGTACTCGCTGATGATCGCGACCGCCCCGCTGCCTGAGACCGCCTGGGCCGAGATTGGCCTGGCCGGACGGCCGACGTTCAGCGACCTCCGCCACCTGATCATCTACGGGCAGCGCACCGCGGACGGACGGCTGGCGTTCGGCGGCCGCGGCGCCCCGTACCATCTCGGCTCGGCCGTGCGGCCGTCGTTCGACCGCGTTCCCGCGGTGTTCGACGCCCTGCGGCGGACGCTGGCCGAACTGTTTCCCGTGCTGGGCGACGTCGAGGTGACGCATGGCTGGGGCGGCCCGATCGGCGTGCCACGGGACTGGTGCGCATCGGCTGGCCTGGACCGCGCCACCGGGCTCGGCTGGGCGGGCGGCTACGTCGGCGACGGCGTGGCCACCACCAACCTCGCCGGGCGCACCCTGGCCGACCTGATCACCGGGACCGACAGCGAGATCACCCGGCTGCCCTGGGTGGGCCACCGCTCGCCGCAGTGGGAACCGGAGCCGCTGCGCTGGCTGGCCGCGAATGCCGGCCTGCGCACGATGAGCTGGGCCGACCGGCAGGAGGCGAGGACCGGGCACCCGTCGCGAGCAGCTGCCGTCATGGGCCGGTTCCTTGGCGCCTGACCGTGACCGCAGCGCTGCACTGGGTGTCGTGGGCCGGGCCGCGCCGCCGGGTGCGCGAGGGCAAGCGCGGAGGTATCCTCTGGCCAGCAAGCAAGTGCGGACAGAATTCGCTCCGCGCCTGGCCGGACTGCTAACATCACTTGGTCTCCAGCGCCGCTAGCTCAATTGGCAGAGCAGCGGACTCTTAATCCGCGGGTTCGGGGTTCAAGTCCCTGGCGGCGCACCCGCCCTGACCTGGGCTAACGTCCTCATCGAGTTATTGTGGTGATCTTGTGTGGGGCCGGGCTGAGGCCGTTCTGGGGCCGCCGGATACCGCCGACTTTCGAATATTTGGCCGTTTCCTGGTCGCCTGGGCCGCGGCACAGGCCGGTTCCCCGCTGGGCTACTGGTTAGCAGCCCGGAGGCCGGGGATTGATCTTCGGTTAGCGTCCTTTCCGGATCGCCGGGTTACTGCTGGGGCCGCGTGGGCCAGCGGGGTTGTGGTTGGCCGCGGCGTTATCTGGTGGCGTCAGGTCGGCGTCGCGGGCGGCCGATCTGGCGGGCCGGATGAGCCCGGGACCGGTGCGGTGGCAGCGGCTTGCCGCGCTGAGAACGGGCTGGGGTGCGGCGGCGCGCGCGTTTGGCCTGGCGGCGCCGGTGGCGCCGGGTGCCGGGCACGAGGCAGCCGGCCCGCACGATCAGCGTGGCGACCTTCTCCGCCGCGGCGTGTGCTACCTGCGGCAGGACCGAGGTGTAGGTGTCGGCCGTCAGCACGATGCTGGAATGGCCAAGCATCTCCTGCACGACCCGCAGATCCACGCCAGCGGCCAGCGCCAGCGTCGCAGCGCCATGCCGAAGATCATGAAGACGTACCGGCGGCAAGCCCGCCTCGGCAGCGAGCTTGCGGAAGGTACGGGTGAGCCGGTCGGGAGCCATCGGATCCCCGTTGAGATTGGTGAACACGAACCCGCTGACCCGGTACTCCGGGCCGCAGGCGGCGGCTTCGGCGCGCTGGCGGTCCCGGTGCGCGGCCAGCGCGGCGGCCGTGGTGCGGTCCAGGGCGATGACCCGGGCGCTGTGCGCGGTTTTCGGCGGGCAGATCACCAGCCGCCCGTCGTGCTGCTGCAATTGCTGGGTGATGACCGCGGTCTTGGCGTCCAGGTCGAGATCGCACCAGCGCAGACCGGCCGCCTCACCGCGGCGCAGCCCGCGCAGCGCGATCAGGTGAAACGCGGCGTACAGCCGGTGACCTTCGGCCGACGTCAGGAACTGCGCGGTCTGGGCGGCGGTCCACACGGCTACGGCGGGCCGTTCCCCGGTGCGCCGCCACTGCTCGACCCGGTGCTCACTCCACACCACCGCCAGTGGCCGGCGCACCCGCGGCAGCTCGGCCCGGCACGCCGGGTTCTCCGCCAGCAGCCCGCGGCCGATGGCGGCGTTCAGCGCCGCCCGTAACGTGGCCCGGACCCGGGTCAGCGTCGCCACGGAGATGGGCGTGCCCAGCGCCTGGTGGTGGCGGATGATCGCGGCGAACATCGCCTGCACCTGCGCGGCGGTCAGCTCGGCCAGCAGCACCTGCCCCAGGTACGGCGCCAGATACAGCCGCACGTGCGCCGCGTAGCCGCGGACCGTGGACGGGGCGATGGCGGTGCGGGCGACCAGCCAGTGGGCCAGCCAGTCCCCCACCGTCAGCACCCGGCCGCCTTGGTCGCCTGGCCGCGGGGACCGCAGCCGGGCCAGCACCGCCAGCGCGGCCTGGCGGCTGGGGTAGCCACCGCGGCGGATCCGCCGCCGGTGCCCGTCCAGCCCGGCCGGCAGTTCCAGCCGCACATACCAGCTGCCATGCCGCCCGCCCGCTGCCAGCTTCGGGCAGCCACGCCCATACTGCCGCCCCGTCACCGGGTCAGCACACCCACACCGCCGGTAGACACATCCGCCGCTGTTCACACCTCATCACCTCGTATCGCCGAAAGTAGCTACACCGTCACTTTCAGCATGTGACAGGACAGGCGGCCAGGAAAGGACCACCAGAGCCCGGCACCCGCTCCCGGGCAGCCGGCCATCGCTGCCAAACGAGCCGGGAACACAGGCGCGCGAGATCACAAGGCACCTCAAGCAACCCTCGGCTCCCACCCGGCAGTAACGGGCCGCACCCAAAAAGGCGGCCTTCAACATCAGCACCGCTGGCTTCGTCATCGTCGGCGTCTTCTTCCTCACCTGGGCCGCGGCTGTGCCGGTCTGGCATTTCGGCAGGACCGGGCAGAAGGGGACCATGCGGCGGCGAAGGCCAGCGCGAACGCCAGCGACAGCACGTCGGCTGCGGGATACCGCCGCTACTGGCAGTCAGCGCACAGGCCGGTCACCGCGAACCGGTGCGGGGCGATGGCGAACCCGTAGCGCGCGGCGACGACCCGGGCGAGGTCGCCGAACAGCTCGTCGGGCACTTCGGTCATCGCGCCGCACTGCTGGCAGACGATGTGGCCGTGGGCGGCGATCCAGGCCAGCCACCCGGGCTCGCCGGATGCCATGCCCGAGATCATGCTGCTCGGGCGATCCTGACCAAGGGCGCCATGCTGTTTCAAGGCCGATCAGCAGCTTGGATGGTGGCGAAGATGGCATTGATGACCACGACATGGTTGCCGATGAGGCGCGCCGACCAGTTGATCGGGTCCGCGATGACGGCCGGATTCCCTGCGGGGGTGCCACAGAGCATCTGCGCGGAGGCCTTGGTGAAGATGAAGGACTGATAATGCAGCACGGCGTCCAGGAGCCGAATGCCGGCTAGCAGGAGTTGCAGGCGCCTCCGGTGGTCGGGTACGCCCACAGTTCGTCCGCCGCAGCTGCGCTGTTGCGTCAGGCCGCCTCGCTGGGCGCCGCGCTCCCGGTCATCCGCAGGCATCCCTTCGTGCGATCACGCCAGACGAATGTTTGCTTCCGGGCCGTGCAAGGCGTTTCGGTTATTGCGGCCAGCGCTTTATTTCGACCGATACCCTATTGGGGTATATGAGAAGAGCCTTAAGCCGCATTCATTAACCCCTTGGGACGGCCACGAGTACGATGCTGCCGTCGCGTTGATCGCGGTGGCGTCGACCAGATCGTCAGGAGCTGTGGTGAGTCCCCCGGTGAAGTTGTGTGCGTTCGGGGTGCTGCTTGTCGCGATGTTCCTGGCGGCACGGGCCGCCGGGTCGTCGTTCGGGCCGGTCACGACGACCTATAGCCGTGGCGGCGGGACGTCGGTGCACACCGGTCCGGGCATGCCCGGGATGAACATGTTCCCCAGCAGCCCGGGCGCGGGCGGTGCCCGGTCCTCTCCGGCCGGTTCTCCGACGCCGCCGAAGGCGAAAAGGCCGTGATGACGGGCACGTCCACCGCGGCCGGTGCCCCGGTCGAGCTGGTGGTCGGCGGGATGAGCTGCGCCGCGTGCGCCGCCAGGATCGAGAAACGGCTGAACCTGCTCGACGGGGTGGCGGCCAGCGTCAACTACGCCACCGAGCGCGCGTACATCACCGCCACGGGGGGCCGGGACGTCGCCGAGCTGATGACCGCGATCGAGGCCGCGGGCTATACGGCCGCGATCCCCGGCCAGGACGGCGCCGGGGAGCTGGCGGCCGGGTCCCGGGCCCGCGCGCTCGGCTGGCGGCTGGCTGCCTGCACGCCGCTGGCCGCGGCCGTGGTGGTGCTGGCGATGGTCCCGCCGGCGCAGTTCCGTGGCTGGCAGTGGGTCAGCCTGGCCCTGGCGCTCCCGGTCGCCTCCTGGGGCGCGTGGCCGCTGCACAAGGCGGCGTGGGCCAGCCTGCGGCACGCCAGCGCGACCATGGACACGCTGGTCAGCCTCGGCGTCGGGGCCTCCTTCATCTGGTCGCTCTACGCACTGTTTTTCGGCGGGGCTGGCATGCTCGGCATGCGGATGCCGTTCCCGCTGACGTTCACCCCTGCTGGGCAGCAGGCCCTGTACCTGGACGTGGCCGCTGGGGTCACGGTATCCGTGCTGACCGGCCGCTACCTGGAGGCGCGGGCCAAGGACCGGTCCGGTTCCGCGCTGACGACCCTGGCCCAGCTCGGCGCCAAGACCGTCGCCGTGCTGCGCGACGGGGCCGAGGCCCGGATCAGCGCGGGCGCGCTGCAGGTGGGGGAGCTGTTCGTCGTCCGGCCCGGCGAGAAGGTCGCCACCGACGGTGTCGTCGTCGAGGGTGACTCCACGGTTGATGCGTCGCTGCTCACCGGCGAGTCGGTGCCAGCCGAGGTCGGCGCAGGCGACGACGTGACCGGCGCGACCTTGAACATGAGCGGCCGGCTGATCGTGCGTGCCACCCGGGTGGGCGCGGAGACGATGCTGGCGCAGCTGGTCAGCCTCGTGAACCAGGCGCAGACCAGCAAGACGGCGGCACAGCGGCTCGCCGACCGGCTGGCGGCCGTGTTCGTGCCCTGTGTGATCACGATGGCCGTGGTCACGCTCGGCTTCTGGATCGGGGCCGGCCTGCCGTCCCAGGACGCCTGGAGCGCCGCGTTCGCGGTCCTGGTCGTGGCCTGCCCCTGCGCACTCGGGCTGGCCACGAGCACCGCGCTGCTGGCGGGCGTGGGCCGCGGCGCCGAGCTGGGGATCCTGGTCCGCGGCACGCAGGCGCTCGAGTCCGCCCGCCGGATCGACGTCGTGGTGCTCGACAAGACCGGAACGCTCACCAGCGGGACGATGAGCCTGGACGAGGTGATCCCGGGGCCCGGTGCGGACGAGCGGGAGTGCCTGCTGGTGGCGGGGGCGGTGGAGGACGCCTCGGAGCATCCGGTCGGCCAGGCCATCGCCCGGGCCGCGATGGCGAGGTTCGGCACCCTGCCCGCCGTGACCGGGTTCGCCAGCCTGCCCGGTGCCGGCGTCGCGGGCACCGCGGCCGGGCGTGAGGCCACGCTAGGCAGCCCGCGGCACGTCGGTGAGCTGGGGCTGGCCGTGCCCGCCGAGCTGCGCGACGCTGCCGTGCGGGTGGAAGACTCTGGCCGGACGGCGGTGCTGCTTGCCTGGGACGGCCAGGCGC
>Ga0335075_10004084_pt1 | contig 22889 bp, 17 predicted proteins | sample Lox_Sample_24_FD_206723 | JGI IMG/M metagenome (GOLD analysis project Ga0335075, IMG submission 206723) | Soil microbial communities from Loxahatchee National Wildlife Refuge, Florida, United States - Lox_Sample_2.4 | ecosystem: Environmental > Terrestrial > Soil > Wetlands | place: USA...
CGGCGCCGACCGCGACCGCGACCGCGAGCAGTCCCGCGACTGCAAAGGCGATGCGGAGCGAGGAGATGTCGGCGACCCCGCCCATTACGCTGGGGGCTGCCATGCCGGCTCCGTAGCTCACGGTGGCAACGCCCGCCACACCGATCGCGGGGCTCGGTCCGGACCGGCCAGCGGCCGAGAAGACAAGCGGAACCACAACCGAGACGCCGAGGCCGATGAGAACGAATCCAGCGAGCGCCGCGGCCGCGTCCGGGCTGACCGCGACTAGCGCGCATCCGGCTACACCGAGGACGCCGCAGGTGCGAACGCTCAGTCCCGGTCCGAAGTGCCGGACGATCACATCGCCGCAGAGCCGGCCGGCTGCCATCGAGCCTGCGAACACGCCGGTCGCGATCGCAGCCACCGCCTGACTTGACCGCAAGTCCCAGTGCATGAAGACCGACGACCAGTCGTTGGCTGCGAACTCGACGAAGATCGCGGCGAACCCGACTAGGCCGATGAGCAACAGCCGCCCGTGCGGCCAGGCGAATCGTGGCACCTTAACTTCGGCCGCCGCGCCAGTCGGTGCACCGCCGGCAAACCAGAAGGACGCGATGACACCTATGACCCCGGCGGCAACCCCTACCACAGCGAACTGAAGCCGCGGGTCGACGTGCGCGTGCGCCGAAAGCGAGCCAATGAGTGCCCCGGCCAGCACGCCCAGGCTCCACAATCCGTGCAGGCCCGACATGATCGACTTGCCGAGACGCTGCTCCGCTTCCACGGCCTGGGCATTCATCGCGTTATCGTTCGTGCCGAGCAGGGCGCCGAACAGCAGCATCAGTGCCGCCAGGGCGAGCAGGCTGGGCGCGAACGCGGGCAGGGCAAGCGCGGCACTCGAGGCGGCAATCAGTACTCTGGTGGCCGCCTTCGGGCCGTAGCGGTGCACGAACTGCGCCGCGAAGGGCATGGTGGCAAGAGCGCCGATGCTGTTCGTCAGGCCGACCGCACCGAGCATGCCGCTGCTAAGGTGCAGATGGTCGGCTATCCACGGCAGCCGGGCAGCGAATGTCCCGGTCACCGCGCCGTTCACGGCGAAGGTCACACCGACGGCGCGGCGTTCGGCTGATGCCAAGAATCACTCCAGAGCGGGCGCCGCCGCGGCGGGCTGCGCTCAGGTCCCCGTCGTGGGCTGGCAGCCACGCGAGGTGGGCTTTATGGACAGGTCGTAGGGGTCGATCGGCTTGCCTGTCGGCTTCACCGGACTCGGCGGACCGCCAGGGAATGCCGGGTGCACGAAGCCGTCGTTGATCCCGCACAGGATACCGGCCGGACCGCCGGGGGCGCTGGCAAGCCATGGCTCCAGCGACCCGCCGGGGTCGTTCCAGGTAGCGAACTGGACCGTCAGGTCAGTCCGCGCCACGATTCGCATTCGGCCCGACGGCTGACCGCCGGCTTGCTGGACCGGATAGACGAACAGGTAATTTGCCGAGATGATCAGCACCGGAGTCTGCCGGGACCGCCCAGCCGTGGCAGTCATGAACCCGTGCACCTTGATGACAGTGCCGACCAGCGCGGTGGTACCTGGGTCGAACGAGGTGAGCCAGGCCCTGCTCGATCGTATGTAGCCGTGCCGGTCCAGCCCTTGCTTGTCGAGATTCCGGTCGAACCACGAGCGCTCCGTGGGGATCAGCAGCCTGGCAAACGCGGTCGGGCTACCGCCGGCCAGCACCATAGCGTTCAGGTGCCCGGCGATCAGCAGCTTCCGTACCGTTGCGTAGGCCGCCCGGACCTGGGTGGCTGAGTAGCTGCCGACCGCATGCGCCCGCGGGACCACGATGCCGGCCGCGCCGTCGGCGTAGTCCTCGGCCGGAGTCCCGGCGAACGGGTCGGACACCGTGAACGGGGGCGGCGTGATCCTCGGCAACGGGGCGACCGTGCTCCCGTTGGTAACCGGAGTGTTATCCGGCTTGGCTGTCGAGTTCGCACCCAGGTGCAGCCTGGACAGGCCGACAGAGACGCCGATCAGCACCGCCACGACCGCCACGGTGATGGCCGCGGATGTGGTGCGGCTGCGCCGAGCCCGGCTCGCGGCCAGCCGCGAGCCGCTATCAACCCGCTTCTTTGGCTGTTGCGATCGCTTCTTGGCGGCCTTCGCTTGCCTGGCCCGCTCCGCCGCGCTGGGTTCCTTGAACTTGGCTTCGCGTGCCAGTTCTGCGGCTATCTCGGCGAGGCGATCGTTGATATCACCGGGCCCCGCTGGAACGCCAGGGTCGCCGCTGCCCGTCCCGGTCATAGCCGTAAGTATCAACTAATGGCATGCCATTTACGATAACGAAATGGCCTATAGGCCTGCGGATGGGTTGAGGGAGCTCGCTGACATTGGGGCCGTGTGGGCACCGGGGGACCCGGTGAAGACGAGCAGTAATCAGGATGTCATCCTATGTAGCGGGGGACCCATTCAGATGAATCCGGGGGTACCGGTCATCAGGCTCGCCCTGGCGGCGCGACAGCTTCGCCAGGGCGAGTTTTCTTGTCCGACCGCTTAGTTGCGTGCGGCTGCTTTCGCCTCGGCCATTCCTCGATTGGCCAGCGCATCAGCCCGCTCATTGCCGGGATCCCCAGCGTGCCCCCTGACCCATAGCCACTGCACCTCGTGCTTCGCGGCCGCCGCATCCAGCCGGCGCCATAGGTCCTCGTTCTTCACCGGCTGCTTGCTAGCGGTCTTCCAGCCGTTCCGCTTCCAGCTCGCGAGCCAGCCGGTGATCCCGTTGCGCAGGTAGCTGCTATCGGTGTGCAGCCGTACCTTGGACGGCCTGGTAAGGCTCTCCAGCGCCTGGATTGCGGCCATGAGCTCCATCCGGTTGTTCGTCGTCGGGGAGGCCTCGCCGCCGCACAGTTCCTTGGTGCGGCCGCCGTAGCTCAGCACGGCGCCCCAGCCGCCGGGCCCCGGGTTGCCGCTGCACGCGCCGTCGGTGTAGATCTCCACGACGCCCAGGGCCCGCTGTGTTGTCATGGGCGAAAACTTAGCGCGTCCGGGGCGGTCTGAACCGCGCCGACGATCGCGGTCACGCTCGCTCGCCGGGCTCGTGGTGGACCGGCGGCACGTCAAGCGCCGGGTTCCGGTCGAAGAAGCCCCATGGCTTGAGCCAGAACGCGGTCCGGTCCGCCGGCATCACCGGCCAGTCCTCCGGCCTGGTGAGATGGTGCAGGCCGAAAACGTGCCACAGCACGACGTCGGTGTCGTGGATTGACCGATCCCGCGCGGTCCAGGCGGGCAGTCCGTGGTCGGTCGCGCTCAAGTTCGGGAACTCCCCGCACGGCCAGCGCTCATCCGGCTCATAGGGCGTTACCCACAGCGTGTGACCGATCACCTGTGCCCGCTGGAAGGCGGGCGAGGACTCATCGATGATCGCCGGGAAGCTGCCGCCGGGGATAAGCTTGTAGGCCGGCCGCCCGCCCAGGCTGTTCACCGACCCGGGGCTCGCAATCAGCCAGGCCCGCTGGACCTGCCAGTCGTAATCCTGCCGTCCATCCGATTCGGTCCGAAGCTGCGTCTCCTGCGTGACGAGGGCAAGCCCGTGCGGGTTCGCGTCGCCCAGGGGCAATGCCCGTGACTCGAGGGCTGAGACCGTGTTCGGCTCTCCGTCGATGTCCAGGTCCAGCCTGGCCACGATGAAGTGCTGATGGTAGGGCGCGTAGGTGCGCTGATCGACGACCGTTCCGGTGGGCGGCTGCTGGCCGCGCGGGAATGACGAGGTGACCATGATCCCGGTTGCGCGGACTTCGCACTCGATGTTCCCGTCCTGGTAGAAGCGCCAGTAGATCAGGTACTCGTAGTTGGCGACCGTCACGTGGAATGAGACGACGAGCCGCCGTGCCCGCCGCACCTGCGCACCTGTCTGCTCATCGACGTGCTTCCACAGCACGCCGTCGTCTTCCTCGTGGACGCAGATGGCGTTGCGGATAATGCGCGGCTCGCCACGGGAATTGTGCACGACCGCGTCCAGGTAGCGGATCTCGCCCAGGCAGTCGCAGCCGAGTTCCAGCGAGGTGGTCATGAAGCCGAGCCCCCACTCGCCGATGTCGAATGCGGTGCGCCGGTAATGATCTCCGGTGGCGTCCCGGTACGGCACGATCATCTCCGCGAAGGACATGCGGTGCGCGATCGGCCGGACCCGCCCGCCGTCGCTGAAGCTGATCTCATGCAGCACCAGGCCCTCGCGGTTGTTGAAACCGATCCGTAGCTGCCAGTTCTGCCACCGCAGGACCCGGCCGTCGAGCGTAAACGCGGTGCCCTGCGGCTGACTGACCTCCAGCGAACTGACCTCGCGCAGCGGCATCGGGATCAGTCGGGGCAAGTACTCGCCCATGACCTCAGGGAGCCCGCCAGCATCAACGTCGTGGCGGTCCTCCAGTTCGAGCAGCTCCATTCGGTTCAGGTCCACAATCGGGTGCAGTCCGGTGATGTGGTGCGCATACGGGTTACCGTCCGTACTGCCTCGCGTCCATACGTCCGACCAGCCGATCCGGCGCCCCTGGAAGCGCTGCGGCACCAGCGCAGCGCCGTATGCCCAGACGTCGGTGAGCACGAGGCTCATGTCGGTGATGCCGCGACTTGCCAGCGCGCCGATTACGGCAGGATGCCGGCGCAGCATCTCGTCGCACTCGTGCCACTCGTCGACCGTCATGTTCGGCTGGACGCCTGGCAGCTGCTCCCAGCGCTCGATCTCACCGGCCGGGAGTGTCACCAGCGCCCGATACACCTGCCCGTCCGCGGTATTCCAGCAGATCGCGTGCGCCATCCGCACGATCCGGGCCACTCCGGCTGCGAGGTCGGCCTTCGCAGGCTCGGCCAGATCGATAGACGCGAATCGCCAGCTTTGGCCGACGTCCCTCTTCTGCAGTAACGCGGACGCGACGCCGCTGATCTCGTCCGCCGTGAGCGGATCGAGCGGATGCGGTTGTGACGGGTGAGCGTCAGCCATGTCCACCAGGCCTCCTGGGATTTACGCCATTGTCCGCTGTGGCAGCAGGCAGATGTCGTCCACCGTCATGTTTCTTGGGTACGCAGGCGGGCGAGGTGGTCGCGGATGACGCCCTCGACCTGGTCGTAGAACGCGACGATCAGCCTGAGCTGGTCGTCGGTGTACTGCTCGGTCAGCCGCTGCCAGGCGCCGAGCATCGGGCCGAAGACCGGTGCGATTGTGCCCAGCGCGCGGGCGGTGTCCAGGTGGACGACAACCCGGCGGCGGTCTGTCGCATCCCGCTCCCGGTGCACGAAGCCTGCTTGCTCCAGGCGGTCGACGACACCGGTGATGGACGCGGTCGTCAGCCCGGTGGCTTTGGCGAGCTCCCCGGCGGTGAGTTGCCCGCTGAAGCTCAGGATGTTGAGGCAGTTCAGGTCGGTGGCATTGATGCCGATTCGCTCAGCGGCCGCCTGGCTCATCAGCTGCATCAGCGAGCTGGTCTTCCTGATCGCGGCGACGAACGCCAAGGCGAGCGCGGCCCGTTCCGGAGTCCATGAGCCGGCCAGCATTCCTTCTGGCCACGGTACTTCCCAGCGCGCCAGGCCGGCTGGCTGTGCCTCGTGGCCTTGGCCGGGCTCGTCCGCCTGGGGTGGCCGTTGATCGGACATGCCTCAGCTCCCTGATATTTAAGTTAACTAGACATTAGCAAGCCAAGCCGCTAGGTTGGTTACATAACTCGTCCGGCCTTCCTGAGCGGAGAATCTGATGTCAACTGATCCTCAGATCCTGGCATCACGCGGCGTCGCTGGCGACAAGCCGGACCCGCGTCGGTGGATCACGCTGGTGGTGCTGCTGCTAGCAGCCTTCATGAACCTGCTCGACGTCTCGATCGTCAACATCGCTATCCCCGCTATCCAGCGGAACCTGCACGCCAGCTACGCCGACGTGCAGTGGGCCCTGACCGGCTACACGCTGGCTTACGCGCTCGTGCTGATCACTGGCAGCAGGCTGGGCGATACGTTCGGCCGCAAGCGGCTGTTCCTGATCGGGGTCACCGGGTTCACGCTGATGTCGGCGCTTTGCGGGGCGGCTCAGGGTCCGGGCATGCTGATTGCGTGCCGGGTCGTCCAGGGCGCGATGGGCGCCGTCATGATGCCGCAGGTACTGTCGGTGATCCAGGTGATCTTCCCGGCGGCCGAGCGGATCAAGGCGCTGGCTGCGTTCGGCGTCACGGCCGGCCTGGGCACAGTGAGCGGTCCGCTGCTCGGCGGCCTGCTCACCCAGCATGATCTGTTCGGCCTTGACTGGCGCCCGATCTTCCTGATCAACGTGCCGGTTGGCATTCTCGCGGTGACCGCGTCAGCGGTCTTGATGCACGAATCCAGGGCACCCAAGCGGCCGCGGCTCGATCCCGGCGGCGTGGCGCTCAGCACCGCGGCACTGCTTCTGCTGCTGTACCCGCTGGTCCAGGGCCGACAGCTCGGCTGGCCGGCCTGGACGTTCGTATCCATGGCCGCAGCGGTGCCGATGTTCGCCGTGTTCATCGTCTACGAGCGCGCCAAGGAGCGCCGCGATTCCTCACCGCTGGTACGGCTCAGCCTGTTCCGCCGGCGGGCGTTCGCGGTCGGCATCGCGATCGCTGTCACGTTCTTCCTCGGCGTCACCTCGTTCGCCCTGATACTGACGCTGTTCCTGCAGATCGGTCTTGGCTTCCAGCCGCTCCATGCAGGCCTGACGTTCCTGCCGTTCTCTGCGGGCGTGCTGGTCGCGTCGGGCGCGGCCGCTCGGCTCGCGCCACGGTTCGGCCGGGGCGTAACGATGACCGGGGCCCTGATCATGGCAGCGGGGATGTCCGGCTTGATCATGAGCGTGCACCACTACGGGGGCAGCGTCACCACGATGGACATGGTGCCGGCCCTGGTCGTCGCCGGGCTGGGCATGGGAACGGTACTGGCGCCGCTCGCCGACATTCTTCTCGACGGGGTACCGCACCAGGATGCTGGCTCGGCGTCCGGGATCTTCAACACCAGCCTGCAGCTCGGTGCCTCGATCGGCGTCGCCGTCATCGGGGTGATCTTCTTCGGTTTGCTCGGCAGCCAGTCCGCGTCGGCCGCCGCTGCCGCAGCGCCGCAATTGCGCTCGGGACTGGCTGCGGCAAGCGTGCCCGCAACGATCGTTGGACCGATCGAGTCGCAGTTTGGCGCCTGCTTGCACGCCAGGCTGGTGGCCAGCGACCCGACCGTGACGCCGGCCGCGTGCAGGCTACCCGGTCACCGAACTCTCCCGGCCGCAGCAGGCAAGGCGCTCGCTGGAGCGGGTGCCGCCGCAGTCCGGCGTGACTTTGCCGCTGCGCTCGAGCGGACGCTGTGGTTCCAGGTGGCCGTGTTCCTGGCCAGCTTCCTGCTGATGCTGGTCCTGCCGCCGGGGGTCGGACGGCGTGCCGCGGTTACCAGCCCGACGGCTGGCGGCGAATTCCAGGATGCAGCTGCCGGAGCTGTGGTCGGCTGACCAGAAGAACTGATCACGGCAACGGACCCGACTTCAGATGAGGAGCGTCTCATGCGGCTTGCGGTACTAGGCGGCAGCGGCCGGATCGGCCAGCACATCCTGGCCGCCGCGCTGGAATCGGGCCACCAGGTCTGCGCACTCGCACGCCGGCCAGAGGCACTCGGGGCAGCCAGCGGCCTGACCGTGATCAGGGGCGACGCAACCGACGGCCGGGCGGTTGCCGACCTAGTCGCCGACGCCGACGCTGTGCTGTCGGCTCTCGGGCCCCGCGGCCCGAAGACTCCGGCCCTGCTAGCATCCGCCGGGCGCAACATTGTGGCTGGCATGAGCAAGGCCGGCGTCGGCAGACTCATCTGCGTGTCCGCGGCTGGCGCGTTCATCCGGACTGATCCGGACAGCGCAGTCCTGGTCAAGCTGATCCTGCCCACGGTGCTGGCGAAACCGTTCGCCGACGTCAGGGAGATGGAGGAGATAGTCGCCGGCAGCGACCTCGACTGGACGATGGTGCGGGCGACCCGTCTTATCGACACCCAACCGACTGGCCAGTACCGGGTGCGGCCGGACTACCCGCCGCCGGGCGGGTGGAAGATTGCCCGCGCTGACGTCGCCCGCTTCGTGCTTGCCTGCCTGGCTGAGCGCAGCTGGATCCGCGAGCACCCGGCGCTCGCCTACTGATCCGGGACCCAGAGCTGGCCTGCCTAGTCAGTAGATCAGCCTCGTGGTCAGGAACAGCCAGGAGACAATCGCCAGCGACGCGGCCGAGACCGCCACCACGCCCTCGTGCCAGCCCGGCCGCCGCCCGACCCGGGCCAGCGCCCAGACCAGCGGGAAGATCGTGACCAGGAACCTTGGATCGCTCAGCAGCGGCCGGTGCTTCGCGGGGTCGGACAGGACGAGCAGGATGCTGCTCCAGGTGTAGACGGCGTAGACAGGGCGCGCCCGGACGGCGACCCAGACGGCCAGTGCCAGCCCGACCGCGACGAGGGCGAAGTCGAAGGTCGTCCGCGCGTTGCCGCCCAACGGGCCGTGCGACACCGCCAGTGTGAGGGCGTGCCAGAGCGTCTGCCACGGCGGGGTGAGGACGCGCTGCCAGTGCTTCTGGATGGCGATCGGGCGGGACCAATCGTGGTAACGCAACTGCCAGAACAGCAGGTAGCCGGCGGTCCCGGCGAGCGGGACGGCGCTGGCGGCGAGCCGGGCCGCAAGGGTGGCCGTGAGGCGCAGCCGCGACGGAACGTTCTGAGGCTCGCGGCGGTGGTCCTCGACCGTCTGGTGGACGGCCTCGACCGCCAGCGCAAGCGCGATGACGACCCCGACGCTGCGGGTGAGCGTGGCCCCGATGCCGACCACGCCGGCCCACCACCAGTGGCCGCGCCTGGCGAGGTAGAAGGCGCCGAGGGCGGCCACCAGGAACACTGACTCGGAGTAGAGGCCAAACAGGAACACCGCGGTCGGGAAGATAGCCAGATACAGCACCGCGCGGCCAGCGGTGGCCTGGTCAAATTCCCGCTCGGTCAGCCGGTACAGCAGGATCAGGGCCACTAGCAGGCAAAGGTTCGTGACCAGGTATGCCGCGAGCAGCAGATGGCCGAGGCAGAGGTAGCCGACCAGCCGAACGAGCATGGGATAGCCAGGAAAGAAGGCGGCCGTGGCGTTATGGTCGCTGTACCCAGCCCTGGCGATGTACAGGAACCAGTTCGCGTCCAGCTTGTCCCAGTCGGTAAACGCGTTCTGCCAGCCATTGGTCAGCGGCAGTGGCTGTCCGTTTGGCATCGAGGACGGACGTTCCGAAGTCAGTCCCCAGGCGGTAGCCGCGATGAGGAACAAGCCGATACGCACGGCCAGGTAGACGATGGCGCAGTACCGCATCGCCGGTAGCCACTGGCGCAGGCCGTACAGCCAGTCCTCCCGCCCGGCGGGCGGGTCGGTGCCGCGCTGGGTGACGACGGTGGTGCTCACGGAGTTCCTTGCTGACCTCGGTGTGTCGCGATCATGTCGCGGTACCACGCGAATGACGCCTTCGGCGTGCGGCGCTGGCTGTCGAAGTCGACGTGCACAAGGCCGAAGCGCTGGTCGTAGCCCTCCGCCCATTCGAAGTTGTCCATCAGCGTCCACACCAGGTAGCCGCGGACATCGACCCCGGCCATGATTGCGTCGGCCACCGCCCGGATGTGGCCGTTCAGGTAGCTGATCCGCGGCAGATCGTCGACTGTTCCGTCAGCATCGGGCTGATCGGCGACTGAGCAACCATTCTCGGTGATGTACATCGGCGGGAGCCGGTCACCGTAGCGGCTGGCAAGCGTCGTCAGCAGCTCAGTCAGTCCCGCCGGGATAACAGGCCAGCCGAAGTTCGTGACCGGGTAGCCGGGAATGGGCTCTAGCTGGAACGGCAGCGGAGCGTCAGGCAGCGCTGACACCCGGCTCGGGGAGTAGTAATTGACGCCGAGAGCATCGATACCGGCGGAGATGATGTTCAGGTCTCCGTCTCGCACGCAGTCGGGACCGCCTGCGTGCAGGCCGTACGCAGACAGGTCCGGATAACGTCCGAGCAGTACCGGGTCGGTAAACGTCCGGTTATGCAGGGCATCGTAAGCGGTGGCTGCGGCCAGGTCCGCCGGGCCATCTGAGGCGGGCCATACGGGCGTGTAGTTGTTGGTGAGCGCCACCTGCGCTGCTCCGGCCGCCCGCAGAGCCGAGTTGGCCAGGCCGTGTCCGAGCAGCTGGTGATGTGCCGTCGACAGAGCGCCGAGCATGAGCGACTTACCTGGAGCGTGAATCCCGAGCGCGTATCCGAACGCAGTCACGACGAACGGCTCATTCAGCGTGATCCACATCGGGATGCGATCGGCTAGCCGCTCGGCAGCGACGCTGGCATATTCAGCGAATCGGTAGGCGGTGTCGCGAGCCATCCAGCCGCCCGCGTCCTCGAGCGGCTGAGGCAGATCCCAGTGATAGAGGGTGGGCATCGGGGTGATGCCCGCCGCCAGCAGTGCGTCGGTCAGGCGGTCGTAGTAGTCGAGCCCAGCGCCGTTTACGGCGCCAGAACCGGCGGGCTGGATCCGCGGCCAGGCAAGCGAGAACCGGTACGTGCCGATGCCGAGCGCCGCCATCAGGGCGACGTCCTCCGGCCAGCGGTGATAGTGGTCGGCCGCCACATCGCCAGTCTGTCCGCCGCGGATCGCGCCCGGCTGCCGGCAGAAGGTGTCCCAGATCGAAGTACCGCGCCCGTCCTCGGCCACTGCGCCCTCGATCTGGTAGGCGGCAGTCGCCACGCCCCAGGCGAAGCCGGCCGGGAATTGCGGGAAGGCAAGATCGCTCACGCAGCGATCGTAGCGGGAAGGCGTCGCGTAATGATCGGGCGCTGAGCGTGCTGCCGCGGTTGTGCTGACATCGGCAGCAGCGGCGTACCGTCGTGGATATGAAGAAGCTAATTGAGCTCTTGATCTGCTTCCTGCACCCGATTGCCGTCGTGCTGATCTGGATCGACCTGCTGACCCGCCGGGACATCGGCACTGTGGCCAAGCTGGCCTGGGGCATCTGCTGTATCGTCCCGCTCATCCCGTTCCTGTACGTGCTCACGGGTGGCGACTTGTGGTGACGCCGCGTTAGCGCTTGCCGTTGGCACTATGCAGGTCGTAGCCAAGTCTTTAGGCTCCCGACCTGCGATTACGGCCGTGTGACGCGGCCGGATCACCTACCATGCCGCTAACCGCGCCGTAAGGCACGAAGGGCCGCAGGCGCGAGCAAGCACTGGAGCCGGAGTGGTCACGCAACAGCCAGCAGGCCACCCCCTTGCGCCGGCCCGGGTACGGGCACGATGGGGGACGATCACCAGGGAGCAGCTTGTCGTAGCTGCCAAGGCAGAGATCGAGGCGGGCCGTTACGAGCAGATGACGATCAGACTGCTGGCCTCCCGGCTGGGCGTCGCGCCGATGTCGCTGTACCGGCACGTCAAGGACAAAGAGGACCTGCTGAACGAGGTTGTCGATCGGATGCTAGCTGAGCTGTGGCGACCCGAGGCCGATCCCAGCGACCCCTGGGCGTGGTTCAGGGAGTCCGCCGACCGGCTGCGCGCATTCCTGGTAGATCAGCCGGCCGCGCTGCACGTCTTCCTCTCCCATCCGGTTACATCGCCGGCGGCCCTGGCCAGGCTGCGGACCGCTCTTAGCGTGCTGGAGTCCGCAGGCCTGGATGAATCGGCAGCGCGGCGGCTCTACGCCGCCGTGCACACTTACACCCTGGGTTTCGCAGCACTTCAGGCCTCACGGGCGCGATGGCTCGCGACGAATGACGAGAGCGCAGATCCGGACGCGGCATGGCTGGCAGCGCTATCCGGCCCGCAGCAATTCAGCGACGGGCTGGCGGCGCTGATCGCCGGTGCCACGAGAAGCGGCGAATCTCACTAGCGCGACGCCGGGCCCGCTAGGCCGGTTCGGCCGACGGCTACGACGGGCCGCCGCTCTGGATGGAGGCCAGGGTGATCGCCTCATCGACCTCGCCCTGCCGGGCCGCCAGCTCCGCGGCATACTTCTCGTTGTCGATCTTCTCGGCCAGTTCTTCGTCGGCGCGCATCAGCACCTCGAGGTCTGAGTCTGCGGCCTCGATCACGCCTAGGTCGGCGTAGGCGTGCTGGACCTTCGGCCCCCACAGGCCGATGTCTCGCACGCACGGCACGATCCGGGAGAACAGCAGCGTACGGAAGGCTTGCTGCACCGGCGACTGCTCGGTGAACTCCACGCACTCTTCTACGTCGAAGCCCATCCGCTCCCACACCTCCCGAGCGGTGAACCTGTTGCGCATCAGGTAACAGCCTTCGACCACGAACTCCTCGCGATCGGCGCGCTCGGCCGCGGTCAGTTCCTTGTAGTAATCGCGCAGGGCCAGCCGGCCGAACGCGACGTGCCGCGCCTCATCCTGCATCACGTACGCCAGCAACTGGGTGACCAGGGCGTTGTTGGACAGATCGCGGTGCACGCCGAACGCGGCCAGTGCAAGCCCCTCGATCAGCACCTGCATGCCCAGGTAGGGCATGTCCCAGCGGGAGTCAGACAACGCGTCGGCCAGCAACTGGGCCAGGTCCGGGTTGATCGGGTAGTAGAGCCCTATCTTCTCCCGCATGAACCGCGAGTAGAGCTCGACGTGCCGCGCTTCATCCATCGCCTGGGTGGCGGCGTAGAACTTGGAGTCCATCTCCGGGACTGACTCAACGATGCGGGCGGCGACTGTCAGCGCCCCCTGCTCGCCGTGCAGGAACTGGCTGAATAGCCACGCGGACAGGTGATGATCGAGCTCATCCCGCTCCTTCTGGTTCAGCCTGTCCCACTGCGGTGAGCCGTAGATCGGGTTGAGCTCCTCTGTCTGCTCCATCACGTTGCACGGGTTGACCGGTATCGACCAGTCGATGCGCTTCGCCGCGTCCCACTGCTTGTCCTTGCCGCGCTGGTAGAGGTCCAGCAGCCGGCTGCGGCCCTCGTCATACTCCCAGCTGAACCGGGCCGACCCAGCGGCCGGGACATCCCAGGTACCCGGCTCGACCGGGGTGGTGTAGTGCTCGTACGTGCTCACGGCGGCCTCCCGGAGTTAACAGCAGTAACTCCGAACATTACTCGCCGGTACGGGTTTGCTCTAGTGCCAGCTGCGCACGCCGTGGTAGGCAGCGAGCATGGACTTCGACATTCCCGCGGACCTAATCGCCTACCTGGCCGAGCTGGACGAGTTCATCGAGGCCGAAATCCGCCCGCTGGAGCGCGAGGACGACAACATCCGGTTCTTCGACCACCGGCGTGAGGACGCCAGAACGGACTGGGACCGAGGTGGCCTGCCGAACAGGCAGTGGGAAGAGCTGCTTGCCGAGGCCAGGCGCCGCGCCGACGCGGCCGGGCATTACCGGTACGCGTTTCCGGCAAAGTACGGCGGACGCGACGGCACGAATCTGGGCATGGCGGTTATCCGCGAGCACCTGGCCAGCAAGGGCCTCGGGCTGCACTGCGATCTGCAGAACGAGCACATGATCGTCGGGAACAATGTCGGCCTGCTGCTGATGCTCGAATACGGCAGCCCTGATCAGCAGGCGGACTGGATCGACGACCTGGCTGCGGGCCGCAAGGGCTTCGCGTTCGGAATCACCGAGCCCGCGCACGGGTCGGACGCTACGTTCATGGAAACCGCGGCGGCGCGCCACGGCGACGACTGGGTGATCAACGGCGAGAAGACCTGGAACACCGGCGTGCATGCCGCCTCGCACGACCTGATCTTCGCGCGGACCCGTGGCAAGCCCGGCGACGCCGACGGCATCACAGCGTTCCTCACGCCTATCTCCTCGCCTGGCTTCCGTGTCGAGGAGTACCTGTGGACGTTCAACATGCCAACCGATCACGCCCACATCACCCTGACTGACGTCCGAGTGCCCGCCAGCGCGATCTTCGGCGGTGAGGGCCGCGGCCTCCAGGTTGTCCAGCATTTCTTCAATGAGAACCGGATCCGCCAGGCTGCCTCCAGCCTCGGCGCGGCACAGTACTGCATCAATGAGTCAGTTGCCTATGCCGTGGCGCGCCGGCCCTTCGGCAAGCCGCTCGCGAGCAATCAGGCGATCCAGTTCCCGCTGGTCGAGTTGCAGACGCAATGCGAGATGCTGCGCGCGCTCATACACAAGACAGCGTGGCTGATGGATCGCGACGGCCCGTTCTCCGCTTCGGACAAGGTCTCGATGTGCAACTACTGGTCCAACCGGCTGTGCTGCGAGGCCGCCGACCGGGCTATGCAGGTGCACGGCGGGCTCGGCTACTCACGCCACCGGCCGTTCGAGCACATCTACCGGCATCACCGGCGGTACCGGATCACGGAAGGGGCTGAGGAGATCCAGATGCGGCGGGTTGCCGGGTACATGTTCGGCTTCATGCGGCAGCGGGCTCCGAAAGGAGTAGCCGAGAGCTGATGGCAGCTGCTGACGACCACGCCATCCCTGGCCAGCAGAGCCTTCCAGATGGGAACGAGCTGGCCAGGGCGTTGCGGCCGTGGGTCGGGTCCGCCCACGTCGAGGGCCTTACCAGATTGTCCGGTGGTGCGTCGAAGGAGACGTGGTCATTTGACGCGGTGGGTGATGACGGCCAGCGGACCGGACTGATTCTGCGCCGGGATGCGGCTGGCCGTCCCGGCGAGCCCGGTGCGCTGGATCGGGAGGCGGCGGCCATCAGCCTGGCGCACGGCGCCGGCCTGCCGGTACCTGAGGTAATCATCTGCTCGGCCGGCGGGTCGCTTGGCACGGCCGGAATGGTGATGCGCCGGGTGGACGGTGAGACGATCGCCCGTCGGATACTGCGCGACGAGCGATTCGCGGCCGCCCGCCGCGTGCTGGTCAGCCAGCTGGGCCAGTTTGCTGCCCGGCTCCATGGGCTCGAGGTACCCGTAGTGCTCGCCGAGCCCGATCCGGTCGCAGCCCTGCGCGAGCAGCTCGACACCTTCGGCCGGCCTAGCGAGGTGTTCGAGCTGGCGCTAGCCGAGCTGGAGCGAGCCCGGCCGCCCGTTCGCGGGCCTGTCCTGGTACACGGGGACTTCCGGCTCGGCAACCTGATCGTCGGGCCCGACGGCCTGCGGGCGGTGCTGGACTGGGAGCTCGCGCACGCCGGGAATCCGGCAGAGGACCTTGGCTGGCTGTGCGTAAAGGCCTGGCGCTTCGGCGCCCGGCCCGCGGTCGCTGGGATGGGCAGCCGGGAGGATCTGCTCGCCGCCTACCTGGCGGCTGGCGGCTCCGACATCTCACTGGCTGAGCTGCGCTGGTGGGAAATCCTTGGCACGCTGCGCTGGGGGGTGATCTGCCTGACGCAGGCGTCGGCCCACCTATCCGGGGCGCACCGCTCGGTCGAGCTGGCCGCGATCGGTCGCCGCGTCTGCGAGCAGGAGTGGGATCTGCTCCTGCTACTGCAGCCCGAGGCAGCCGCGCGGGCGGCCGAACGCAGGCCTCGGCCGACTGGCGCCGCTGCGTCCGCACCAGCCCCGTACGGCCGTCCGACGGCGAGCGAGTTGCTGGAGGCGGTCCGCGAGTACCTGCTCGACAGCGTGATGCCGGCCACGTCCGGTCAGGTCGCGTTCCACGGCCGCGTCGCCGCCAATGTGCTGGCAATCGTCGCGCGAGAGCTCGAGCTCGGCACGTTCCCCGCCGACGCGGTGCTCGCTGATAAGGGGCTCGCGGACGCCGTGGCAGCTCGCCTCGCGGTCGCCAACCCGAAGTACTTTGACGCCTTGCCGCCCGCTTAAGGACGTCGGTGCCGCCATCACTCGTGCATGGGGCGCTCGTGATCGGCATGGCCGGCCGGCTCGAGCTGGAATGTCGAGTGCTCGAGATCGAAATGCCCGCGCAGGCACGCCTGGAGCTTGTCGAGCATGATGGCGCTCTGACCGTGCTCGATGACTGCGGGATCGACTACGACGTGTGCCGAGAGCACTGGCAGACCGGAGGTGATGGTCCACACGTGCAGCTCATGCACTTCCCGGATGCCTGGCAGCGCACCCATGTGCTCCCGGATCTCGTCCAGGTCGATGCCCTTCGGGCTGGCCTCAAGCAGGATGTCGATGGCCTCCCTGAGCAGCCGCCAGGTCCGGGGCAGGATCAGCGCTCCGACGGCGATCGAGGCGATCGGGTCGGCAAGTCCGATGCCGGTTGCGCTGATGATGATTCCAGTCACGATCACCGCAGCGGCCCCGAGCGTGTCCGCGGCGACCTCTAGGAATGCGCTGCGTACGTTCAGGCTGCTTGCCTGGCCGTGTCGCAGGACCAGCAGCGAACAGGCGTTGCCGACAAGCGCGCCGAGCCCGAACGCGATCAGCAGGCCGGAGCTCACCGCGGGGGGTGACACCAGCCGCCTGATGGCCTCGGTGAATATCACCGCGGCCATGGCCAGAAGCAGCAGCGAGTTGGCCATCGCCGCCAGGATCTCGGCTCTGGCGTAGCCGAAGGTACGCCGGTCGGTCGCGGGTCTCGCCGCGAACCATGCTGCCAGCAGCGAAAGGCCGATGCCGGCCGCATCCGCGGCCATGTGCGCGGCGTCCGCGAACAACACCAGCGCACCCGTGACGACGGCGCCCACTACCTCAGCGGCGGCGATCCCGAGGCTGATCAGCAACACGATGGCCAGCGCCCGGCGGTAGCTGCCGGTCACCGTGCCCTCGTGGTGGAGACCACCCTGGTTGTGGGCTCCGTGTGCGTGGCCCCCGGCAGAGTGGCTGCCGTGTGAGGCGTCCTGGCGGCGCCGGCCAGTCATCGGTCCGGGTCGTCCCCGCGGTCTCGGCCCGGCCTGATGTCGGTGTCTGGCTCGAGGTCGGCGGAGGTTTCCTCGCCGTACGCCAGCAACTCGTAGGCCGGGTTGATCATTACCGGTCTGCCGTTCCTGATGCCGACCTGGCCGCGCAGCCGCACCTTGGAGCCGGGCCGCAGCCCGGGGATATTGGAGCGGCCGTAGAACAGCGCGGTGAGCTGCCCGGTGGAATCCTCCACGTCACAGGCCAGGACTGTGTTGTGCTCGACCGGCCGGATCTCGACCGTGTGCACGCGGCCCTCGGCCACCGCCCGGCCAGGCCTGGTCAGCGAGCCGATCGGAGTTACCCCACGGCGCGGCGCAGGGCGCTCGTAGCTGCCGCTGTCGGTCGGCGTGGTCAGTTCCGCGGCCACGGGCTGCTCTCCCGCGGCTGGTCGCGTGGCGGGCGCAGACGGCTGGACGGCAACCGTCGTTTCCGGCCGGCCCGTCGGCTGGGGCATGCTGCCGTCACCGGCGCCGGGCCGGGACAGCGGGCCGCGGCCGGTCATGCTCTCCACCCTGCTGCGCACGTCGAACGGCACGATCGTGGCCGCCGCGTGCGGAGTCCGGCTGATCACCGCCGCCATCCGGTCCGCGGTGCGGTCATGGAGCAGGCGGCCGACGATCGGAGCGTAGCTACGGCGCGGCAAGATGGCGGTCACGCCGACGCCGGGCAGCACGGCCTCGGCGCTCACCAGGTCGCCCGCGGCCTTCGCGAGCCGCCGATCCGGGCAGTCGACGAAATCGAGCGGGATGCCCGGGTTCGCTCGCAGCCACTCCTGGCGCAGCTTGTCAGCCTGGACGTTGTCGATGACGAAGTGAACGGCGCGCAGCGACGTCGGGCGGAGGCTGCGGGCGTACCGCAGCGCGGCGATCGTCGCCAGATCGAAGTCGTCGATGAACACGTAGACGCTGCGGCGCGAGTAGGTGGGTGGCTCGGGCGGCTTCCCGCGGCTCTCAATGTTCTCGAGAACCGTGGCCTCCATCCGGTACTGGCGGTTCAGCCGGATCAGCGCCGGGACGCCGACGATGAACAGGATGACCACCAGCCAGGCGCCCTCGGTGAACTTGACGATCGCGAAGATCAATACGACGACCAGGGACGTCACGCCCGCGGAGAAGTTGATCACCAGCTTGCGCTTCCAGCCCGGCTCGCGCATCCGGTGGTGATACCTGGCCATGCCGAACCCGGCCATCGTGAAGGCCGTGAACACGCCGAGTGCGTAGAACGGCACCAGGCTGTTGACGTTCGAGCCGACGACCGCTAGCAGGGTGATCGACACCGTGGCCAGCACGATAATGCCGCTGGAGAACACCAGCCGGTGCCCGCGCTTGGTCAGCCACCGCGGCAGGAACGCGTCCTCGGCCACGAAGCTGGCCAGGAACGGGAAGCCGTTGAAGCTGGTATTGCCGCCGGTATAAAGGATCAGCGCGGTGGCGGCCTGGACGAGGGCGTACATGACATGCCCGAAGATCGAGTTCCCGAAGACCAGCCTGGCTTCCTGCGAGATGACCGTCGGCACGCCGGAGAGGTAGGGCTGGGCGTGCGTGACGTGCGCTAGCCAGGAGATGCCCGCCACCAGGGTGCCGAGGATCGCGCCCTCGATCACCAGCACCCGGCGCGCGTTGATGCCCTCGGGCGGCCTGAACGCGCTTACTGCGTTGGAGACGGCCTCGATGCCGGTGAGCGACGAGCCGCCGTTGGCGAACGCCCGTAGCATCACGAAGATCAGCCCGAACGTGATGAGGCTGGCATGATTCGGATGGGCCTGCTGAAGGTAGGTGCAGGGGTGCACCCCTACCGGGCACGTGACGTGGTACCGCGGCAGTGAGAAGAAGATCTCGCGCACCAGGCCGACGACGACCGTGAGGATCATGACCGACGAGAACAGGTAAGTGGGCACGGCGAAGGCCTTGCCGGCCTCCCTGATCCCGCGCAAGTTGCCGTAGAGCATGATCAGCACGACGCCGATGGATATCAGCGTCAGCGTCGCTGGCTTGCTCAGCCACGTTGCTGTCGGGAAGGCCGACGCGACGGCAGCCGTTCCGGCTGCGACCTGCACCGCGACCGTGACCACATAATCGACCATCAATGCCAGGGCAGCTATCTGCGCGACCCGCGGCCCGAAGTTCTCCCGCGCCACGACATACGACCCGCCGGCCCTGGTGTAGACCATGACGACCTCGCGGTAGGACAGCACCACGAGGACCATGACGAACAGCACGACGCCGGTAAGCGGGAGCAGCACGGTAAACGCCGAGGCCACGAGCCCGCCCTTGAGCAGCTCGATCAGGATCTCCTCGGTGCCATACGCCGAGGAAGAGATGCCATCGGGCGACAGCACACCGAGCGCCAGCACCTTGGACAGCCGCTGCTCGCCGAGCTGCTCGTTGATCAGCGGCTTGCCGAGCAGCCTGCGCTTCAGGGTGTAGCCGAGCCCCTCAGCTAGGTCGTCTCGCCGCGCCAGGGTGCCGACAGCTCGTCGCATGGCCACGCTGCAGCGCCCTCCCCTTCCGACAGCACCCGACGTGGCCTTCATACCATTGCTCCGCCATCCAGCGGGAGACCGGGCATGGGCCCGGTATCACCCTGGGCGCAGCAGTCAAGAGTAGCGCGCTGCCCGACTTGTAATGACTTGGGGCGTATCGGCCAGGCTACGGGCCCCGTGGCGTCCGTCAGATAATAGGCACCACGTAGTGCGCTCTGCGGAGAGGCCGTCCAGATGAGCACCACACCAGCCGGGCCGCCCGAACGGGCCGGCGGCTCGGGAGCCCAGTATCTGTCCGAACTGCTCAGGGTCCCCGTCAATGACCGGGGCGGCGAGCACATCGGCCGCCTGTCAGACATCATCGTACGGCTGCGTGGCGCCGAGCTTCCGCTGGTCACGGGCCTAGTCGCCACTGTTGGCGGGCGCTCTGTCTTCGTGCCCATCGAGCAGGTCAGCGGGCTTGATAGCAGGGAGCTGCGGCTCACCAGCGCCAAGCTCGACCTGCGCCGGTTCGAGCGCCGGGATGGTGAGGTGCTGCTGAGAGCCGATGTGCTTGGCCACCGGCTGATCGATGTCCAGAGCGCGCACCTGATCAGGGCAGGGGACCTGGAGCTGCATCAGCAGGACGGCGGCTGGGTGGTTACCGGGGTAGATAGCCGCCGGCAGGCCCACCGGCTGTTCGGCCACCGGGCCGCGGAACCGCGACAGCATGTCTTCCGTGAGTGGAGCAGGTTCGAGCCACTGATCGGGCATGCCGGGAGCGCGCTGTCCCGGTACCCGGTCGGGCGCATCAGGAGGCTGAAACCCGCCCAGATCGCCGACCTGCTCGAAGATGCCTCGAAGGACGAGGAGAGCGAGATCCTCGGGCACGTCCATGCCGATCCCGAGCTGGAGGCTGACGTCTTCGAGGAGCTCGACGAGGATCTGGCGAACCGGCTCTTCGGCGCCAGGACCGACGCGGAGGTGGCGGCGGTGCTGGAGAGGATGCGGCCGGACGACGCGGCCGACGCCATCAGCGAGCTGCCGCAGCCTCGGCGCCAGCCGGTGCTTGATCTGCTCCCGCCAACTGCGCGCACCAAGATCCTTACCCTGATGGGGTTCAACCCGGCCAGCGCCGGCGGGCTGATGGGAGTCGACTTCGTGACGGTCCCTGTCGGCGCGACTGTGTCGGCGGCCGTCGCCGCGGTCGCAGCAGCCGGCCACCTTCAGCCGGAGGCCATTACCAGCGTGCATGCCGTGGACCAAGAAGGTCGGCTGCGCGGTGTGGCGAGCCTGGTCACGCTCGTCCAGGCCGACCCATATGTGGTGCTCACGCAGGTGTACGACGACGATCCGGTGCGGGTTGGCGCCGACACTGACGTGGTCGACGTGGCGGTACTGATGAGCGACTACAACCTGATCTCTATCCCGGTAGTGGATGAGCAGCGCCGGATGATCGGCCTGATCACCGTCGACGACGTACTCGAGGTCACCCTGCCGGAAGACTGGCGGCGCCGGGAGTCGGCAGAGCCACCAGACGGGCACCGGGGCGGCCCCGGATAACCGGAGCCGCCCCGGTGACACGCTTCGCTTCAGCCTGGGGGCCGGCCCGGATAACCGGAGCCGCCCGCAACCTCGTCGTGTCAGTGCCCGATGGCAAGCTGGACGATCTTGACGATGACCAGGATCATGGCGGCGGCCAGGTATAGCCGCAGCGCGGACATTCCGATCTTGCGGCCGCCTGACATGACCGGCCGCTGCAGCAGGGCCAGCGGCGGCATCCGCCAGCTCTCTTGGCCGGCCCGCTCGACCGGCGCTGCACTGAGGCCGCCGGACCGCCGCCGGGCCAGTGCATACCCGCCGGACAGCACTCCCGCTGCGCCGCAGCCCGCCATAATGCCCACGATCTCCCGGGCGCTGATGGCCGGGAACAGCACCGAGGCCGTCAGGATGACCGACAGCGTGATCAGGATCGCCACAACGGTCGCCGTGAACATGTTGGTCTTGCGGCCGTTGACCCACGGACCGAGCACCTCTCGGTCGTTGCACAGCAGCAGCAGGAAGACGGTGGCTGACGGAAGCAGTACGCCCGCGAGTACCTGGACGCCCTCGGTCAGCAGGCCGAGCGGCGAGCCCGGGATCAGCACGACGGCGGCGGCCAGGCCGATGAGCGCCGCGTAGATGGCATAGAAGCCCTTGGCGCCCTGCACGCCCCGGTGTAGCGAGTGCTTGAGGCCGAAGACGTCGGCGATCGCGTAAGCGGTCGACAGCGACACCGCGAAGGCGCCGATGATCGACGCGTCGAGCAGTGCGATCGCGAACAGGACTCCTACCGTCGGGCCGCCATAGGCCTGCAGGCCGGCCGCAAGCCCGGCCGCATCGGTGAAGTGACCGAAGCCGCCGCTGTGAGCGAAAGCCGCCGCGCAGGCCCCCATCAGGGCCGCACCGCCGACAACCACGATGACGATGCCGATGGACAGATCGGCCTTCTCGTACTTGATGAAACGCGGCGTGATCCGCTTGTCGATGACGTAGCTCTGCTGGAAGAACAGCTGCCAGGGCGCGACAGTGGTGCCGACGATGCCGATGATGAGCAGCATCACCGTGGACAACTGCCCGGCGCCACCTGGCAGTTGCGGGATCACGAAGTCATGCGCCATCTGGGATACGCGCGGGTGCGCAAAGAAGTAGATCGGGATCAGCAGCAGGCTGCCGGCGCAGAACGCCACAGCGATCCGCTCGAACCGGCGGAAGCTGCCGGTGAAGGCCGAACCGACGATGACGGCGGCCGCGAGGGCGACGGCACCCAGCTTGGGCAGCCCCAGGTAGCCAGCGGCTAGCGTAATCCCGATGAACTCGGTGACGATCGTCAGCGCGTTCAGGATGAACAGATCGATGACACTGAACGCACCCCAGAACTTCCCGAAGCGCTCCAGGATCAGCCGGGCATGCCCAACGCCGGTCACCGCGCCCAGTCGCAGGACCATCTCCTGGTTCACGTACAGCACCGGGACCAGCAGCAGAAGCGTCCACACCAGGTGGGTGCCGTAATTCTGGCCAGCCTGGCCATAGGTCGCGAACGCGCCGGCGTCGTTGTCGCCGACCATCACGATCAGCCCTGGGCCGATGATCGCCAGGAGCGTCTTGAGCGCGGCAGACCGGCCGCGCCGGGGAGCGGTGTCGTCAAGCCGGATCGTGCCGAGCGCGCCTCGGATGTCGCCGACGTGCTCGGAGTCCAGCACAGCGCCGCGGAGCTCAGCTGTCGTGGTCACGGTTAATCCCTCCCTCTCCCCGGATCTGGGGCGTCATGGGGGAGGCACGCAGCATCCGTCCGCGCTGCGCATGATGCACAGCGAGTTAGGGCGGATTACACCTGATTGCGAAGAGCGGGCGGTTACCGCGTGCCAGCAGAAAACGAGAGTGCCTGGATGCGGGGCCGTTCATGGCCCGGTTTACTGCTATCCATCTCTCGCCTCCTCTGGCCGGGACACACGCGGGTGTCAGTCACGCGGCACACAAGGGGAGGTCTCCGGCCGCAGAGCCGGTCGCACCCCTTCTCGTCAGAGCTTTGGCACGACACGACGTAGCGCCAGCTGGCGCAGCCACTTCGGGTCACCCCTTAGGCCGGGGAGACCTGTCCTGACCCTGGGCGTCTCTCGACGTCGTCGGATCAG
>Ga0335075_10004085_pt1 | contig 22880 bp, 22 predicted proteins | sample Lox_Sample_24_FD_206723 | JGI IMG/M metagenome (GOLD analysis project Ga0335075, IMG submission 206723) | Soil microbial communities from Loxahatchee National Wildlife Refuge, Florida, United States - Lox_Sample_2.4 | ecosystem: Environmental > Terrestrial > Soil > Wetlands | place: USA...
TCTGCTTTACACATGAATCTACTCAAGGACCAAATCAGTACCACTTTGGGGCAGCAAGATGGAACGCAAGACTCACGAAGAAAACCTTACGCAAAACCAACTCGATGAAAAAGTTCTCCAGTTCCAGGATACATTCTCTCCAATCCGGCTATGAAAGCGGGGGTCGCAGAAGGAACCTCAGAAGAGTTCGTGCTGATTTTTGAACATATCATGAAGTTCAAGATATACCTTATATCTGTAGCGTCGCTATTCCGTTTCCTATCATTAGGTCTCCCTGGCAAAGAACCACGCTTGCTCTCTAGATATATCGAAGCATTGAGTAGGTGCACTCCTCCCGGGACCGTCATCAACTGCGTTGTGTCATCAAAGCGTCCCTTGAAGGTTCCAGGGGAAGAGAGGGCTTCAATTTCTACAGCGCGTCCGCTACTACTTTTAAACGCAGTATGCCGAGTTCTTTGGTCAATTGAAAATCTAGGGTCTTTTCGGAGCTCATCTTTCGCCGCCTTGAGCTCCACCGGTGGATAAACCACGGAATCGACATCACCTGTCAAACGTGGTGAACCGAGGGCCATTAAGCCGGCACCACCAACTATGGCCCACTTTATATTGGTGTTGTTAAGACTCTTTGCTACAGCTTCTACGGCCTCCATCACATCTCCTTGACGTGGCTCCTCTCCGTCCAGACCGGCTTGCCGACTACCGGCTCTACTTGGGCTAGGGCGACTCAATTGCTGGAGTAGAATACTCTGAGCGCTGCTCTGCACTTGAATTTGGCCACCACGAGGCGGTACGCGGGAAGTTAGGGGAAGTGGAGGTGGTGGCGGTGGACTTTGAGTGCGCTGGCTCGTCTCTTGATGTTGATGTTGGCCAAGATTTGAACGATTTGCCACAGGACGAGCAGGGGGCAGCAATTCTCGGTCTGCGCTTCCGTGAAAACACATAACTCCGTATCAAATAGACTGAACGGATATCTAAAAGTGACTCTTTTGAACAAATGGGAAGTATAAGAAAAATTCAGAAAAAGAATATATATTCTTTGGAATTGCCATGATCGAGGAATGCTGCTAATTTAGAGCACAGGGGAGCGCTTCGAAGGGATTTGTAACGCGACCATTTGCAAATGGTCTGGGTCCACGCAGGGCCATTCGTCAATGGTCTACCACCCACTAATGGTTACGACCATTTGTAAATGGCCTTTATGGCCTACTTTCTGTAAATTCAATGGATTCATTGTTTATCCGTTTGTAATGAACTTGAGGCCCTAAAGTTGGTGTTCAGGGCTTGCCGTCGGTGTTGAATGCCCTTTTTCTACATAAATTTGGTAATTCCTGGTGTCTACATAATATACTCTGTTGCTTCTTCAATTCTGCAACTCATACCCTACGAGGTCGATATTTCCTGCCGTCGTCGTTGCTAGACTCTAACAAGCTTAAATGCATTACGCCATAGACTTTAGCTGTTAAGGAAGAATTCATGGACCTTCTTAATAATGATAAGAACAAACATATTCTCCATCTGATTAGACGGCTTTGATATATTGATTGGTTACTAAACCAAAATAAGAAATGCAAACATCTCAATCCAAAGGAAAGAAAAGGGGATCACAACGAAAAATACCCCATCAAGAGGCCCTTTGAGCTTCAAAGCAGCCAAGCAAACTCTCTACATGTCTACAGTAAGGCCGAAGTCAAGGCTGGATGACGATACCCTGCACGCTACGTTAAATTTTTTTGGGGCTCTTTTTATATCATTAGCTTGTGCTTATCGAAAGTTGCATCATGCATATAAGTATTAATTTATATAACAACAAGTTATTAGTGTTAACCAAGATTTAGCTGCTTGACAGCATTACTGAGTTATACTATCGTACTTGCTTCGAGTCCCTACCTTTCTCTAGTCATCTAACCTCTGAATACCGCTTCTACTGTACTTAGGAGTTGTGTCGCATAGGAGAGTGAGACCAATTTAAGATTTATTGAATTGAATTGAGCCTAGTCTCTGGATAAGGCCGGTATTTGTAGACAATAGCTAGCTAATAATACAGTAATAGAGGGTACCTACAGATATCACAGTGGGAGTCATTGGTAGGCAGACGTAGAAGCCTAAACTAGAGTGATTCATTTTCCCATGTGACCCTTAAATGTTACGTGGGAATTTCGAACGGCGTTAGAGTTTTACGATCCTTGCCAATTTAGGCTTAGTTTCTTCCTAATTTAGTTAGTATAGTCGCGTGAAGGAATCACGTGGTAGAAATTCAAATTGAATTGTTGTCAGGATGTGCTTACGTAATCTGGTTATAGTATCTGGTAATTACCTAATAATTGAGGTGACTGGGATACCTCTACATATAGGGGAACATCCGGAGCATTTTGGATGTTAAGTTAATTAATATACAATCAATGAAGTGTTAGGCATAACCGCCTGAAGATAAGCCATCCGCTGCCAATATTATATGTACGTGACTTATCTAATCGCGTCAAATTCTGTCAAATTGAATCGAATCGAAAAGCCGAAAGGAGTCCGTCTAGCAGCCAAAGCTGACGCAACAATCACAACCAAAAACTCCCCCAGTGCGATCCAAAAAGCTACAAATTCAGTCATTCTAGCTTGCACGTCTTATCCCTGTAACTAGAGCAGAATCACTCCCTCAAGCCATCCTCAATTTGGGGAATGGCAGATCCTTGGGAATGGCTCAACCTCAAGAAACCTCAAGCCTTGGGAAGACCGTCTCTCCGTGTGATGCAGGCATAGATTCCCGCTTTGAAGCTCCGGCTACATTGCTTCGCCATGGAATCTCATGTGCAGTCTGGGGCGAAGATGCACTATGGCACTATGGTGCCCCGACTGTTTGCTTTGACCTGTTCCTCTTGGTGGAGAATCCAGAAGCAGCCGCTCAATGCCTAGAGAGCGCTGGGTATTCACGTGCTCTACCGAATCCAAGGTACCAATTCATCCCCGAGTTGTATGTACTACCGCGGTTCAAGAAGGGGCCTTTCGATGAAGTGGAAGATATACGAGCTACCTATATCGCCTTTCTTGGAGCACAGCAATGCCGCTATAGCTTACCCCTAGCGAGTACTCTCAAAGATCTTGTCCCTCCATTCCCCGCTCTCGTCGATAGCATCCTTGATGCCTGGCTAGATGCTACGACAACGGACTACGCTATGCATCTTACGGTTCATCTAGGATACCTTCGTGATGGCTACCCAAAATCGCGCGATCCACTGGTTATCAACGAACTCAAGCCTGAACATCGGGACCTCTATCTCCGATCGCTATCTCACCCAGGCATTGGGGCAGAAAGAGAGAAATGGAGACGTGTGCGTGATTCCTTTCACTTGACGGCGTAAACAAAGCATCTAGGGCGCTAGGTATTATCCTTCAAGTGGCGTTTTGGGGACCGGCGTTCAGGGATGGCCATTATGCCTAGAAGTTTCTCTACAACAACCCCGAATGGCAAGCTTGTGTATACAGGAACTTACCTTAATCGAATGATGATATTACAGTCACATTGCTAGCTGCTTATGGTCATGAACTTGTTGTCGACGTGAAGTGGAGTTGCCAGTGACATATTCTAAAACCGTCAATGAAACTATATGCTAACTAGGATTTGATATTTCAACTGAAAGCCAGACACGGGAAGGATAGAGAGGTGTACCGTTGGAGTGCACGATCGTCAGGGGATGGGGATGGGTAAATCTCAAGGCATAGCCCAAAACACACGAATCGTATGAACATAGCACGCAAAAGGAGTGGCCAGCACTATAATGAAAGTATTGTGGAACTAGAATCTCAAAGCTTAATGAAAAGCCATCTCTTTTGTCTTCTTCTCGTCTGTCGTCCGTGTTTGTCTGCATTTGTCACTATTAATGAATGAACTACAAAGCCGACTGAATATATCAATGCACCAGCATAGAACAACTACAGTTCGTATCACGTGACTCTGAAAGGGTGTTCATTTTGCCCTACTATAGTATATATGACTGGAGCTACTCTAAGTATACAAAGTACATCAAGTTGACTAGTGACGCAAGCTAACTTCATTTCAAGGCATAACCTGTTGGAAGACTCTAGTGCATCTCGTCCAACATCGCCCCAATCGTCTTTTAGTATCCATTGTACTGGGACGCTCTCTGAGAAATTACCTGATACGGGCTATACTTATTGCATTGCTAGGCGCATTGATCTATTTGGTTAGTTCAGGGGGCATTCTCAGTAGCATTCACTCATTTTTTAAGCACATTGTTCATGAAGTTAGTTACGGACGAGAAGAGACGATTTTTCATTGCATTCTAGATTACCCTACGTTCGTCATGTGCTGACCACCCCCATTGTATGCTACGCCTATACAGTTTGTGTTTTGGGCTATGCACCGAGTTTTACCCTCGTTCGCACCACTGGTCAGTTTCCTGAGCTTTGGGCCATTTACGTTGTGCTGACTCCTCCTCGCGTGCTAACTCCTCCTCGCGTGCTAACTCTCCTCGCGTGCTAACTCCTCGCAGTATCGCTGCATTGGAGTTGACTGGAAGGTAATGTTACCATAGAGGTGGTGGGAGAACACGTTTTTTTGCAAAATCTCCTCCCCAATTTTCCTATTCCCCACTACAGCCCAATAGGTGCGATCAGAAATGGCACCCTCTCTAAGAAGCCTACTAATAACCGCTTGTCCTTGATTGTAAAATTCGTCTCCGGGCAACATCCTAGCGATTCCGAGTTGGACCTTGGCTTCAATAAGCAGCGCCTGACGTACATCTAGAGAAGTGAGGTGAGAATCCAGTACTTAGACCATAGGGATACTATATACATACCGTCAAGCTTGGACACATCCTGGATATCATTTATATTATACTTAAGTAGAACCATACGCCCACCAACGAGCTCGTAAATTTGTGCTGCCAGCTTGTCGTCTATATTCCGAAGCTTGAGGTATTCAAGAGCTTCATCTTTGCTTACGTCGCCAACCTCTAAGACTTTCTGTTTTCTTGACCATGAGGATCTCTCTGTAACACTTAATTAGCATAACTATTAATAAGCTATAGACAAGATCGAAGTACCTCTCATACGACGTAGTATGCGGCCTTCGCTCGACACAAACACGATGGTGGCTATGTTGTTGTCGGCTGCTTCCTTCGCATAGTCCTGAAACAGTCCAAGAAGTGGCTCAGGAAGTTTGTTTGCATTGTCGACCACTAAGACTGGGATAGCCTTATGTGCCTGCCGGTACTTTAGAGCGACACTGGAGAAGACTTCGAACACCTCGGATAAAGTTAATGCTGCTGATCAGTTAGCCTTAGGAAGAACTAATTCAAAGGAACTGCTTTACTTACATCCAGATTCGATAACCGGATCTGAAGTCCACCCTAAAGCTTTTCGCACCGCATTGGTAACAACGGTTGGGGTCAAGTTTTCATTGGGTCTATTAGGTATATTTACATATACTACACCCTTAGGCTCTTTCAAGCTATTCACAGCGAGGTGAATTAGGCTTGTCTTTCCAGTTCCATTCTCTCCAATGACAAGTGAATAACCACGAGATTGCTCAGTTGGTGTAATAATCTTCCTGACTTCATTGACAATGGCTCCGCGTGCAATAGGATTGTTAAGAACATCTGAAAATGTAGGTCCTTTTATGAGAGTCTCGTAGATTGCAGAATCGCGTTCAGACTCGTGTAAATGTCTCTGATGTTCTCTGTACCGATCTGTAAGCCACAGATCGCGGGTGACGTATGCGACGGTAGTCCCAATGCCAGTCTCAAAAACTTAGCATATTTCCAACAAAAAAAGGAAGTTTATACCTACTAAGCCAGCTCCAACTACGGTTATAGCCCAGCCCTTCCAATTCGTGCGAATCTCACTCTTCCAGTCTCCCTCCTCGTGCTTAGAAGATTGCGAGCCCTGAGTGGATCTGGAGGGATCATACTCCGAGTAGGACCTAGAGCTAAGACTTAGTAGAAACATAAGTGGGCGGCGAGGCGATCGGAGTAGATGAGCCCGAATGGCTGAGTTGGCCACGAATCTGCGTGCGATCATCATGCTGATAGAACTGATAATGCGATAATGGTGAAGATAGTGAAGTTAAAGAGCGAGATTCGAGTTCGAGAGAGGTAGAGAATTCGACCAATCTAGTGTATAAGACAGTAGATTGAAATCGAAGAGAACCAAGTTACTCTCATATCGTGCTGTGAACGAATTGAGTAGTGAACTTTAGGGCGAGAGAGTGGAAAGACAACTGAAAAGCACTGGACACTAAGGTCGCAGGGAGACTCAAAACATAGGCACTCTGAACACTATGCTAGAGCCCCAAAAACGAAGAAATCAGAAAATGAGACTAAAGTAATCGTACAGCTTGCAATGACACTATATATTGTAGAGGGGCATGTTACAGGGAACGCGGAAGCATAGGGAGCTAAAGCCTTATCATTATGAAACTGGGCCTACGGCCCAGTATTTATGCACTAATATGCCCCATCTGCTGCCTAAATGAGTCACTGTTCAGTGACTCCTGTAGGCACCTAACAGGACAATAAAATTCTCTAATCTATGTGGGTTCAAAAACTAGCCACATGACTAAGCCCAAAGAGGATAGTCTATCACATGACCATATTTCCACTCCAACCGAAGTTCTCCTAATAGAACAACCAGGGCTGGAGACATTATTAGAGGGTTTCAGGAGCTCTGGAATTAAAACTGGAATTAAATGCAGCTAGTTAGAATAGGTAGTTAGCTAAACCCAAAATTGAATAGTGCTTACTTACCCTGCCACCTACTGTAATAGGCAATATCAAATGAGGCTCTAAAAAGGCTCGTGATGATGCATACTTAGTTTTCTTTGGTGTTTTATAACTTATTTACAACTACGCCGACCTCCACCAACAACAACACCACCACCACCTCCTCCTCCTCCTCCCTGCCTGCGCGACTAGCACAGCTGACTCGCCAACCGCCACCCTCATTGAGGCACACGACCGTTCGGAAGGTGCTGGGCGCATATGGGCTGTGCATAACAGGGAGAAGTGCTGCCAAAATTTGGCAAGGGCATGTCGGCTCGTCGTCATCTTCGACGTGCAGCAGCAGCAGCTGCTGCTCTAGGAGGCGCTGCTGCTGCTGTCACTGCCACCGCTGCTGCCACCGCTGCTAGGCCTCGGCTCCAACAACCTCGTCTACGCCGACGCCGTGCTGTATACCAGTATAGACGGCGTCTATTCCGTCTGCACTAGTGGAGCGATAAGAAGGTTCTGCTTCTCTGCCGCTTCACTAAGCAAGAGATACAACGCCTCTTGCCCTTCCTTGGCCTGGACAAGATCTGCTGGTCGAATGGCATCCATCCAGCCCCAACAACAGCCCTTTGCCTTCTCCTTGTCCGACTGGCCTTCCCTAGACGACTCCTGGTCATCGCTGACCACTTTGGCCGTTCACCTGCATGGTGTTCGGCTGTTCAAAGTGATGTAGCCATCCACATCTTCACGAAATTCCGTGGGATTTTGGAGTGGCATCCACTGCTCAACTATGAGCGGATGGCACTCTTCGTAGAGGCTATCTCTGACCTCCTTGAGTCAAGAGATGGCCTGGAGCCACCAGGATTTGTAGCTATGGAGGGGAGTGCTCTGTTCTAGGGCTTTGTAGACGGAACCTTTCAAGGTTTCTACCGTCCTGCAGGCTATGAACAGCAGCGCTCTGCCTACTCTGGCCATAAAAAGGAACATGGCCAGAAGTGGCAGGGCATTGTCGGTGCTGATGGCATTGTCTGGTCATTGACAGGGCTATTTGGAGGAGGTCTTGCCTTGCAGAAAGGCTTAAGGGGGTTATGGAAAGGCACCCTATGCTCTATCTCTATGGAGATCCTTCCTACAAACACTCCTATAGAGTGATAGCCCCCTTTAAGCATCCAAGGGGGCGCTTTTTTTTGAACTCCTAGCAAAGGAAGTTCAATAAAAGGCTCTCATCAGCAAGAATTGCTGTTGAGCATGCCTTTGGGCATACGCAGATCCGCTGGACCTTTACGGCCTTTGGTAAAGGCTTTAGAGCTAGCCATTCTCTAGTAGCAACGTACTTTACTGCTGCTATTCTATTTACAAACTGTCTAACTTACCTTCGAGGCAATCAGACTTCTCAGCGCTTTGTAGTTGATCCACCAAGTTTAGAAAGTTATTTATTATTAAACTAGCTAAGTATCTACTCCCTTTCCCCTCCCTTTCTTTTATTCTGTTGCTCTTCCCATATTAAAAGAATAGAGAGCATAAGATTTGTCTTTTGGGTAGATGCAGCTAACTTTTCTTCAACAGATTGACGAAGTTCCTTAACCTCTGCGTCAAGTCTTGACAACTCCTCTACCTGTGCGCCTAGCCCTGTTCCTTCCCTGTCGGCCCTCAGCTCGGCCACTATACCGCTAATACTAGCAGCAATCTCTGCAAGAGGTTGAGGAGGCAGAGGCTGCTGCCAGCTTCGTTCCACTGTCGTCCTTGTCTGAACTGGAACAGCTAGGAGGAGGAGGAGACTGAGGCTTGGGACACTGAGGCTAGGGGCTCCTCGAAGGAGTCCTTAATAGATTGAGTAAGAGTATCACTAGCTTCAAGGGCTGGTGTTCTCTCCTTATGAGCCCATCGACGGCCAAGGTTTTCTTGAGCTCTTTGAGAGCTTTCTGTTTCTTCCCCGGTCTTGCCAATTCGGTTCTCGCGAGCCTTCTGCTTTGTCTTGAGGCCATCGACAAGGCCAATCCATTCGTCTAGGGCGATGAGAATCTCCTTTTCATCCTCCTCCTCCCCCGAGTACTTGCCCTCTTCAATGAGGCGTAGTACTATCCGCCGGGCCTTCTCCCAGCGCAGGACAGCCTTGCCAAGGCTAGCATGGTCCTTCTAAGTCTCCGTTTTGACCTGCTCCTAGACATGGTCCCAGAACTTCTTCTTTGGCTTTGAATAGGCATATATCTCAAAGTCCTAACAGCAAATTCGAAGCACAGTCTTCTTGTCATCAGCTGTTAGCCGTGGGCCCCTTTTCTACCTTTTCTTCTTCTTCTTCTTATCCTTTAACTTCTTCCTTCGCTTCTTTCCTGCTCGTTGTTCGTCGTCGTCGCTAGAGGAGGAGCTGTCGCTGTCGCTGTCGCTGTTGCTAGATGACGTGAAGAAGCTAATAAGCTTCCTTCCTCTTCGTCCTCAGTCTCCCACTCTTCAGTGGCTTGGAAAGTGCCTTGGGAGAGCAACGAGGGCCTTCGTCTACCTATCGACGCTGTTAATAGCCTCGACCGTGCCCTCTAGGCAAGAGCAAAGGTCTATGGGGTTATCACATTGTTGAAAAGGCCTTGGAAATTAGGAGTTAGGGTCGTTGGGGCCCTTTCCATACTAGTGTATATAAAATCTATTCAAATATACTACATTTTATTATAAAGTTGGAGGTTAAAATTGAATTTTAGCTATACCTAATCTAATTTACACTATACTATTTACAGTAATTCCATGAAGCTCCTGAAACCCTCTATTGCAACACCTGGTATCGAGGACTATTGCAAGGCACTTGAGGCTCGATTCCAACCACCTCCATCTAAGGCATACGCAAGGTACAACACTACGCGATGCTCTGTCCAGGATTGCCGTAACCGTTGTTCAATCATGGAATAACTTGCTACCTTAGAAGCTGCAGCTAAAGCCTGCGGTCAAGGCCTAGTAAACGGCGACGTCAACAAGTTTGGTCTTGTGATTCAAGCTTGGATGCACTTAGATCCCCCTCTATACAAAACAGTCGATGAGCGGGCACCCAAGACAACGCTCGACCAATTCGCTGCAATGCTACTACGTAAGCAATCTGATCGTTTCCCACCACGAGGCTCCCGCCCCTACCAGTCTGCGCAAGCACCCGCTCCAAACTAGGCAGTCCAGCCTGCGTACGCGGCAGGTATAACGCTGCTTCTTCTAGCCCTGCTACGCCCTAGTATCAACCTCCTTTCCGCCAAGGATTCTAGCAAGCAAGTGCTCAGAATGACATCGGAAGCTAGAATACCGGCAATTGTACTTTCCGTAGAGGATGGAATGGACCACGTGCAGATTACAATGCTAACAGTCAACAGACTTCATACCAGTACAAATATCCTCCCTACCAACCAAATGGCCCAAGCCAGCTATACCGACAGCAACTACTACCTCCGCGCTAGCCTCTCGCCCTCACCGCGCCGACGAATACGCCTGCCCCAAACAACCAAGGCACTCGATCGTACCAACCCAATGTCCAGCAACCCAACACTTACAACAACGCATACCCAACTCCTCAAAGCCTTTGGCCAAGTCCGCAGCAAGCTTACGTTGGTGCTCCGGAGAGCTCAGCAACAGAACAGGGAACAGGAAACACATTGGCAGAGCCCTACAGCCTTACTACAGAGACACAGACTCACAATGGGAGCGATGGATATTAGGCGTATGCCAACGACGAGCCTACGGAAGCCTTCGCTACGTACTCTAATCCGTACGACTACGAAAATCCAGAAGCACACCAACAAGATCCGTCCGCATTCTTCGTACACCATAACACTACCTTGCACGAATGTCGTCGCTGCAAGAAGTCATTCACATCTCGCAACAAGCTCTTCAAGCACCTGAAGTCTTGTGTCCTCCTACAGCCCGACGCAGAAGCGTTTACATCGATGCCATCGATTGACCTGCCAGAACGCGTCTTAACAGCCCCTCCGTTTGACATTGGCACTAGAATGGGATACCGTGGCTACAACTACTCTATTGCTCGGGTCAGACTGCAGACTCAGCCCCAGCATGCTTCGACACAGGCTGCTCAGCCTCCTTGATCGACTAACGCTTTCTTAAGTCTTAGGATCCCAATGCTACGATCCGTACGATGGCGCGCGCTCTATAAGTCAAGGGAATCTCAGGCAATGAGCAACGTAGAGGCCTGTAGCCCATTTAGCGGCTTGAGGCCTCTCCCTTGTATCCACAGATCATGCCACAACAACATACTAAATATTTGATGTCAGCACATATTCTGAACGCAGGTTGCGTCGAAGAATTCGTTATTAGATATGCTAGTAGCAAGGTACTACAGAGGAGATCCTACTGTCAAAGTAGGCCCTGCTAATTACATTTACAAGCATACCAATATTTATAAGGATTTTTTCGGTTAAAAGAACAAATTAGACTAAGATGAAGGAAGATTAGTCGCCTTAGCCTTCTATAAGTAACGAAATAGCAATTCTCAATTCTGTGTTAAAGGGTGCTCCTAGCAATTATGTACATAGAAGTGAGCACGTAGTAGATTATTCTCGCACACATACAATATCTTAGTTACGAAGGTCTAATGTAACGAGAATGGAAAGGGTGGATATATAAATGCTAAGTGAAAATAAATGAACATGTATTGATAGCTGTGTACAAATCGCGTTCACACGGACAGCAACACCCACAAATCAAGGCCATCTTTTCTAAGCAGAACAAGTGCAACAAGAAAGAGAAAGAGCTGTACTAACGAGACGAAGATGGCTGCGACATCTATAATCAGCTACGTGTAAGGAAGAATTGTGTTCACAAGCGCGTCTAGCTACACAATATTATAATAAGCAAGAGTGATCACTATTGCGAGGAGGTCGCGTCATTTACGGGTAGAGTTCTAAACGATCTATAGACGGATATCCTTGTAGCAGAGAGCCTTATATTCCTGTGTGAGGGTATCGGTGTTATAGTCGTCATCGTAATCGGTGTCGTTTAGGTTGGCCCAGGGTTCCAGATTCTCATATTCAGGATCCTCATCTTTAACCCTATCCGGGCTCTCATATCCACTATCCCAGTTGTCATCCTCATATGCTTGTTCGCAACAGGTAGACTTCCTTTTTACTGCATCAACCAGCTCGGCCGGCCGACAGCCAGTGTAGATTAGGAGAAGCATGATTGTCGCAAGTGCTAGGCGCTGATCTTCAGTTGGAAATATGGACGTGTCCTAGGCCTAGTAGTAGGTGAGGAGGAGGATGAGGTCGTCTGCTCCCAACCCTAGCTTGGCCGTCTTTTTCCGTCTCAGGCTGGACTCTTTGTCAGCCAAGACAGTGTCGAGATACTGTGTTGGTGTAGTTAGTAATCCATTATATACGAGTAGCGACGAAGTGTGCTATCATACCTTGAAAGCCTCTTTGGCGTCGTTCGTGTCCATGTGCCGCCCGTTGAGTCGATTGTAGAGCTGCTTGAACTGGAGCAGATACTGGTGTGCTGAGCTGAACGCGCGCACTCTGTAGTTCTTGCAGATATAACAGAGAAACATCATAGCGGTCCCTTTGTCGCATGTTCGGATGGCTGCGCCAATCTTGTACGCCTCTAAATTCGCAGAACCTAGTGTAGTGTCAGCTTAGAAGAGTGCAGGCCCAGATAGGGCGATTGCTTCCTTACCTCTTCCACTTCCGACATATGCCACTGATGTTCTCCTTGGTGGCATCTGCATCTTTCAGGGCCAAAGGGTCAGAGCTATTGAGCTTCTAAATATCGGCCTCGTAATCCTCTAGCGTGAGCTTAGGCTTTTTTGCCCTTTGCCAAAGGTTATTACGCTGTGTAACGAATTTCTGCAGCTTCTCTAGAGCGTCACAACGGCGGCGCTTCGTCGAAGTAGGGCTTGTGGCTACAGGGAAGCTGTAGGTCGGCAAGGCGCTCGGTCGGCCTGTGTTAGCAGTGCTGGACGAGTGCTGTTAAAATTGGGAAAGAGGGTAGATTTGAAGCAGTTTTGAGCGTCATAAGGATGCAAAAGAGGGAGGGGAGACAGCGACGGTTTAAATGGCTTGGGTGCAGCCCATCTAACCAGGCGAGCTAGCTGAAGGCTGCCAGAGTGGCCATAGGGACTGGCAGCCATTTTTGGCTCCCTTGGATAACACAAGAGTAGAGGGAACGAGATCTAGGAACCAGGAACTATAAATTAGCAGGTGGGACCGCGAAGTGAGCGGTTAGGCCTTAGCGTGGTGTTCAGGCTGTGTAAACAGCGACCAAACCAGCCGAATTCAGCTGGTTCTTACTATATCTTCTAAGGTCTTTTTCTTACCTATTTTATAGTCTCCTCATAGTTATATATAAGAACTCTTAATACTTAAAGTAGCGGAAATTAAGTCGCTAGATAAAAGAGAATAGTCCAAAGCCATAGAAGCTCAAGGAACGGAAATATTTATAGCATAGAACAGGATGAGAGATGCATCGCTCACACCGCTTCTGCAATGAATTGCACTAGACAAACAGTGAGGTGGATTGAGAGACCATTTTATATCGAAGCCACTGGTGGACCTAAGCAGCCCGTTCTAGCTCCTCGTCAAAAGTTGACACTCTCAACAGCATCGCAACTAGGATAACTCCTGCCCTGGCAGCGTAGAGAGAATTGGGGGGTCGTGGAGGTATTGCACTGCTAGGGCAAGGTGAGAAGAGGAGAGCGAGTGGAGAGGGACCGCCGAGGTGGTTGAAGATGTGTGAGGTCCGGCTGAGGCGATGGTCACGTGCACATCGCTTGGCACGCTCGCCAAGTGAGGTGGGGACCTGGATGATATAACATGGGTGACTGATATAATATAGAAGAGGCACAAGAACAACTGCTGAAGACAAGATCGATACCCCTTTTTTAGGTCAAGATGGCGGCTCCTGTGAAGGTTCCGCGCAACTTTTGCCTCCTTAGTGAACTAGAACGAGGAGAAAAGGGATTAGGAGCAGGTTGGTCGCTCCAGCCTTATTGACTGGGACTGCGCTGACAAGGACAGAGGCATGTTCCTATGGTCTTGCGGATGGCGATGACCTCTTGATGTCAAACTGGAATGGTACAATACTTGGTCCTCCTCATGTATGAGACTTCCTTGTTCCACCACCTCAGAACTGTGCTAATCTCTAGCTTTAGAGCGTTCATGAGAATAGAATCTACTCCTTGAAGATGCACTGCGGTGATCAATATCCCGACAAGCCACCAGAAATTCAGTTCATTAGCGAGATCAACCTCCCGTGTGTTAATCCAAGGAATGGACAGGTCAGTGTCGGCTAGAGGACTGTGATATATGGGCACATGTCTTGGTGAGAGATATTGTATCGCAGCGCTGACAATAGTTCAGGTGGACCCATCAAAGCTTCCATGTCTCGCACAGTGGAAGAGGGAGTATACCATGGAGACTGTGTTAATCGAGCTTAGGAGGTATGTCAACTCTGCCCAAGGTAGTGGCCTCCATTTATACTGATTCTTGTAGATACATGGCTCATCCAGCGCACAAGAAGCTCCCTCAACCGCCTGAAGGCTCAACATACGCTCTTTGATATGATTCATAAGAAGGTGGCAGAGACATCTAGCTTTCTGAAGTCTACATGTGAAGTTAAGGCTCTCATGGGTGTGAATCTGTTTTTGGTCTTTGGTTCTTTCAGGTTGCATAAGCGTGGCGAACCAAGGTTTATTGGCGACAACAGCCTCTCGAGCAAGAAAGTGAACAATTTCAATCGCTGCCCTATCTTACATGAATCTGTGAGACGTAATCTTTTTAGAGAAGCCCCTCGTGCCCCCCGCGACACGTGACCTTTTCGCACTCGCGAAACCGCGAAATTCAGCCTCAGAACTTTTAAGGATACGACATGAAGTGGATATGTATAGATGAATGCCGCGTCAATTTATTCCCAAGCAGTCAGGCCCTCACCGGATTGCCTGTAAGTAGAACGACTCATAAGCATGTTCATTAGTCCTCATACTCGACAGGTATCGCATTGTATCGGGCGCTCCTTTCCCAATGCTCGCGCCTTGACCTACCCAACGAGAGCTTTCGCGGTCCGGTAAACCCCATCAAATACCTGATACGCAAGCAATTCCGTCGCAATCAACATGAAATAAGCTCTAACTTGGTGGTTACTGCATTGAAAGTTGGCTATGAGGTCTGTTTTCACTTCCGCCGACTTGGGATACAACAGCCGGAATACGAACTAATGAGCAGTACTGCAGGCTGAAGAGCTTCTTCGCACCGCCGGCGATGGTGACAAAAATGCATTCTCGAAAGTGCTCGGCCTCTTGAGAGAGATCCAGTCCCAGGGCGACGCCGATCGCACACGAGCGGCACTCAATCCGCCTCCTCCCCGGCCACAATTTCGCAAACCAGAACCCTACCCGAATGCGCCAAAGACCCTTGAGATCCGACCGCGACCACTGTCAGAACTGAGTGGTCGCAGACACATTCCCATTCTTACGAGCGCCAATGGTATACCTTTCCTGCGGTTCAAGAAGCCGCAAAGCCCCTTTCTCAGTCGGGTGCTGCGTGATAAGATCAACCAGAGGCAGAAGATGTTGGATCATGTGGAAAGACTAGAGCCGGGCATTGTCTGGGCGGCGGATGAAGATGAGTGGGAGCGATTGGTTGGTGGGAAGGATGTGCTTAAGGATCCAGTCTCATATGAAAGGGAGATGATAAAAGCCAAAAGAGAGCCCGAGGCTAAGTTGGACCGAATCGGCAAGAAGGCCGTGCAGGTTTCGAGACAGATGTTAAAGGTTGTTGATGAGGAGAGGAAGCTGTTTGAAGAAGAGCGCATACAGAGGCATAGAGAAAATCGTCAGAGGCGCAGAGAGAGGAAGGAGAGTAGCGGAAGTCCTAAGGATTCGAATGAGCCTTCTGGTTCTGAAGAGCCGTATTTTTGAGTACAAGCCGATCTTGAGTGATCTAAATAGGGCTTCTGAGTCTGGAGAACCGTATGTTGAGTTCAAACCAATTTCGAGTAATGCTAGATAGACGTAGATTGATGCTCATGTCTATCTCTACGTCGAGAGATGATTCCAAGGAGTGTTTTTAATGTCACATCGCATTCTCACCCTCATACTCAACCTAAACCGGCCCTATTATCTTCTCAAAGCACAGCCAAACTTCTCCAATCATTGAATGTTCGTCTAAAGTGAAATTCTGATAGGTATCTTACAGGATGGAAAGTCTAAATATTGTGCCCCTGGCCATCTAAGTCTCCAAACAAAACATTAAAAGTCAATCACATATACGCTATTTGCGATTTGGAGCCTCTTTTCTAGAAGCCATACAGTGAGATAGGAGTTGCAGACTGCTGCCCCTTTTGCCTTTCGGTACGATGTTTGGGAGGGTGCCATTCTTTTCTCTTCTCGTCACTCATTTTCCTGCCATCACTACTTCCTCTTGTCCCTGCTCTTTCCTCTTGTCCCTGCTCTTTCCTCTTGTCCCTGCTCTTTCCTCTTGTCCCTGCTCTTTCCTCTTGTCCCTGCTCTTTCCTCTTGTCCCTGCTCTTTCTTCTTCTCGTCATTCTTTCATCCTCCCGAACATTGTTTCCATCATAATACCAGTGATCCGGTAGGGATCAGCATTTGAAGCTGGTCTCCGGTCCTCAAAGTATCCGTAGCCCTTGTGGCCACACTCTCTCGGAATACGAACGGAAGCCCCACGGTTGGCAACACCGTGTGTGAATGTATCAATGCTGCCAGTCTCATGTCTGCCGGTAAGACGTAGGGTGTTGTCCTCGCCGTAAACGGCAATGTGTTCCTTGTGACGGCCTTCAAGCTTCTTGATAGCAGCCTCGATGTGCTTCATTCCACCTTCCTTGCGCATCTCCTTACTGGAGAAGTTGCTGTGAAGACCCGCACCGTTCCAGTCACCTGAGATTGGCTTAGGGTGGAAAGAGATCTTTGCGCCGAATTCTTCGGCAATACGGTGAAGGAGGAAACGAGCGACCCAGAGATGGTCACCTATATCAATGTCTTGGCAAGGGCCGACCTGGAATTCCCATTGGGCGGGCATAACCTCAGCGTTGGTACCAGAGATGAGGATGCCGGCATACAAGCAAGCCTTGTAGTGAGCCTCTACAATGTCTCGGCAGAAGACCTTGCCAGCACCTACACCGCAATAGTATGGACCTTGAGGACCCGGGAAACCATTGACTGGCCAGCCATAAGGTCTGTCAGACATATCAAGAAGTGTGTATTCTTGCTCAAGACCGAACCATGGCTCATGCTCTTTGTGTGCCTCCATAAGCTTGGCAGCCTCGTGACGGTAGTTGAACTTGTTAGGAGTTCCATCGGGATCCCAGCATTCGGTCATGACCAGAATATTTGGGGTGCCGCGAAGAGGATCAGGGAAAACAGCAACAGGTCGGAGATAGACGTCAGAGTTATCGCCCGGAGCTTGTCCAGTAGAGGAGCCATCGAAGCTCCATTCTGCGAGGTCCTCCACGCTGTACGTTTCGCCGTTCTTGGGAAGTTTTGTCAAAGTCTTCGATTTTGAGCGGACGCCGCCAGTGCTGTCAATCCAGATATATTCTGCCATAGCAGATCCCTTCTGGTCGAGTTTCGTGTACTTCATCAAGTTCTCCGTGTAGGAGACGATTGAGGCGGTCATATTTGCGGTTTTGAGAGGTAGCGAAGGAAATGGCGTTAAAAACCGTGCTGTAGTCCTATGGGGTACTATTCCAGCAAGACTGTGAGATGTAGGAAGGAAAGGAAAAGGATGAAGTTGGGGTACGACGGTGGTATTATATTGTACTCTCAAGCGATCCCACTCGACATATCAACTTTTGTCTTTCCCAAGCTACAGGCTCGAAGGTGCACGCGAGGGTAAATGTATCATTCCATTGTCAACTGGTCTACCTGACCAAATTAGTTTATGAATATTACCAACTGACCTGAATGACCATAATATCATATGGACAGTATCATCTGGTCTAGTGCCACCTAACCATTCATGAGTCACTTGCGCGCCTAATTGAGCGCCAGCCGAAGTGAAAAGCCGACAGTCAAACAAACTCCACGCTAACCCCCGAAACAGAACGCCAGATTTTTCTAAAATGCCTTCCTGAGCGCCCGGCGAAGAGCTAACTCAACATCCATGGGTCGAAAGCCTGCTGCTCTACCTAGGCATTTAGCTTTGCTAAGCAATTCTACGAAAGAGTCAGTACTCTATCAGATAGATGCCTAAAGGGACTATGCTTACCTTGAACTAATGTTGTGACACTCAAGGTGACAATATGCCTATCTTGATAGTTCGTGGGGTTTTGTGGAATTGGCATTGAATTGAAAATTGGTCCAGCGAGATCGAATGGATTTTTCAAGCTCTTAGTCTGGTCTTGGTCGTTCCATTCCATAAAGGGATGAGAAAAGCTCATATCAACATCGTTGTTCGAAATGTTCATAACAAAGTCATTTATTTGAGATGTAAGATTTTCCTCTTGGCCATTCAGTTCTGTGAATTTAACTTCTGGACTCCTTGGAGTCGCCGGAGAATATGGCTTGATGGTATTGCTGTCGCTAAGACTTAGTGGACTTGGGATGTCATATAAGTTGAGTTGATCCAAGTCCACAGTTACGAATTCAACATTCGGTGGGATGTCGATACCACGTCCTCTAAGATAGCCTTCAACGTCATTGCTGTCAAAGAACTCTCCTTCGAATCCGGGCATGTCAATTTGGAAGCCATTAAACATTGCAGTTTCCCGGGTGTTGATAACCGGCGGTGAAAACGGTCCCATAGACATGCCCGTCCTGAATTTTGGTATCATTGCCCCACTCAATGTTTCGTTCTGAGAATAGTAGGTACCAGCGCCGCCTAAATGAACAAATGGAGCACGCCAATTGTAAAGTGGGTCTTTTGAACTCGTTTCCATGCCACGCTTTAGCCTCATTGCAATGTTTTCTCGTGTCTCAAACAAGAGACAGAACCCGAAGACTTCGTTTACACGAGCGGGATCGGCATTCGTAGATGTTATTAATTTGAAGGCGCCTTCCAAAGATGCGCGCTGCAAGTGACGCCCGAACGAGACTTCATGAGGTGCCAGCGTTTTGGGGAGCGGAAGACTATCGTGGAATGCCATGAGACTTTGGTAGTCGTTGACTTCGGGGATCTCTGCACGATATAATTGTAAATTATCATTATCGGATAAGTCAAACCCAAAGCTTGCGTTGTCAAAAGTTGCTCGACTGATAATCTGGTGGTCTTGACGAGAAGTGCCCGGGTATGGCTGCTGATTCCAATCGATCTGGTTCATCTGGTTGTTGCGGTTGTCGTCTCTGGATATCTGGTAGCCCCAGACCGACGTATCCAAAGCCGGTAGGCTTTCGGGTGGATGAGCCTGCGGGGTGGTTTGTTTAGACTCTATGACTCGATTCACGTGCTCGAGGTCGGTTTCAGAATTGCTTGGTTTGCTCCCATCCTGAGAAGTACCATCTTCGTCTTTCGAATTATCATCTGACGATACAGACTTCGCCAGTGCTAGAAAACGCTCAGTAGTTGATTTCAGATGATTACCAAAGTCCGGCTCTCGCTGAAGCAGACCTCTTCCGACAGCATAATCGTGCAGGCTAATAAAGATGTTGCTCATTTGTTCATTTGCAGCTCTCAATTCTTGCACTTGTTTCTCTAAGGATGATATGGTGGTTTCCTTGCGATGACGGTAGGCTCGCTGAGCCATTCTTATCTGTGTCCGTCGACGCTAAATTTTTATTGTTAGCAAGGACAGATAAATGGTATGGAGACTCGAAATAATATTATATCGAACGAAAGCGATGAAATCCAGCCATCCATCTTCAAAATGTCCCCCAACATCAAGTTGTTGGATTCAGAAATACTAAGGTTGAGCGTTTGGTAACTCTTACTTCTAATTTCCGCATTCCTATTCCATCCAAGATGGCGAAACTGATTACTCAGTGGCTGGGAGCAGCCAAAGAATCTCATTGCCTTAAATTCTCTTTTGAAGGGCCACGAAATCAAAGAAAATAAATATAACTTACGTCCGCAGCTGTCTCGTCCTTGGTATCGAGTCTCGGCCGTCCCCTTGCCTTCTTCGCTGCATCGTCCTCTCCTTCATCCTCACTGCTAACCTTTTGCTTCTTCCTCCGTCTCTCTCCCGCGCTATTTTCCACATCATGCGACTGGCGAGCTTGATTCGTCTTTCTCACCGGCACCTCTTCTTTCTGCTCCACAAGACCAAATAACGAGATTATCGGCTCCTGCTGCCTCCTCACTGACCTCCGCGAAGCACTAGGATCGTCATATTGTTCAGAGCTCAAGATAGCCATTGCGTTGTCCATCGGCCTCCCGTTATACTTTGGAGTATTTGAACTGGCGAGGTTCCGTGTGTAGCTTGGCTGCATATATGTAAGATGCTGCTGTAACCCGAGGGATATGTCAGGTGTGTCATAATCCTCCGTGGTAGGAACAGGGTCATATTGATAATTGACTCGGTTGCTCATAGTCATACCTGGATTGGTAATGGGGACCAGGGAGGATGAGGCAAGAGAAGATGTACGATTACTGATCGTGTCGGCTCTCGGCCCAACCTGCGCATGAATTACAGCAGTACCACCACCACCACCATTCCCAGTACTTAATTGGTGCTGCGACGGCTGATAGAATGATGATGGCATTGGTACACGTGAGTGCAGGACCATTGTTTTCGCTTTCTGCGCGTCCTGGTTCTGGTTATTGTTACTGTTATAGTTCGAGTCTGCGTTGCCATTGCTGTGGAAGGGGTTGTGGTCCATTGCGCTCGCCGGACATAAGACTTGACATCTTATACCTTACAGAGGACTGCTTTTTACTCCTACATGACGCCGCGGAAAAAGGGAGAGCGTCGAATAGGATGCTGAGTGAGCAGTGTCGCAAGCTAACGACCTTATTTTTACGGCCATAGGGTGAGAATGGACCCTCAAAGAATAGAGGTAGCGTATTGTGGCGTTGTCCGTGTCAGGTGCATTGGTATTATTTGCTTTTGCCCACTGCAAATCCTCCTTGGGCTAGTACGCTCTTATTCAAAGTTTGGCCTCCGGACTTAATCATAGCGTGCATCGTCATCTGTCATCATATCGGCAAATGAATCCAAACGGCCTGTTATTTACTCCCTACCTTAAACTTGGTTGATGCAAGGACTTACATTGTTACCGACATATGAAACTAAAGGTAGCTTTAGTGGAATGCCGAGTATCGGACTTGAAATTCCTGTTGCTCTGCACATGCGATTCTCATTTCCCCATGCTTTTGTACCCTGGGTTAATGCTTTTCTATTCTTGAAGACACTGCTGTTTTACATCGTTTCTAATAGCTGCCGTTTCAGGTACGCCTGTCGCCCTCAAACGCCAATGTCCATGCATCAAGAAACGAAAGACCTGCGGGAGATAAATGAAAGCTGAATTGATTAAGTAAGCGTTAGATCATGGCCCATAGAAGCTCAAGCATGAAGAGAAGACCGGGTATCGTCTATGCAAAACCGAAAAGAAACCCCGTAATCGCCCTGTGTATGCATTTGGTATGGTATTACAACAGCTGGGTACGCTGTCATGGATCTCATGGCATGTGGACACCAGTACTAGGATCGGCGACATTGTCCGAAAGGTTGATCAGGAGCTGTGCGAGGCATCGTTTCGTAGCCGCATCGTCACGAAGGACAGACGAGAATGTAGCATCGCGGAGAGGTTCAGGGAGACATTGTCGAAGTGCCTCCCGGGCACGAGCGTTATCGCTCAACCTAAAGACAATATTAACGCTCAGGTCCTAGGCTATAAGGTGCGTGATCTTACCGAAGGAAGCAACGCACAACGTGTTTCAAAAGCCTTGCGGTCTGCTGCTCAACTAGTTGGGTAACCATATTACTAAGCACAGTTCCAACAGCATAAAACCTCTCATATGTAGCACATATGTAGTTGAGGCCATGGTCATCTAGAAGAATCTTTTGAACGATGAATATGGCTACCGTCTTACTCAGCTCGGAGCCCGTTTCCATGATGCGGAGGCAAAGGGGAATGATCTCGGTAGTTAATAGAAAGTTAATAACATCGGACGAGTCGTTCTTGACAAGAGCTCCAATGACGCCCAAAGACGTCAGTCTAAGGTATTCGAAAGGTCGAGACTTTGAAGTCGTGTTGAGGAAAGGGTAGAGAAACAGCGGAATGTGGGCTATACGAAATATTAGCAATTTGAACCTTTGGGCAGAAGCAAAGCAATTACCATTGAGAAAGAGTGCCCGAGTCTCATTATGCGATGCGACGCACTGCAGGAGGGCGAGAGCATTACAGACACGGTTAGACGCGGCCGCGGTGAGCTGTGACGGATTGAGCAAGGTGTAAACCGAGATTATCTCCTGTAGCAATGAAGTCATGACTCCTGCATACTATGTTCAGCATGATGTGCCACAAGATGAGTGTGAATATCAGTTACCGAATGAATGCCATAAGATGAGTGCAAGCTCCGGAACCTGCTCGCGCTTCTTGCTGAGCTCTAGGAGTGCGGATTCGCGAGTCTCTTCATTGAGCAAGTCTGCAATCCATCCAAGGACTCTTCTATTCTCCTCGGTAACTCCGTCCATCATGCTTGATTCTTGTCCGTGGCTAGAACTATGTGAAGGCCCCGAGTTATGGTTTACCGCAATGCGATTATAATGTTGTGCGTGGGCCATTGACGTAGCTGCTTGTGCGGCTGCTTGCTGTGCGTGGTGTGTCTGGTGATGGCCTTGGATCCACGAGGGGTCATTATGCCCGAAGGCCTGGTGAGAGAAGACATGTGCCCCTTGTTGGAGCATCTTGTTGCTATATGTTGTAGCCAAGTGGTGGACGGGTCGTTGCGTAAAGTGGTGAGAGATATATGATATTTGAAAACAACTAATGTATCATTGATATATTCGTGCTGTCTTGATGGGCTAGTCAATCGTATCTAGATAATCTTGGCGTCGTTTGGGAGGCGATCGGATCAGGATTGATGATCACGTCAGGTAAGGCTGAGAGGGCGGTGCGGAGACAGGATGCGGGTAACCTTTAAGCGGCGAAATTTTGCCACGTGACTAAAATTTTGATCACAAGGAAATTTCCCTATTGAAACTTGGATGAATAAAGGCCTGGAGATTAATGCATCTAGCGTCTCCCTATGCCTCTTGGATAGACTGCGGAAATTTACAAAATATAGACTATATAAAGGGATG
>Ga0335075_10004086_pt1 | contig 22875 bp, 17 predicted proteins | sample Lox_Sample_24_FD_206723 | JGI IMG/M metagenome (GOLD analysis project Ga0335075, IMG submission 206723) | Soil microbial communities from Loxahatchee National Wildlife Refuge, Florida, United States - Lox_Sample_2.4 | ecosystem: Environmental > Terrestrial > Soil > Wetlands | place: USA...
TAAGTCCTCTTCTCTTCTTTCTTCCTTAGTTTAGATTCTCGTCGAATATAGAGTGTCTGCACAGTAGTAGGCGTTCCGCTGATGCATAGAAACACCTGTTCGTGACAGTAAGTGCATTATTAGGCATATCAGTAGAATCGTGGCCATATTGAACCTAATATAGTTAATAAATAAATAATAAACGTTTAAGAAGCATATACTGTTTTATGCAACTTCTTTGTGATATGTTGATTGAATCCTTGTACACTAACACAGTATAATACTCTACTAGGTGAAGTTTCTAGATATTCTGGCATTGATTCTACGTAATGAATTGTTTTCGTAGTTATGCTATCTAATCGGTTGGTAAGGATATAGTATTCTGTTGTCTCTGTGGATTGTGTGCTAGTTGACTATTTAAAACAGTTAGTAAACAGTATTTAAACATATAATAGTTCACTTACTTCATTTTCCTCTTTGTCACTCTAATCCTTATATCTACACCACTCGTCGACATCAGATCTCGTATCGCTCTAGCGTTCTCTTTCCTGGAGATTGATATGCTGAAGAGCATTGTATACCTCTTGTGTCTTATTGGTGGTCGACATAGCTGATTCGGTAATGCACAATAAACATTTAAGATGCAGCAATCCATTTTGCAGGTAAAAAACACGTAATTTGACTGCAACGCGTGCGCACAGATCTTTCTAATGAACGCGTCAGGAAAAGTACACGTGCAAGGAGATACTTTGCAACCTATTTATTGACTAATGTCGGCAAAGTTGGGGTCAGTATGTTGAGATCCTGGCAATTCGGGGTCAGTATGTAGCCACCTTCTCGCTTAAAAACGCCTATGCCGAACCTACTGACCGACCTGTATAATCCCGGTTTACCATCGGGCGAAAAACAGGGCTTACGAAACATTTCCTTGACGGAGGATCGAGGTCACTCTGCGGCTTGACCTGCAAGTGCGATTGGTACCATGTGACCGCACTACTTTTGCCGTGTCCCAATACTCGTGATCGAGCCAAGCTAATGAGTTGTGTCTGTGTAGGTGAGGCGTAAGCCTATCAGGCGTGATGGCGCTAAAGCATTTTAACAGTTAGCAACGGAAGGCATTCAGGCAGCAATATTGTTGGAAGTTACAGCACACGACAATGTTCATTTATGTAGTTTTTATGTATTGCGCGCAGTGAATATCAGTATATTGATGATCTCTGTATGTCTATTTCTTTTTATGTGTCCTGCAGGACATGCGCGGACCATTTACAAGTGGATCCATGCCAAATTGGTATAATCTAATATCGGTGTCTTGATTCTCCGTTCTCCGCGTATCCCCTGACCGACATATCCAACACTTCCGGCTGGGCCTCCACCAAATGGTTGTTCTGCCTGAGGCAATAGCAGATGGTATGATAGAGTCGGCAATCAACCGACCGACCTTGCGGAAAGCCTCCAGCCCTATGCGTGTGCCTCCACGCTCGCAAATATGGGGAGCTGAGCCTAATTTGCATTCCAGAGCAGGACCGCCTTTCTAGGCAACTGAAATCATCGTCGTGTATATAAACCAGCTTGGGAGCTCTTCAATATGGCATCAATCAACTCATCATCAACACCTTCATCACAATCAACATCTTCAACAAATCTATCTAAACACATTCTCAATCTCTTCCCTTTAAAAGTCAACCAACAACAAAAATCAAAATGAAGTTCTTCACCGCCGCCATCGCCGCCGCCATCCTCGGCTTCACCGCCGCCCTCCCCGCCCCCCAATCCATCCCCACCGGCTCCAACATCATAGTCCCCACCACCATCTCCCAATACACCGTCTGGACCGGCGCCATAAACTTCAACACGGGCGCCGGCAAGATCTTCAAGAACGGCCGAGTCAGCGACGTCACCACGCTCGTCACCTTCGACATCCCTGCTGCCGCCGCGGGCAAGACCTGCCAGTTTCATTTCGTCCTCGACCCCACTGCGACGCTCAGCGGATCGAGCCAGTTCGATGTCTTCACGAGCTTGGCCCCTGCAACCATGAGCACAACCACCTGGCCCAATGGCAATTTGAGGGATCAGTATGTCGGACGCATGACCGCGGTCGCGGACGGCGAAGCGACGTGGACCCCAGGATTTCCCAATGTTCCCAGCTTCCCGTGAGCTTGTTGGCACGGGGGATGTGGATGACATTGAGTGACTCCAGGTCAATGCTGGGCCTTATATTGAGTACTCCTAAGTACTCTACGGGCAGTGTTGGGGGTTGTTTGAAGGTTTTAGCGCTGCATTGGCATTTGCATGGTACTGGAGTATGTTGAGATATTAGATCCTCCTTTTTTGTCTACTAGAAGTATTTCTCGCGACTGTGCTTAGGGCCTTGATACTTAAAGAGGAATAGCCTTTAAGTCCACGAAATCAAATAATTATTAATATAAAACCTCAGAGTACCTTAGCCGTGACAAATAGTGCGAACATATCAAAGGCTTTCTCTGCGCGTTCCGGGGATGAAGGCAGCTAGCGTCTTGGCAATGTGGCTTGGTTTAAATTTTAGAAGTGTTTAAGGCGGAAGCCGATTTCGCTAGCGACTGTATGAACGACATAACTGTAGATAATTAAAGGGCTCTTATACTTACAGAAAATCAGCAAGTTGTGGTGTTTCGGCCTCCCGGGGGGATCCAACGCTGTTTTAGACGGCCTCGATACCGAGGCGAGACCCACGTGAGAGCTCGCTTAAGCGGCTTATCATCGAAGGAGCCTATTTCCTCCAGAAAGCCCAAAAAGGCTTCCCTCTTAATTCAAGCGTAAGTTTCAAGTTTATGTCCCTACTCTATGGTGCAAGCGGCCCAAGCCCGCCATAAAAGTAGGCCACTCGCCTGATAGTCCTGGATAGGGATCGTAATTATATCATACCGTATTTTGTATGTATTAATTCAAAAAATACGGTATTAATACGGACTGGGGCTATAGGAAATACATGTGTAGGAGCTCCAAATTTCAGGGTTCAGATCGCGAAAGGCAAGAGGGGGGTAAAAAATATCAATCAGGGCCTAATCCGCTGGATTTAATTTAGTTATAGGCTTTTTAAATTTGTTGAGAAACTTACGGATCGAACTATCAGAATTAGTATGCTACTTTACTAGGCAGTAGTTTCAAATAACTCACCCGGAGACCTCTTACAATTTGGATGCGACACCCAAAGCTGCGGAGTTTGTGTTAGAAATGTAGTTTCTGCCTGAAATATAAGGCACCAACCAAGAATTCTACCACTGAACTATCAGGCCAAACCGAGTAAATTTGTGGTGCAATCAATGCTACCACTAACCTACAGGCATGTGTTTACACTACTTCGCTTATTTAGATATATGTTTACTATTGTGGATGGATAAGATGGAATGCCGTCGCAGTGCACGATCGTCAGGACAATGAGATAGGTCTGCGTACAGCCCAAAGATGCAAGGAGTAGTCGGACGAAGACAGCGCGCAGCGCAATACCTAAACACACACAAAAAAAGTCCATTTTGTAAAAGGACAATCCGTAAGGTCAATATACATCTGTAGAATTCAACCGCGGCCGCCGAGTCTTGGTCTCTGATCATGCGTAATGATGATGATGCTGCTCCCAAAGGGAGCCAAAGCTAGCTAAATACATCGAATGTCCTCGGTAGGACAACTATTGCCCAGATCAGGTGATTAGAAGCTTGCTCCTTACTAGATAAGTCTAAGTAGTGCGGTTCTAGCCTCCAGAGGTTCCAGCGCTGTTTTATACGGTCTTGAAGGGTAGACCCCTGCGGCTAAGTAATCGCCGAAGCGAAGCCCCACTCTAGATCGTCCTGACTGTCACAACAGAGACACCCCCCTCTTTGCACGTCCACCTAAAACATGCCTTTGCTACACGCCTATTCTGGGCTCAGCGGCCCTTCGAGGTGTTTAAAGACTCGGTCTCTCCCCCCCAAACTGCGACACCCAACTTGACACCTAAATCTCTTTTTCGGAACTCGATACCCTGTCTCCCTCCTTCTCTCAACTCTCTCAACCCTCTCAACCCTCTCAACCCTCTTAATCACAATCACTGTCGTTATCATGGCCTGGGGAGGCCTCACCGACACTCAGCGGCGACCGCTCGATGCCGTGCCGGCCCTCACAAGCTTCCTCAATCAACGAAGCATTCAAGATGCTCGAACTCGAAATAGAAGTGTGACGGCACGTACGGAATGCTATTCAACGAAGGATGAAGGGAGCTCTGTAGATTGCACTTATCGAAGATACTAAGCTAAAGAGAGAAGAAAGGGAAAGAAGGGGAGAAGATAGCTATCCATATACACAAGCTGTATTCTGTGACGGCGCAGCTCTTGATAATAGCCAACGTAGTTAGCGGTTTCAGGGGTGGTTTGATACAGTAGTCGTTGCGTACATGAGACGAACCGTCACACAGAGCAGCTAACGGACCGCCCGTAAGCCTGCCGTAAGAGCAGTAAGAGCCGTAACAGTAAGTGCCAACCGCCCGTCCGAACTGCCCGTTCATAAATCTGTCCGTAAAGCGATCCGTAACAAAGATCCTCCAAGAGTTACAAAAAGGGGACAGACAACTAAAAATAAGAGTAAGATAGATAGCAGCTATATATCAATTAATAGCTACAATACAATCTATCTATCTATTTTTTTTATAGATAAATATATAGCAATGATTCCCTGCTATTTTTGCCCGGGATCGCCGCCCCCATTCGCCCGCTTGCTTGGCCCTGGCCTGGCCTGGCCTCCTCCTTCTTTTGGACGGGGGAGCTGGCCTCTTTTGGGGGGGGGCCGTCATTCTGACGTCACTCCCTGCACGACGCTGACCTGCTCCCCCTATAACCTCCTCCGCTGTCCCACTGGCGACCGCTTTGATGGTGCTGCCGCCGCCACCGCCACCACCACCACCACCGCCCTTCCTCCATGCTGCCCTTACGAGACGCCCACCTAACGAGCACTACGCGGCGGCCCCGCCGCCCCAAGGCTCAAGCCTCCACAGAGTATGCCCGGCAGAAGTGGCTTCGCCAGCAGAGAGCCGCCGCCGGTCCAGCTGAGCCTCGCAAGCGCCGCAAGCCCCGCCGAGCACCACCCCCCTGGCACCAGACCCTCAATACGCGGGACGTCTCCGAGTACCGCACGGGCTGGGCTCGGTCCTGCACGAAATGCGGCTCCCAGCTGCTCGATCACGAGAAGGACGGCTGGTGCTGCAACCAAGGGAAGTGGCACTTGGACCCCCTAGAGCCCTACCCAGCCGCCTTTGCCGACTTCCTCGACCAGAACGGGCGAGCGCTACAGGAGCACGCCCGCACCCTCAACAACCTCTTTGCCTTCAGCGCCATTGGATACACGGGGGAGCAGCTGAGGTATGGCGGGCCGCAGAACGTGGTCATCACTGGCCGCGTGTACCACCGGATGCTCGACCTAGACGCGGATCAGGGCTCCCTGCGGTGGTTCCTCTTCGACGAGCAGGGCCACTCTCGGGCCGGCGCTGAGCAGAACGTGCCAGCGCACATGGTGGCAGCCTGCAAGGCCCTCCTCGAGTCTTGCAGCCCATATATTCGGACCCTGCGCCATGCAGTTCAGACGGCAGGGCCGCACTTTGACCTCCACCTGGACCAGGCAGTTGCAGGCAGGGAGGTGGCGGCTATTGTGAATCCCTACAATATGCACAAGGTGCGCTGCAGGAAGATCGTCGTGGCGCACAAGGGGAAGTTGAAGCCAGACTTTGTTGATATCCTCTCTCCCTTATACGAGCCACTGCAGTACCCCCTCCTCTTCCCCTTTGGCGACGCTGGCTAGTCACGCGAGGGCAGCCAGCTCTTCCAGCCACCAAGGAGCCAGTGCCAGTGGTACCGCTACTGCCTGCTCCACAAGCCCTGCTTCCTCTAGTTTGGCTAGCTGACCTACAAGTATATTGTGGATATGTACTGCTGCATCGAGGACGAGCGGCTGTAGTATATAAGGGAGGGCAAGCTCCGCCAGGCCGGCGAGGTCTTTGCAGGGGAGGAGGATACGCAAGAGAAGGACGACTATGAGATAGAGCTGCAGCGTGCCTTTGCTAGCGTCCTCCCAAGCTCCTTCCTTGGCTCTTGCGCTTGGACGTCAGAGAGGGTAGCTGATGCGCTAGCCTTGTGCTGTATCCTAGACTAGCCGTCCCTCCTCATCACAATAACGACGAACCCTAAGTGGCTAGAGATTGTCTCTTAGCTTAGGCCTAGCTAGACGGCCGCAGACGTCCTAGTTGTTGTCTACAGGGCATTTCAAGGCCGCCTAGTAGCGCTTAAGAGGTTTCTGCGTAGCCACTTTGGCTGTGTCGTCTACTAAGTCAAGGTCGTTGAGTTCTAAAAGCGTAAGCTGCCTTATGCCCACCTACTTGTAAAGCTCTTCCCTAAGATCCCGCTCAACAGCATTAACAATGTCGTTAGAGCAGAGCTACTAGATAAGGGAAAGGAACTAATACTCTACTAGTTAGTTAACGAGTTTATGCAGCATAGTGAGAACCACTTAGACAGTCCTACTAGTTGCTGCAATAAGAACAGCAAGTGTATCTACAGCTTCCCCCACCTAGTCTAAGAGCAAACGACAATTAATAAGCAAGGAAGGGTCCTCTACTATAAGCGAACTAAAGAGTTAGCCTAGATAGCCTCTTATATCCTTGCCTTGTTGCTGCTCTTAAGGTGCTACATTTATATAGATATCTGCTCTACAGCAAACGTCGTCTTCTACCTTTATAACTACCTCTTTAAGAGGCAGGACACTACAAGGTTTAACATTACTATTAAGGGAGAGCCACGCTAAGAGATTGACGACTTCTAGGTTGCGCGCTACCTCTCCTTCAGCGAGGCGGCCTAGAGGATCTTGAATTACAACATTACAGGTACGCAGCCAAGTGTCACAGCGTACGGCCTCCACCTCCTAGGGCAGTAGCTCGGCCAGATGTGGCGCACTAGGGGTCCAGGCTCAAGCGTCACTCCTCTCCTCTGCTACCTCTACCGCCCGCTAGGCCCTGCACGACTACCTAAGAGCGGGTAGGTCCCTCATCTCTATTACTGACAAGGGAGGAGAAGCCTGGCTGTTGAAAGTCTGGCCGCGCTAGAGGGGCCCTACGATTGTGCGCCTACGCTCCTACCCGCCACAGACTAGCGAGCTCTTCTACCTTTAAGCAGTTGTGCAGCACCACGCTGGCCGGTCCTAGGCCAACATGAAGACGCTTAGAGGCGTAGTGTATAACACCTTCTAGGCTATGGCCATCGCGCTTGGCCTGTTCCTTAAAGACAGCAAGGCCTAGTTTGCAATAAGAGAGGCTATTGCATCGTCCTACAGCCTAGGCCAGCTCCGCTTCCTCTTCGCCACTGTCCTTATCCACATGCCAAAGGATTCTAAGGCGTTGTACAACGAGTTCTTGCAGAATATGAGCTGGGACCTGCAATTAGTCCTTAAGCTAGCTAACGGAGGCTGGTTGAATGTGGTGCTCTAGTCCATCCAAGGCTACCTCTCCTCCTAGGGCTCCTCCCTCGCTAGCTTCAGGCTCCTAATGCCTACGCTTAGGCTGTCTAAGCTGGACGATAAGCTGACCGCGTTCTGCAGTAGCGCAGCAGAGATGTGAGAGTTTGTGCACAAGGCGCGCGCCTAGTTTAATGCTAAACAGACCTAGGTGTATGCAAAGCTTGAGGCAGCAGTTGTACAGGGTAGGAGCAGGATGGGCGCTAGCGCAGGCGCAGGCGCAGCGCAGCTACACTTCGTTAATAGGAAGGCAGGCCAGGGGAAGACCTTCTTGATGCACTGCCTTGTGACCTAATTTAGGGCAGAGCGCAGTCCAGTCTTAGTCGTCGGCACCACGGGCCTAAGCATTGTACACTACGACCGCGGCCGCACTGCGCATAGCGCCTTTAGGATCCTTGTCAAAGAGGTATAGTAAGCCTTTATCTCCTTATGTCTAGTTATAGGCTGTACACTACACTTACAAGCTGTACGTCACACTTACAGGCCGTACATTGCACTTACAGGCTGTACATCACACTTATAGGCCGTACGTCGCACTTACGGGCTGTACGTCACACTTATAAGCTCTTAGTAGTAGTCTAATAACTGTAGTTATTAAGCTGCTATAACACTCTTTTATATATATAAAAGCTAACTCTATACTAGGGCAACTTTGACCTTACCTGTACAATCCACCTAAATTCTGGCTGAGCGAAGCTCATCTGTGCTACCCAGTTCATTGTCTGGGAAGAGCTCCCTATGGCTAATAAAGCTACCTTTGAAGCAGTGGATAGCCTCCTCCGTAGCCTCACTGCCTCTTCCTTGCCATTTGGTAGGAAGATCCTCATAGGTGTTGGCGATTTCCGTTAGGTGGCCCCTGTGGTCAAAGGTGGAGGGCTATCTGCTGCTATAGATGCCTCTGTCTGTACGTCACATCTCTGGCCCGCCTTCTAGATCCACCGCCTAACCCAACCAATGCGCAATGCCTAGGACCCAGAGTTCTGTGAGTATGCAGACTCGATTAGAGAGGACGCTGAAGGCTCCCGCGATATAACACTACAGCACCTGCCCAGGATCTATGATCAGGAGGACGGCCTCTCTTGGCTCTACCCCGACGAGATCCTCCTACGCCCTGACCTTTGCATTAAGAGGTCCTTCCTCGCTGTCCTGAATGCCCAGGTGGACGAGATCAACGACCACATGCTTGACCGCCTGCCTGGAAGAGAGAAGGTATATTGGAGCCATGACACTGTGAAGGAAGGGAACGTGCCAAACCTGCACGGCGATGTCCTAGCTGACTACCTTGGCATGCTCTGCGAGCCTGGTATCCCTTCTCACAAGCTAAGACTAAAGGTAGGCGCCATCTGTACTGTAGCACGAAACCTGAGCATTAAGGATGGGCTGGTGAAGAATACTCAGGTCATCATTGAGCAGCTACACCAGTACTCTGTTGTGGTCAAGCTCTTGCCCTTCCAGACCTCTGCCCTACTACCTAGCAGCCGCGGCCTGACCTTCCCCTTCTCGCGCATCAACTTCGAGTTCAACCCGCAGCGCTCAAGCTGGACTATACTCCGGAGGCAGCTACCGCTGCGGCTGGCCTACGCCACCACCTTTAACAGCTGCCAGGGATTGACCCTCGACAGGGCCGTCTTGGACTTGAGGAGCCCTGTCTTTGCACACGGCCAGCTATATACAGCACTAACCCGCATTAGAGAGCGCGACCATGGGCGGGCGCTCTTTGCCCCTGATAATGTACTTGGGGAGACAATAAACGTAGTGTCGAAGGAGCTTTTATTGTAATATAGTGTATAGTATAGATTGCAAGACAAAAGACATACAGTTTACAAGTGTAGTTTACGGGTGTAGTTTACGGGTGTAGTTTACGGGCGTAGTTTACGGGTGTATTTTACGGGTTCTCTATTCGGCCTTTTTATTGTAGATTGTAAGACAAGGGAGGCCGCCCGCCCAAAGGGCGGGCGCGGCTCTCTTGTATACTAGTATAAATATCATCTATATATTCTAACACTCTACGCTTAAATGGTGGTTGAATGTCATTGCGTGATACCACATATTCGGCGCTTCAAAACCCGTCGCTGACAAGATTGAGCAATGCGGAAGCATATTAAGAATTAAATGTACGATTTTATGAGGGCAATTGGAGGCAACGAGTGATATATATTATGATGATTACGGACGGTGACGGACGACCCGTAAGATGAAAGCTAATATAAGATAAGACTATGGCCATATAAAAAAGTGGGTCACAGCTCGATTACCTTAGGAAATGGTCTTATAAACGGGTATGGTCTTATATGCCGAATGGTCTAATATGCCAATTAATACGGTACCGCGAGAGGCCCTCGATGTGCTCTTTTTAGATAATGGGACCATCTAGAACTGTGAACAACTTAAAATACGCCAGGCGAGGCTTACCGGTATATTGCTACAACATCTTGTTCCTCATATCCAGGTCGAATAGTACTTCCCGCCTGTGCGACTCCCAGACCTTACCCCATAATCCAAGCTCCGCCATTTCAACATCTGCATTGCCACTTCCAGCAAGCAATCTGATACAACAACCGCAGCTGCCCGCACCTAACAAGCAGCCTTGCACAACTACAACGCCTGCTCTGGCAGCAGCCGCAGCAATTCCTGCTCCAAGCCCCGCTGCTCCAGGCTCTGCTGCTCCAAACTCCGCTACTCCAAGCTCTGCAAGCTCTGCCGCTCCAGACCTCCACCACACCAAGCTCCTCCTCTCCAAGCTCTGCTGCGCTGCGCTGATCCAGGCTCCGCCTCTCCAGGCTCCGCTGCGCATTCGCCTTCTTACTAAGGACACTCCTATGCAATTTAAGTAGCTTAGCCTTTTATCGCATTCCCTAATAGCACATTGAACCCGTCCATTATTGACAACAAGCTGTGCTGTTCCGCCTACAGCACAAGAATCGGCCTAAGTTGGCCAGAACTAGAAATCGCTGGCATCGTACTACCAACTCCGCCGATCAACCGACCACTATTGCTCCGCCTGCAGAGAGTTTTCCCCAACCAACTGCTGCTGCTTCGACCCATTTTGACCGCTGGCATCGTACTGCTAACGGAATCCCAAACCAGAACCTACCTCAACAACCGCCTTTGAAGCGCTGAGCAGACCTTCACTGCCTGACCTGAGAAACCCTCCAATCTCCTCCACATGTGATTCCTGCCACAAGCATGTAGGAAGAGAAAGGAAAACTTCAAGCACAATGAAAAGGCAGAATGAAGAGCTGGACATGAAACGAGCCTGCTTCAACTCCTAGGGGCAAATAGGACGTTCAAGCCTGACCAGACCAGAACCTGATCACTGGCATTGTCCTGCCATGGACTTAGATGTTGTAGGTGGGATCGAAAAACCATTGGCAGACCTGAACGAGACCGACTACCGCTGCCCTGCCTACAGCGAGCTGAACAAAACGTCGGCATCTACTACTATGAACTGATCCAAAGCGCTAGCACCGTACTGCCAAGATCTGATCAAGAATCTGCACTATTGCTCCAGATAGATGAACGAGAACTCCGAAAATGCACCTACAAACTGTCACGGCCGGGAATCCAGAGGCTTGGGAAAGCATAGATTGTGCCTATAGTACAAGATTCTAAGCTAAGGAAGGAAAGGAAAGAAGGAAGGAGAGGCAACGTGCGATAAATACAAATCCAGCCTCGCTCGCAGCCTCGCTTGCAGCCTCGCTTACAGCCTCACCTGCCCAGGGTTACACTAACAGAATCACGTGGTGCCGTAATCCGAACCGTGACACAAACTAATTGAACTGACCTAACCTAACCTGACTGACCGATCGATACACCTGCCTCCGCACCTCTGTGCTTGGCATCAGAACACCCGAACGTTCAGAAGCCTAGGGACCAGGCTTCTCACGGTAAGGAGTAATGCGACGGATTAGACAAGACAATAAGGCAGCAGGGTAGAAAGGTTTCCGGAACATCTTAGGGGCGAACATCTCTTTGGCAACAATTTAGAAAGTATTTATCCTCATACTCTTTAGATAGATAGTTTCTTTGGCCTTGCCTCTTATTTACACAACCGTGACACTTGCCCACTAGGGTTATGACCTCTTATTATAAGCGGAAGTATTCTTAAAGAGCTACCACCTACGCGCAATGCACGCAGGCAGCATCTCTGGTTTCAATCTGTTTTACATCATAAAGAGCCATGAAGAAAAAATGTTGGAGGTTGACCAGTTTCCATTGTGTAACATCCACTAACGAGGCTAGGCTGGAATAGGAATAGCCGATTCCACAAACTCACTTATTACTGAGCTGAGAATTGTAGACTATCTTCTGTACACAACATCAATTCATATAGTCAGTTATGAACACTTTCTAGTTGATTTCTTGCCCTTTTGTTGCCTGCATGGCCTGCTGCCTTTGCAATAAAAAATGACGGAGAATCCTTCAGGCCAGATCGGTAAGCACTTGTACTAGTCATTGATGCATGCAGATGGACTAAGCGTCTTAATGTTCAGAGCTCTCTCCAGAACTGCCAAAACTCGCTTCCGGCCTACGCTGGTCTCCTGAACCGGAGTCTGATAAAGACAAACCGTCATCGCAGAAAAGATACGTGATAGTAGCACCAAGACCTAGCTTCTACCATATCAGTGAATCACCCAATAGTCCAATAGCTTTTATTAGAGAAAGATTTCGTTCAACATTCGGCATAATTGTTAGTGAAGAAGATGAGTTTAATCGTTTTCGGAGAGCCGATGAAATAAACGTCACCAAAAAGGACATTGACGAAGAAATCATTGACGAAGAAACCATTGACGAAGAACTTACTGATAAAGAGGAAATTGATGAAGAGGATGTTTGGATACCGTACCAAGAGTTTCGTGCGCCCGTCAATCGACTGGCCACAACCACAACTACGCCAAGCACCTCCCGAAGTTCGAATTACCAAGCCTATATCAGCATGCCTTCAGAGACCTATGCGTTCATCCACCCCGCCCCTGAAGAGGTCCTCTACTATATGCTAGAGAGCATAGAACAGTTTCATTCTGATGTTTATGGTAGCTTTCTACAACGGAGTAGAGATTCTGGCCTTGATTTTCTAAGTTTACTTCGTCCAGAAGCACTTAGAGTATTATCATCTGGTAACTACTCACGAGACAAGTAAGTTAAATTCTGCTATAAATAGATACTATTAACTAACAAATTCAAGCCTCCTTCTAATTGGAGGCAATACCCCAAAGGCTGGAATATACTTGCACATTATCTGGCTTAAGTCTGATCCTAGTATCTACTTTCTCTATGTTGGACAAAGCATAGAAATGGAAATACGACTAGGCCGCCACAGGGACCCTGAGTACAGACTCAAAAATCCAAGCTTGCATTACTTCGTCTGGGACCGAGGTAATAAGAACAAGATGTACGAGGTTGAAGAAGAATTTGTTTTCTTGTCTGCAACAGATAGAGTAGACCCACTTCTACTTAATCTACTTGAAATGTGGTGTTGTCTAATGTTGCAAACTCTCACAAAAAATGCTCTTGTAAAGTATTTGCCAGCAAATATGGTTGCACCTTACGCTGGAACCCATCTCAACGTCGCTATACCTCTTCATCAGGCTCCTTATAGTGTCATGGTTGATACTCAAGATCCCAGCATGTATCACACGTCAGATCCAATAGTCGCGCAATACTATATCAGTCTGAGAAGACGGTTTTACGAGCTGAAATTTTCACCAAACATGGCCATTCAGGACTATTATGCAAAAGTCATGCGACAAAGAGTCATTACACGAGCTCAGACGAATCAAAAGAAGCTTATGAAAGTTTTAGAAGGAATTGAAAAACTTGCCAAGGTTTATCCAACACGTCATATGGGCTTTATCCTTCAGGGGTTTCTTCTAGCCTATTTCAATTTCACTATTAGTTGAAAGTGGGTTCATCTTGAGCACAACGCCCCTGTCCAAGTTCGTTTTGAGCTTATAACAGAGGATGAATTCAGGCGGAAGGGTAATCACCTAAATGTTTACTGCCTAAAAGCTACGAAAGACGATCCAGCTAGTCGTCTAGCAGTGTTTGTTGAAGGCACTTCTGACAATGGAGCGCCATTTGCTGGATGGCTTCGATCGAACGCTGAAAAACATGTCTTTAAAATAAACACTCTTGTGGACATGTTAGAGGGCGGAAATATGACAAAATCAAGACATCTTCCACGGAGATGGATTGTGCTTAAATATCAGAATCAGCACGAGGAGATGGTCCGGAAGGTTTTCTACACCAGGGATTCTAGTCAAAAATTAGACTAAATGCAGCCAATAGTTGCTTCATGGTAGAGTAACAAATTTGAAGAAATCCGAAAGCCACTTGTGTTAGTAAAATAGAAGAATGGAGTTTTTTCAGTGCACATTCCTTATCAATTATGTCTAGGCCTAAACATAGCAATCATCATGGACATGCAACTGTAGTTACAGTGGATATGAATAAGAAATCATTAATTGGGTCTGCCACACTCTAACATGGGCACACGTCGTGATTCTGTCCTGGCGTGCACGGCGGACTAGCTGCACTGCTGCTCTGTAACTATACTGCACTGCAAATGCCCTCCGAACACCTCACAAACCTGATAGTTCCACATAAGATGGGACGACTCCGTAAAAAGATCCTATTATTAGCAATTGAATGGGCCAGCAAGTTAGCCGTGCTGGAGATCACGTGAGTGTCAGCACGCTTAGATATCCCATAACTTAGAATGTATTACAAATCAAATTGTCTGATCAATGACGCCAAAGGGGGCATGCGCACAGGGGGACATGGTTTCACGAGTGCGCGGACATGGTTTGGACACGGTTTCAGGAGTGCGCGGACACAGTTCGGGCATGGTTTCAGAATGCTTAGCGGATGGAGCGGGATGACGTATGGGGCCAAAACTGTCACTACATAAACCTCACCTACAGGTAGTATACAGAAGATAAGCATCAATCAAAACCCCAGTTTTTACCCTATCATTGTGATAGTTTACACCGAGCTGTACCGACACAAATACTACAAGTAGAGATAGAACAGACTAAGTTATAAAGAGGCTTGAAGAGGTTGTTCCAATGGCAAGTGAAGCAGCCCGGACAGCACGGCTCGAGGGCGACAAAATCCTTAAGAACGACATGGGAGGGGAAGAGAGCATTATACAACTTCTTCTTGAACTCATTGGTCTGGCAGAGAAGCAATGTTTTGCTCCTTTGTACCTTAGATCCGTGGAGTCCCCCCAATGGCATCAGGGTGGCGAAAGTGTATGCGGTGTCAAACTGATGCACGCTGCAAAACATTCTCGTACTCCGATCCCCTTGTCAGCTGTCGCATATCTTTTGCTTTAACGTTTTGGTCACCCATTTAAGCCCGCAAGATCGCGAATTTGGCAGTCGTCAGGATCCCAATCGACGGCGCTTTCTTGTTGTTATTAGCTTTGGGTAGAGGAAACGAAGATGCGTGGCTTCCAAATGAGCACGTAATCCCTGAGTCGCCTCCATCCCACCACATGGACATGGGTTCAGAAATGGGGATCTGGTAGATAGAAATGATTCCCAAATTCTCTTTATTCTCGATCTCCATCTTAAGTCCGAACTTGCCCTGTCCTGTATGCGGTCCAGTGCATCAATCCATGCTTCTAATGCTTCTACTACTCTGTTGTTCACCAATGCCACATCTAGGCATATCGCAAACCAGTCGAAACAGTCTTTCTGATCCTGTGCCCCAAGAAAAAGATCAATGCCGGAGGTAATGTATGCGGAGAATGCCTTCACCGAACCCATAGTCGTGAAATCGATTGCAATCAAATAGCCGCCCTTAATGGTGAATGTTGCATGAATACAGCCCGCTCTCAACCATATTCATAAAATAGGGATTATGCACCGTGACATCAAGCCTGGAAACATCATACTTACATCTCGCAATGGCCAGCTCAACACGCGGCTCATTGATTTCGGCACTGCGACTGGAGACAAAACGTCAACCAACCACAATGCTGGCACTATCCCGTATCTTGCGCCAGAAATCATAGCATTAAAGCAGGGCCGGTCTTCAATGCCGTACAACAAATCAGTTGATATATGGGCAATAGGGATTGTGGCATATCAAGCAGTTTTCGGAAAGGATGTTCCCTGGAATCATGTGACGCTCGAAGGGCATGCCAAATTATTAAAAGAATTAAAAGGACTTCCGTCCTAGGTGGACGAGGAGTTCCGGATGATATGTACGCTAATTGAACGGATGGTAATGTGGAGATCGGGTGAGAGGCCTACAGCTGAGGAGGCGGTTGAGGATCAGGCATTGAAAGAGATGGATATGATAGATGAGCAAAAGGTTGACAAAACGAAAAGAACAAGGGAGGAAGAGTGAATTTGTTGAGCCTTATGTAAACTCCAGTGCGTGTCTTTAGATGTTAGTGGATGGACGGCACTGCACAGGGCGGCCGGGAACGGGCACAAGGCGTGGGGGCTTCCGAAATCCATTTACAAGTAGCGGGTGGTAGGTACCGAGCGCTATTTTCCGGTAAGCGGAACGCAATTTTAGCAAGTTCGTTGTTATTGAACGGTATCAACGTCGCGATGAGGTCTGGATTCTCCATATTAGGGAATATGGACTGAGATGTTAGGATGATAGGTAATGGGTCTTAATCGAGAGCTAGGCTAGGGTATTTTAAGAGACTGGGACATGATAGGTTTGCGTTATCGACTAGGGGTATTGAATTTCAACATCTAATTAGGGGTCACACTTTTATCACGTGAAATCCCTCGCTTAATATCTACTTACGCTATTTCAATTTTCCATCGTTCGCATTCCATCCACTTTACCTCCTTCTTGATGCTATGGCTTCCTCCGAGATGTATTCTGTCAAGGAAGTGCTAAACTTTACGGTCAAAGATATTTAGGGGCTAAGGTACGAAAAAGCCTATGATGCATCCGTTGCGCTTAATGATCATGCTAATGTCTATTTCGAAAGCTGCTTAAAAGTAAGAGGCTGAGACATTTTGACACTAGAAAAACGTGAAGAATGCTTCGAGAAGATGCGGTAGGAAGCCCTAAGATATCTCTTATCCGCCATTCATGCTAACAAGATCTGAAGAGATCTAAAACGTCAGAGGGATGAAATGCCCTAGTCTGATGGTGTAGATGCAAAGAAGCTTGATAAGAGATTAAGGTAAGGAGGCGTTGTTTACACGCAATACTTAGCGTACTAATGTGTCAATAAAATATAGGGAGATGACCCCACCCCTTGATGGCCTAATGGTAATAGAAGAGCAACTACGTAAAGAGAAGGAAGCCTACAACACTCTTGTTAATGATAGTGGTCGGCCTTCTCACCTAGTTCATCTTAGGTTCGATGTCCTTGATAATCCAGGAAAATATAAGGATATTATTTCATATTGGAAATCACTGCCTAGGACAGGACGAGTGTTGTTCCTTGCTCAACTACGCAACTAGAGGAGATTTCGCGAATTCCTGCAAAGACTCTGTGATTACTATATAAAATACAACAGATTTTCCGATTATCAACAAAAAGTCCGCGAACGTCGATAAAGACATAGGCTTAATGGGGAGGTAGAACTACATTAGGAGCAAAACCAACAAAGCGATTAGGACAATTGAATAGAGTACCAAGACTATGAATATCAGAGGCTTGAGTTGCTTAAGAAGCAGATTCAGCAAGGTTAAGAAGAGCTAGACGCTGCACAAGAAAAATTAAGAGAAGCAGAGATTCCAGGGTTCGAAGGGTTATATAAACCAAACAACTTTGGTAATAACTACAGTTTGAGTCTCAAACAAGGTGAGGAGGAACAAGAGGTATAGGAAGAGATAATGTTAGCAAAGCGACAAGTGAAATTAGCAGAAAAAAGATTAAGGGCAGCCTAATCGGAATTTCAAGGGGAAACGGTCGAGAGAGCCGCCTAGATTAGGTTGGCCCAAGAGGATGTCGAATTTGCACAATCTGCACAGATGCAGCTAGATAAGATATCAAAGCCAAAAGACTATGCCGCAGATGTGCCAACTAGATAGCCAGACAGGGAGGGAATGAAAGAGTAGTAAGAGGTAGAGGAAAAGAGGCAAAAGGCATCGAAACAAAGGTATAAAGCAGAATCAAAGGCATATCAAGAAGTGAAGTTTGCAAAAGAAGGATTAAAAGCCGCCAAATTAAATGATTTTAAAGAAACAGTTAAAAGAGCTGCTTTGATTAGGCTAATCTAGGAAGAGCTTGAATTAGCATAGGCGCGACTAAATAAGTCAAGAAAGTTAGGGGAAAAGGTCAAACTTAAAGGAGCTGTTCTAAGTGCGCTAAATGGATTAGCAAATGCGAAAAGAAAGTTAGCGTAGCACAAGATTTTGTTAGAATAAATTGACTAGCAACTTCTACTAATCGCTTCTAAACAAGTTAAGAAAGCAAGATCAAAGACACTTCGAAATCAATTTGCATCTAAAGTATCTAAGCCTAATAGATCCTTAAAGGCACTTGGTCATAAAAGAAAGCAACTAGTTCTTAGTTCACTTAATCCGTCCAAAGTTTCCAAAGCCGCTAAAAAGAAATTAGTCCCTTAGCAGAAGCAAAGCATCTTATGCAATACATCTTAGTTAGCTGAAAAGGCAACTATTCCCCTACGTGGAAGCCAATGGATTTCCAAGGCCAAGGAAAACATACTAACATATGCACATAGCAAGGAAAGCACATCTCTCTACCTTATGCATTTATCAAGAGTGTCCAAAGGAAAAGCATTTAGCAAAGCTAAGACTACAACTAGTTCCAGAAGCAGAATGTCTGTATATCAACAATAAGCTTATTATCTTCTTCTTTGTAAAAGACATAGCTATACTTAATCGTACAATAAACGCAAGTACAAAGTATGTACGAATCCTTCTAAACTTAACTCTTTAAGCAAACTACGAAATGCATAATCTTAAAGAACTTAAGTAGTTCCTAAGTATAAAAGTTATTTATAGCAAACTACGAAAGACATACATTATATAACTTCAAGGATGGTTTAGAGGCAGAAAGAGTATAAAGCGTAGTGATTAACCTGCCTCGCTTATAAGTGCATCTTTAGGACCTAGACTTAAGAAGATGGATTAGCGAACATAAAGCCCTAAAGGGCTTTGTCAAGGTGAAAAGATCCCTAAGAGTAGCTTATTTTTCTGAAAGCCTTACAAGATGCTTATGCAAGCCCTATCTTGCTACTATTGGCCTATTAGCTTAGCTAACAAAGGGATACTAAAGTCGTGTTTTTTATCCTTACTAGACCTTTTATAACTGCATACCTCTCTAGTAAATATTAGATTACTCTAGAAGACTATTAAAGTCTTGTCTTATAGCTAAAATACGTTAAAGGCATAAAATACAAACTTCTTAACTTCGCGACTTTTAAGTTTTGTCTTTTAATAATTTTAAACAAAGAAGCTACAGGTTTGGTTATTTACTACAAGCTTAATAACGCCTCTCTAATTGAACCTTAAAAATATCAAGCCCTCTCTTATTATTAAGGCAATCTATTAATAACAAAGTTAATAATTGTTAATAGCTATATAATACAAGTTACTATAAACCTAGAGGCTGCTTTACAAAAGCTTAAAGCTTAGGAGTTTAAGATTCTATAAGTTAATGCCTTATGTATTAATTAGCAAGATCTAATAAAAAGAGGACTTTAGGTTATACATATAAGTTTGATTTATTCTAAGGCGTTTAAAGTTATAGTATAGCTAAGGATCAAGGCTAATAACTTTAATTTAGCAATTAATTTAGTTAAACATTTTACTACTAAATATTAAGGCTTTAGTATTAGTAACAATAGTCAGAATCGTAAAAGGAGGACCTAAGTTATTAGCACTTTGTTTAAGGACTTTTTTGCAAGACCATACTAAAGATAAGTCTAAATTATTTAGGAAATTGCAAAGGCTTAAAATTTGTAGTTTTTATACAAAAGCTAAAGGTTATCTTAGGTATAACTTAAAAGTAGCTTTAACGATCTTAAAGGACTCCTTTGTAAAGTTCTAGTGCTTAAAAAATTTCGCTAACAAAAGTAAGACTAATAGCCTCTTACTCTCTTTACGGCTCTAGGTAAGAGTAAATACTTTAAATCTAATAACAATTAAAATAAAATATACGCCTTATTAGGTCTTACCTCTAATAGCTTAAAGATAATTCTTATACTAAACTATATACATTCTCTAAGGAGGGTTTACTTTTAAATAATCAAAGAATCCTTTGCAAGACGTTCGAAAATCTCTTATTTTGTATGCTTAAAAGGAAATAATTTAGTCCCTAAGGCTATTATTACCTTAAATTAAACAAATATCAAAGAAGGTATTCTTAGCTAGATTTGCTTAATCCTACAATCTTTAGCTAAAAATAGCATATAAACAAGCCAACTATCCGATTCCTCTATAGAATTATTATGCCTCCCTTTAGGGTTTAGCATTAATGATTTATTGCTATACCTATCTTACTCTAGCTTAGTGTTACAAACTTAGTCAATCGAGATATGAGTTACGTATAAAATAGGCGACAACCTATACAATTAGTAGTCCTAAAAACAAGGATCTAAAGCTAAAGAAAAGAAGAAAGAAGAAGAGAAGGAGCGTTGTGCTTAAAGTCTAATATACAAGTCTTTATAGATTAACGTCGGCCCGTAAGGCTACTTGTTAGCTATCCGCTAAGTTATTAGTCGTCCGTTAGCTAACTGTAGCTAACTGTAAGTCCAAGCTTAGTCCGTAACATTACCCCCCCTTTTAAGAAAGCTTGTCCTTAAGCTTTTGGAGCGTTCTTGTCTTGGTGTTTAATTAGTTGCTTGTCGTCCCTATTGTGCTAACATTCCATCTACTTGTCTAGATATTTAGGAGGTCCTAGTTGGTTTAGGTACAATTCGTAGAATTCCTTAAGCTTGTGTGGACATCCTATGAAATTCTAAGTAAGGTACTAAGCAGGATCTAGGTCGTATCCTCTCTAGCTTGCGTGATACTTTAGGGATCCGCGTACAAGCTTGCTTACGACGATCTCTTCAACCTCCCACTCGTCGTTACCGTTGACTTGGATTGGCAGTAGCAGGTTGTTTCTTTAGCTTAGCAGCGGATCGTTAGATGCCTTCTAGAGCTTGTCTAGTAAAAAGACTAGGTAGACCTTAATAGAGTTAGGGAGCTCTACTTTATATGAGTTGCCTACTTTCTCAAGGATCTTATATAGTCCTACCATTTAGTAGTCTAGCTTATAGCTTAGCTGCTTAGTCCTCTAGTTCTTAGTAGTAACTTATACAGAGTCTCCTACTCCAAAATTAGGTTCTGAGCAGTGTTTATTTGCCTACTTCTCTATTGATTTCTAGGCCCTTTCTAGGTTTGTATAAGCAACCTTCTAAGCTTCTTTAAGGCGTCTTACGTACTATTAGGCTTCTTTATATAAGAGCTTTTTGTAGACTGTTTGCAAGTCTGTTGGTTTGTCTTAATTAAAACTTGTGCAAAGCAAGTAACCTATTTTTATTTGAATTAGTGCAAAGCTAATTAAATTGTAAGGTAGAGTTGCTTAGGCGTAGTCTATTATTAATAGCAGTTCTAACTAGTTGTCTTAAAAATAGTTAACAAAGGGCTAGAGTCTTTAATTTAAGTACTAATTTACAATCTTTATTTGTTTGTTTGTTTATAAGTGGTATGCTATAGAAAGCTTAAGCTTAATATTAAGTATCTAAGTGAATTCGTCTTAAAATGCTAATATAAACTATAGGCCTTAGTCTAATACAATAGTGTTTAGCAATCTATAAATCTAATATAAGAAGTTGATGTACAACTTAGCTACACCCTTTGCGTTAATAGTCTTTTTACAAAAAAGAGATATAAGACGTTTTCTAAAATAGTAAAGGACAGACCATTTAGGCCCTAGCTGATCTTAGTCCTCTTAGAAGACCCCTACTTAGAATGACACTAGCAAATTACTAGTAAAAGGCAAGCAAACTACCTCTAACAGTAATACCTTGAAAAAGGACACCTTTAAGGAAGAGTGCTTTTATTATAAAAAGGCAGGTTATTAGGAGAAGGACTGTAAGAAGAAGAAAAGGGACAAAGGGAAAGTCTCTAGCTTTGCAGTTAAAGCTGTTACTACCTCTAGCTCTTCTCTAGCAATTAAGGCTATTGCCACCTAGCAACCTAGCTATCCCTCTACTAAAAGGCTTGTTATTATAGTCCGCCTTTAAATAAAGGGCAGTTGGAGGGAGGCTAAAGCATTAATAGATATTAGGGTAGAAGATGATTTTATTTCCTAAATATTAATAAAGGAGATAGGTTTATCATTCTCCAACTTGTTACTAGGATTAGCTAAGGCTATTAATAGCTGCTCCCTCTTTATCTATAAAGGAGCTACTATTACATATAAATTAAAAGACTCTCTTAGCTAAGAACAATAGGACACCTATTAGATGTAAGCTACTAATATGCCTAACACTAACATTATACTAGGTTGGCCCTAGCTTGAAAGTATTAATCTAATCATTTGATTTTAAAAGAAAGAATAGCGTTATCTAGTAGATCCTTAAAGAATTATTATTATATTAAACAAGAAGTTTAAAAGAGCATTAAGAAAGGGGCTTAGCTACACGTTTTTACTATTCTTACAAGCAACTAGCTCTCCTTTAAAGCTCCCCTCTAAGTACTTTAAGTATGTTAATATATTCTTAAAAGAAGGGGCTAACACCCTTTCAAATAAGTGTGCTTAGTATTATACTATTAACCTTATTAAAGGCTAAGATCCCTTATATAGTCCTATTTATAGTCTTTTAGAAAAAGAGCTTGTAGTTCTTAAAGACTATTTTAATTCTAGCTTGGAAAAGGGTTGGATTTAGAGAAGTACTAGCCCTACTAGAGCCCTAATCCTATTTGTTCCTAAGAAGGATAGAAGCCTCTAACTTTATATAGACTATTATAGATTAAATAAGATTACAGTTAAAAATCGATATCCTTTGCCTTTAATTAGAGAGATACTAGATAGACTTTAAAGAGCTAAACGGTTTACAAAATTAGACCTTAAAGATGCTTATTACTATATACAAATATGTTAAAGCGACAAGTGGAAAACTGCTTTTCATACTTGATATAAACACTTTAAGTATTATGTTATACCTTTTAGGCTTGCTAATGCGCTAGCAACTTTTTAGGCATATATAAATAAGACACTAAGTAAGTTGTTAGATACTATCTATATAGTTTACTTTAACGACATCCTAGTATACTCTAATAATTTGTAAGAATATAACTAGCATGTCTGTTTAGTGCTTAAAAAGTTGTATGCTTATAAGTTATATATAAAACTCTTTAAATGCGAATTCGACAAGGAACAAGTTGACTTTTTAGGATATGTTGTATCTTCTATTAGAGTCTTTATAAAAAACGACTAAGTTATAACTA
>Ga0335075_10004087_pt1 | contig 22869 bp, 20 predicted proteins | sample Lox_Sample_24_FD_206723 | JGI IMG/M metagenome (GOLD analysis project Ga0335075, IMG submission 206723) | Soil microbial communities from Loxahatchee National Wildlife Refuge, Florida, United States - Lox_Sample_2.4 | ecosystem: Environmental > Terrestrial > Soil > Wetlands | place: USA...
GAGGTCGACCCCCGTCATGGCCGCGCGCTCGTGCGAAGCGGCAGGATGCCGGCTTCGCGCCCGATGAAAGCATCTGAGATCGCGCGGCTGATCCGCGCCGGCCTGCCCGGAGCCGATGTCCTGGTGCGATCGGACGATGACACCCATTTCCAGGCTCGCATCGTGGCCGAGCAATTCGCCGGCAAGCGCAGCGTCGCCCGTCACCAGCTGGTCTATCAGGCCCTCGGCGAGCGCATGGGGCGCGAGATCCACGCGCTGTCGATCGAGGCGCTGACTCCGGCCGAATCCGGACGGGAGTGACGTTGGACAAGCTGCAGATCCAGGGAGGTGTTCCTCTCGAGGGTGAAGTCCGCATCTCCGGTGCCAAGAACGCAACCCTGCCCATCCTGGCCGGCGCCCTGCTCGCCGACGGTCCGGTGGTGGTCGGCAACGTTCCCCATCTGAAGGATGTCACCACCACCGTCGAGCTCCTCGGTGGCATGGGGGCGACGGTGACGGTCGATGAACGCATGCGTATCGAGGTCGATGCGACCACGGTGCGCGATTGCTTCGCGCCCTATGAGCTCGTCAAGACCATGCGGGCCTCGATCCTGGTGCTGGGACCGCTGGTGGCCCGCTACGGACGCGCCGACGTCTCCCTGCCCGGCGGCTGCGCGATCGGAGCACGCCCCGTCAACATCCACGTGGCGGGTCTGCAGGCACTGGGAGCCGACATCACGATCGACGGCGGCTACATCCGCGCCCGCGCCGGCCGGCTGAAGGGCGCGCGTCTGGTGCTGGATACCGTGACGGTCACGGGTACCGAGAACCTGATGATGGCGGCCGCCCTCGCTGAAGGCGAGACCGTCATCGAGAATGCCGCGCGCGAGCCGGAAGTGGTCGACCTGGCGCAATTCCTCATCTCGATGGGCGCCAGGATCCAGGGCGCGGGGAGCGACAAGATCGTCGTCGAGGGCGTCGAGCGGTTGCGGGGCACCTCCTACGAGGTTCTGCCGGATCGCATCGAGAGCGGCACCTATCTGGTGGCGGGGGCGATCACGCGCGGCAACGTGCGGATCAAGAACACGCGTCCCGACCACCTGGATGCGGTGCTCGCCAAGTTGGAGGAAGCGGGCGCCAAGGTTGGCGTGGGCGAGAACTGGGTGGAGGTCGACATGCGCGGCCGCCGCCCGCGCGCGCTCGACGTCCGCACCGCGCCATATCCCGCGTTCCCGACCGACATGCAGGCGCAGTTCGCCGCCCTCAACACCGTGGCGGAGGGTGTCGGCACCATCATCGAGACGATTTTCGAGAATCGCTTCATGCACATGCTCGAGATGCGCCGGCTCGGGGCCGAGATCCGTCTCGAGGGCAATACGGCGATCATCCGCGGTGTCGAGCGCCTCACGGCCGCGCCGGTCATGGCGACCGACCTCAGGGCTTCGGCCAGTCTGGTCCTCGCCGGGCTGGTCGCCGAGGGCCGCACGGAGGTCGAGCGGATCTATCACATCGACCGCGGCTACGAAGCGATCGAGGAGAAGCTGGCGCAGCTCGGCGCTCAGATCAAACGCGTGCTGTAGGAAACGGTAGAGTGCAGCGCAAACTGCGGAGGTAGGTATGCGAATAGGCATGGTCGGGCTGGGGCGCATGGGCGCCAACATGGTGCGCCGGCTGCTGCGGGGCGGCCATGAATGCGTCGCTTACGACAGGTCGCCCGAAGCCGTGCGCGCGGTCGCCGCGGATGGCGCCATCGCCGCCAACTCGCTCGCGGAGCTCGCCAAGGCGCTCAGTCCACCGCGCGCCGTATGGATCATGGTGCCAGCCGCCCTCGTCGACAGCGTGATTGCGCAGCTGCGGCCGCTGCTCGCCTCCGGCGACATCCTCATCGACGGCGGCAACTCCCATTACCAGGACGATATCCGCCGGGCCGGGGAGTTGCGCCCCGCGGGCCTGCACTATGTCGATGCCGGCACCAGCGGCGGCGTGCTCGGTCTCGAGCAGGGCTACTGTCTGATGATCGGCGCCGAGCCGGCCGTGTTCGGCATGCTCGAACCGATTTTCGCCACGCTGTCGCCGGGCGGCCGCAAGCCGCAGGCCGCGACCGGCCAGAGCGCCGCGCATGCCATGGCGGAGATGGGCTATCTGCACTGCGGCTCCAACGGGGCCGGACACTTCGTCAAGATGGTCCACAACGGCATCGAGTACGGCGTCATGGCTGCGTACGCCGAGGGATTGAACCTGCTCCAACATGCCGATGCCGGCCTGCACACGGAGGAGGCGGATGCAGAGACCGCCCCGCTTTCCAACCCGGGCCTCTTCCAGTACCGGCTCGATATCCCCGCGGTCGCGGAAGTCTGGCGACACGGCAGCATCATTTCCTCGCGCCTGCTCGATCTGACCGCCGAGGCGCTGGCGGCGGACCCGGCGCTCGCCAAGTTCGGTGGCCGCGTGTCGGATTCCGGCGAGGGTCGCTGGACGGTGCAGGCGGCCGTCGAGATCGGAGTCCCCGCATACGTGCTCTCCGCTGCGCTGTATTCCCGTTTCGAATCGCGAGGCCGCGCGGAGTACGCCGACAAGCTGCTATCCGCGATGCGGCTCGGCTTCGGCGGGCACCTGGAAAAGACAGCCGGCGCAGGCAAGAAGCCGGGCAACTCCTGAGGAGGTGGTGATGGAGCGACGAGACAGCGACACTCTGGTGCTGTTTGGAGCAACCGGAGACCTCTGCTACCGGAAGATCTTTCCGTCCCTCTACAACCTCGTGCGCCGTGGCCTGCTGCACGTGCCGGTGGTCGGCGTGGCCCGCGCGGGCTGGAACGTCGAACAGCTTGCCGACAGAGTGCGCGACAGCATCCGGAAATTCGTTTCCTCACCGGACGAGGCGGCGCTCGGGCGGTTGGTGGCCCTGCTGCGCTATCACGACGGCGACTACCAGGACCGCGAGACTTTCGTCGCGCTGCGCAAGGCGCTCGGGGACTCGCGGCGTCCGCTCTACTACCTCGCGATCCCGCCCAGCATGTTTCCGATCGTGATCGATCACCTGGGCACCTCGGGCGGTGCCCAGGGGGCACGCGTGGTGGTCGAGAAGCCGTTCGGGCGCGACCTGGCCTCCGCCAAGGCGCTGAACCAGGAGCTGCACAAACAGTTTCCGGAGAGCTCCATCTTTCGCATCGATCACTACCTCGGCAAGGAGGCGGTGCAGAACATTCTCTATTTCCGTTTCGCCAACTCCTTCCTCGAGCCGATCTGGAACCGCAACTTCGTCGCCAGCGTGCAGATTACGATGGCGGAGACGCTCGGACTCGAAGGGCGCGGCAAATTCTACGAGGAGACCGGCGCCATCCGCGATGTGATGCAGAATCACCTGCTGCAGATCCTGGCGCTGCTCACGCTCGAGCCGCCGGTCAACACCGAAGGCGAGTCGCTGCGCGACGAGAAGGTGAAGGTGCTGAAGGCGGTGCGCCCCGTCGAGCCGGATGAGGTGGTGCGGGGACAGTTCGACACCTACCGCAAGGAGCCGGGTGTGGCGCCCGATTCCAAGGTGGAGACGTATGCGGCGATGCGGCTCGACATCGATTCCTGGCGTTGGAGCGGTGTCCCGTTCTATCTGCGTGCCGGCAAGTGCCTGCCGGTGACGGCCACGGAAGTCGTGGTCGATCTGAAGGCGCCGCCGGCGCAGGTGTTTGGCGAAGCGGGTCCGGACTATCCCAACTATGTGCGGTTTCGGGTCGGGCCGGATGTGGCGATCGCGCTCGGCGCCCATGCGAAGAAGGCGGGCGCGGCGATGCAGGGCCGGGAAGTGGAGCTGTTCGTGGCGCAGCATGACGCCGATGCCATGGACGCGTACGAGGTGCTGATCAGTGCGGCACTCATAGGCGATACGGCGCACTTCGCACGCGAGGATGAAGTGGAAGCCGCGTGGGCGATCGTGGACCCGGTGTTGGGAGCGGCCGATGCGCCCCAGCTCTACACCTGCGGCACATGGGGACCGAAGGATGCGGAGCGGCTGTTGACGGGAGCCTGCAGCTGGCACAACCCTGGGAAGGAGCCGCAGGGGTGGACGCGCTCCTGCGCGCCCTCGCATCTGCCCATGGGCAAATTCGCGCCTTAGATTCAGCTCGCGGGCGTTTCCCAGGGCACTTCGTATGGCGCTGACGGGTCACAGGGCGGAACGGCCCGGACCCGCTTCCTTACTGGCTTTTGGACGGTGCCAGTCCTGAGGTTGGCTCGATACCGCAGCGGAAGACGCGCTCGGCGCCCGGGTCGAGGCGGATCGCGGCGGCCCACTCCGGGCGGTTGAACGCGTTGGCCATGCACTCCATCGGCTCCAACGCGATCGCACGTCGCGGGTCGCGCTTCAGCGTGTCGGCGGTGAAGGCGTGCATCACGCCGTGCTGCTGCCAGACCGTCAGGCCGAATCCCGTCTTCGGGTCGGTGAGCCGGGTTCGGATGCGCCCATCCGCGTCCGCGAGCAGGTCGGTATAGCCCTGGTCGAGAACGCTCGCGCCAATGAGGCGCGCGCGGCGAAAATCGAGCTCAGGCGCGTCGTCCAACGGCACGTAGGCCGCATCCCCAGGCAGTGCGATCAGATCGGCGCCGGTGCGGATCAGCGTCCGCGCGGGCACCTGCAGCAGCCACTCGTCGGCGCAGCCGTCACTGACATGGAAGTAAGGGTGCCAGCCGAAGAAGCAGGGCGCGGGCTCGCCGCCGCGATTGCGCATTCGCGCCTCGAGCGCGAGTCCGGCCTCATCGAGGGTGAAGCTCACGGCGAGGTCGATCGCAAACGGATAGCCCGGCCGCTCGTGGATCGAGGTGCGCAATGTCGCCCGTGCGCAAGCGGTATCCGCGGCGAGCTCGGCGACGTGAAAGTCGTTGTCGCGCACGAAACCGTGGCGGCACTCCCGCTTTCCGGGGGCCGCGCCGGGCTGCAGATCGTACTCCCGCCCATCGAAGCGATAGCGCGCCTCGGCGATACGGCCCGCAAAGGGCACCATGATGGCGAAGCGCGAGCCCGGACGGGCGACGATCTCGGCGGCATCGCGGTAAGGTGCCGCGATGTCGACCGAGCGGCCACCGCGAGCGACTTCGAAGCCGACGAGCGTGGCGCCATGGCAGGCGATGCGTACGCACCGGCCGGCATCGTCGCGCAGCGCCACGACCGGCTGATCGCCCAGCAGTGAGCGCTCGACTGCGTACCTCATGCGCTCGTGGAGGGAGCGAGCTCCGCGGCTCGCTCGATCCACAGCTCCACGCGGGGGCAGCCGGCCACGGCGCGCAGCGCGACGACATTCGGGTCCTGGCCGATGAAGGCGGCGATGGCGTCACATTTGCCGCTGCCTGCGACGACGAACAGCGGCTCGGCCACGTTCGACAGGAAGTCGGGCGTGACACTGATCCCCTGCATGCCGTCCGGCCGTTGGACCGCGATCGCGAGACGGCCGCGGGACTGCTGCAAATGCTCGGGGCGAAAGAGAGAAGCCGTATGGCCGTCCGCCCCCAGACCCAACAGGGCGAGGCCGATGCTGGCTCCCGCCGCCAACAGGGTGCGCAGGCTGCGCTCGTAATCGCGGGCGGCGTCCTCCAGCGGCAGCTCGGTCCGGATGCGCAGCACCTGATTTCCGGAGAGCGTCAGGGCATCGAGCAGCGGACGGGTCGCATGGTAGTTGCTGGCATTGGAATCGGCGGGGACGTAGCGGTCGTCTGAATAGATGAACGTGAGCGCATCGCCGCGCGGCGGGCGGCGGCGGGCGACTTCGCGATAGGCCGGGAGCGGGGTACTGCCGCCGGACAGCATGATCACCGGGGGACCGCTGCCCGATTGCTTCGCGGTGGCGCGGATCGCCTGCTCGAGGCGGTCGGCGAGCGCGCCGTCGAGCTCGGCGCGGGAGGCGAAACGGCGAACGTCTATCTTCGGCATGGCGGTCTCTCTATTCCGGAGTGCGCGGCTGCTCGGCCACCTGGACTTTGACATCGTACTGGCTGCTGCCCCGCTGATCATGCAGCGTGAGCTTCGAGCCCGGCTTGCAGCTTGCAATGCGGGCGCGGGCGTCCTCGGCGGAGGTCACGGGGACGCCGTCGATGGCAAGCAGCAGGTCTCCTGGCTTCAGCCCCGCTCCCTGGCCGGGACTTCCGACGTAGAGGTTGGCGATGACGACGCCGCCGTGGGCGAGGCCGAGCTGCCGTGCTTCAGCGTCCGAAATATCCTCCGGCACTATCCCGATCCAGCCGCGGATGACGCGTCCGTATTTGATGATGTCATTCACAACGCCGCGGACCATATCCACGGGGATCGCAAATCCGATGCCTTCGACGCCCAGACTCTTGGCGACGATGGCCGTGTTGATGCCGATGAGCGCGCCGCTGGAGTCGACCAGGGCGCCGCCGGAATTGCCGAAATTGATGGGCGCGTCGGTCTGGATGAAATCCTCGAACGTCGTGATTCCGAGCTGCCCGCGGGCGGTGGCGCTGACGATGCCGTGGGTCACGGTCTGCGAGAGGCCGAGCGGATCGCCGATGGCGAGGACGACGTCGCCGACCCGAAGCTGATCGGAGCGGCCGAACGTGATGACCGGCAGATTCGAGTCGTCGATCTTCAGCACCGCGAGATCGGTATCCGGATCGACGCCGACGACCTGCGGGTTCGCGACCCGACCGTCCGAGAGCTGCACGCGGATCGCGCCGGCGTTCGCGATGACGTGGTAGTTCGTCACGATGTGGCCGCTCTCATCGACGATGACCCCGGAGCCGAGGCTGCGCTCGATGCGCTTCTGGGTTTGCGGCAGGACGTTGCCGAAGAGCTCGCCCAGCGGCGACGGAAAGACCCGCTCTTCGACATAGCGGGCCGTATATATGTTGACTACGGCGGGGGCTGCGCGCTGCACCGCCGCCGCGTACGTCACGCGCGCCGGCCCCTCGGCCGTGGGCGCCGTTGCCGCCGGTATCGGCATCGACGCCGGCGCCCGCGAATCGGCGTTCCCCCGGATCAGGTCGGGCCGCAGCGCGACGATCACGAACGCGAGCGCCAGGCCGCCGACCACCGACCCGGCAATGAACGTCAACCCTCGGCTCAGTCGCTCCAGCATGTGCGCACCTCTCGCTGTGTATAATGCCGCGCTACCGCGGGAATTGGGGAGCCTGCCGAATGAGCGAATGTGTGATGGCCGCCAACGGGACTGTCCTTGCGAAGGGAGGTACCTGATGGCCACGACCGAGCGTGGCAATGAGCTGCGCGCCCCGGGCGAACCCTTGCCGCCCGGCGCTACACCCGTCTCCAAGAAGCGGGGCTTCTGGGCATGGCTCAATAAGCGCCTGCCCCTCGACGAGTTCATCGCCAACCAGCTGACCGGCTATTACGCGCCGAAGAACTTCAACATCTGGTATTTCTTTGGCTCGCTGGCAATGCTGGTGCTGGTGCTGCAGCTCGTCACCGGCATCTTCCTCGCGATGTTCTACAAGCCGAGCGCGGCCCATGCGTTCGACTCCGTGCAGTTCATCATGCGCGAGGTCGACTGGGGCTGGCTGATCCGCTACATGCACTCCACGGGGGCATCGGCCTTTTTCGTCGTCGTCTACCTGCACATGTTCCGCGGCCTGATGTACGGCTCCTACCGCGAGCCGCGGGAGCTTCTCTGGCTGGTCGGCATGCTCGTGTACCTCGCGCTGATGGCCGAGGCGTTCATGGGCTACGTGCTGCCCTGGGGCAACATGTCCTTCTGGGGCGCGCAGGTGATCGTGAACATCTTCGGCACCGTCCCCGCCATCGGCCCTGGGTTGGTGCAGTGGCTGCGCGGCGACTACGGCATTGCGGATGCGACGCTCAACCGCTTCTTCGCGCTGCACGTCGCGGCCGTGCCGATCATCCTTCTGCTGCTGGTAATGGTGCATCTCGTCGCGTTGCGGCGAACCGGCTCGAACAATCCCGATGGGATCGAGATCAAGGAGCGCACGGGCGCCAATGGCAAGCCCCTCGACGGCATTCCGTTCCATCCGTACTACACGGTAAAGGACATCGTCGGCGTGGGTGTGTTCTTCATCATCTTCGCGCTGATCGTGTTCTACATCCCGACCTTCCACGGGCTCTTCCTGGAGCAGCCCAACTTCGAGCCGGCCAATCCGCTGTCGACGCCGGCGGAAATCCACCCGGTGTGGTACTTCACGCCGTACTACGCCATTCTGCGCGCGGTGCCGAACAAGGGCATGGGGGCGCTCCTCATGCTGCTGGCGCTGGTCTCGCTGCTGGTGCTGCCATGGCTCGATCGCTCGCCGGTCAAGTCCATCCGCTACAAGGGCTGGATCTGCCGTGTGATGCTCGCGGTCTTCGTGATTTCCTTCGTCGGCTTGGGATACCTGGGTCTGCAGCCCGCCGAGGGCGTGTATGTCATCCTCGCGCGCATCTTCGCGATTGGCTACTTCGCGTTCTTCTGGCTGATGCCGTTCTACTCGCGCATCGATCGGGTGAAGCCGGTCCCGGAGAGAGTGGTCTACCATGCCCATTAGGCTTCCGTTGAGAAGATTGCCTGCGCTGCTGCTGATCGCGGCGCTTGCGGTGGGTGCGGCGTCCAGCACGCGCGTGCTTGCCGCGGGTGAAGCGCCCTCCGATGCGGACTGGCAGAGCTGGACGGCCAACGCCAATGTCACGGACGTCGCGTCCCTGCAGCGAGGGGCGCGCGATTTCGTGGGGTACTGTCTCGGCTGCCATTCGCTGAAGTACGAGCGGTGGTCGCGCCTCGGCGAGGACCTGCAAATCCCCAAGGCGTTGCTGGTGAAGGATCTGATTCCGCCCGGGGAATCCCCGGCCGGCTATATCACCTCGCCGATGATCGAGTCGGATGCCGAGAAATGGTTCGGCAAGGCACCGCCCGATCTATCGCTCATGGCGCGCGCCCGGGGCGAGGACTACCTGTACCAGTACCTGAAGACTTTCTACGTCGATCCGCAGCGCTCGACAGGTGCCAATAACCTCGCCTTCCCGCAAAGCGCGATGCCCGACATCGTCGCGTCGCTGCAGGGGCTGGAGCTCCCGGTCTACAGGACCGTCGAGACGCGCGGCGCCGATGGACAGATGGTCCAGGAACAGGTGTTCGACCACTTCAAGCAGATCGCGCCCGGCAGCATGACGCCGCAGCAGTTCGATCAGTTCGTGCACGATATCGTGAACTTCCTGGATTATGTCGGTGACCCGCAGCAGGAGATGCGTCGGGCAATGGGCGTCTGGGTGATCCTCTTCCTGCTCGCCTTCACCTGGCTGGCGTGGCTCCTGAAGCGTGAATTCTGGAAGGATGTGAAGTAGGGGGGCCGGGGACCCGGTAGAGTAAGGGGGGAAAGCTCGGGTGCTGGCTGGACCGCGGGAGCGGAATCGTGTCGAGCAGACGTTCCATCATGACGCTGTTTTCCGCGCCGCGCGATCCGTGGAGCCACCGCACCCGCATCGTTCTCGCCGAGAAGAGCATCGCCATCGATGTCGTCGACGTGGAGCCGGGCAAGTACCCTGAGGATCTGCTGGACCTCAATCCGTATCACACCGTGCCCACGCTGGTGGACCGCGACCTGGTGCTCTACGACTCGCGGGTCATCATCGAGTACCTGGACGAGCGCTTTCCCCATCCGCCGCTGATGCCGGTTGACCCCGTGACCCGGGCGCAGTTTCGGCTGGCGCTGTATCGCATCGAGCGCGACTGGTACACACTGCTGCAGCAGATCGAAGTGGAGGACGACAAGAAGCTTCTGCCGAAGCTGCGCAAGGTTCTCGCGGATACCATCGTGCAGGGTGTGGATCTCTTCAAAGTGAAGCCATTTTTCATGTCGGACGAGTTCTCGCTGGTGGATGCGACCATCGCGCCGATCCTCTGGCGGCTGCCGCATTACGAGGTCGAGCTGCCGCCAAAGGCGCAGCCGATCCTCAAGTACGCAAGCCAGGTCTTCTCCCGCGCGGCGTTTCGCGAGTCGCTGTCGGAGCGGGAGCGCGAGATGCGGCTTTGAGGCGGTGAGCGCGATGCTCAAAGCACCTCCGAAGCGTCCGTACCTGCTGCGCGCGATGCACCAGTGGATCACCGATAGCGGCCATACTCCGCATGCGATCGTGGATGCGGAGCGCTCGGGCAGCGAGGTGCCGCGCGCGTATGTGCAGGAGGGGAAGATCGTTCTCAATCTCAGCTACACGGCAACGCAGCGGCTGAAGATTGACAACGACATAGTGGAGTTCGACGCGCGCTTCGCAGGCGTCGTGCACCACGTTCGTTTTCCTGTAAGCGCGGTGCTGGGGATTTACGCGCGCGAGACAGGCGAAGGGATGATGTTTGCCGAGCAGGACGCCGGCCCCGAGACACCGCCTCCGTCATCGGGACCCGCCCCGGCAGAAGAGGGCGGTGGCGCATCCAAGCGGCCGCAGCTGCGGGTCGTGAAGTAGGGGGCCAGGGAGCAGCGGAGCACTGCCTTCGCGGTCCGGCCTACGGGAGTCGCATGCAAATGGCAGAGCCATTTGCACGCGAGTCCCTCTCTTACCGATAGCCCGAAAGCGATTCAGTAAGCGGCCCCGGGCCGTTCCCGGGGCCGCGGGATGTATCCCAGTCACTGGGCGCGCTCGCGCAAAGCGGCAGGATGCCGTTCTTTGCGCCAATGTAAGATACCCACGGGAGTCGGCCGGGCAATCGCTGCCTCGACATCGATCGGGGGGGAGGAAAGTCCGGGCTCCGGCGGATCAGGTGCCAGGTAACGCCTGGGGGGCGCGAGCCCACGGAAAGTGCAACAGAAAGCAAACCGCCCAAGCTCTCGCGGTGAAAGCCTCGGGGGACGGCAAGGGTGAAACGGTGCGGTAAGAGCGCACCGCGGCCTTGGTAACAAGGCTGGCATGGCAAACCCCACCTGGAGTAAGGCCAAATAGGGAAGCAGCAGGCTCCGGCAACGGAGTCGGCAGCGCCGATCCGCGCGCGCTTCCGGGTAGGCCGCTCGAGGTCCACGGCGACGTGGATCCTAGAGGAATGATTGCTCTCGACAGAACCCGGCTTACAGGCCGGCTCCCTCGTTTACTGGCGCGAATCGCTCCCGGCGATTCGCGCGGGCGCGCCGCGTGGCGGGATTCCCGTCGCGGCCCCGGGAACGGCCCGGGGCCGCTCGTGGATCGCTTTTGGGCGTGGATTAAGAGCCGCGCGGCGCCAGTCGCTTTTGGGCGTGGATAAGAGCCGGACGGCGCTAGTCGCTTGGGCGGGGACGAGGCGGGGGGCGGCTCAGTCGCTTTCGGGCGGGAGGGCGGAGGAGCTGCGTTGCTGGAGCAGGGAATAGGCTTCGGCGCGGGTGGCGCCGGTGAGTTGGGCGGCTACGGCGGCGGCTCTGCCGGGGGAGAGCTCCTTGGAGAGCAGGTCGACGGCTCGGCGCAGGAGGGCGGCGTCGATGCCGGTGGAGGTGGGGGTGGCACCTGCGACGACCACCGTGATTTCGCCGCGCTGGAAGTTGTCTTCGGTAGCGGCTTTCTCGGCCAGCTCGGCCAGGGTGCCGCGGTAGATGGTTTCGTGGGCCTTGGTGAGCTCGCGGGTGACGACGGCGGGGCGGGTGCGGCCGAACTCCTGGGCGAGGTCGGCGAGGGTTGCAGCGATGCGGTGGGGGGCTTCGAAGAAGACCAGCGTGCGCGGCTCGTCGGCGAGCTGGGAGAGGTGGGTGCGGCGCTCGCGGTCGCGAGCGGGCAGAAAGCCTTCGAAGCAGAAGCGGTTGACGGGAAGTGCTGCGACGGCGAGCGCGGTCGTTATGGCTGAAGGGCCCGGGATGGCTTCGACGTCCACGCCGGCCTCGGCCGCGGCGCGCACCAGCTCATAGCCTGGGTCGGATAGAAGCGGCGTGCCGGCGTCGCTGACGAGCGCGATCGTCTCGCCCGCGAGCAGGCGCGCCAGGATTTCGGGCACGCGCTCCGTTTCGTTGTGCGCATGCAGCGACAGCAGCGGGCGGGCGATGCCGAGTGCCTGCAGCAGCGTTCCGGTATGGCGCGTGTCTTCCGCGGCGATGGCGGCGGCGCTCTCGAGCGCGTGCCGGGCGCGGGCGCTGACATCGCCCATGTTGCCGATCGGCGTCGCGACGACTTGCAACCGGCCTGATGGCTTGCCCACTATAATCCTCATCTCATGATCGTTTATTGGCTCGAAAGGCGGCTGCGCCGTATGGGGCGAGTGCGCCCTGTGAATTTATCAGCCTTGCAGCCCCGGGGCGGCCTGGCTGCGCTCGCCGCATTGACTTTAGTCCTCGCGGGCTGCGTGAGCGTTCCACCGGGACCTGCGCCTTCCGCCGATCAGGCCGCGACGCTCGCCCGCCAGGGTAACCCGGCGGCGGCCGCGCAGATGTACGAGGCGCTGGCGAATCAGGGCGGTCCGCAACGCAACGCGTTCGCCCTCCAGGCCGCGCACGCTTACCTGGCCGCCCACCGGCCGAACGATGCTGCGAGCGCGCTCGCGCTTCTTGCGCCACCGCTGTCCGCCGATGAGACATTCGAGCGCTCGATGGTACAGGTCCGCGTGGCATTGGCGCGGGGCCAGGCGCCGCGCGCCTGGCAGCTGATCCAGACTTTCGCGCCGCCGCAGCAAGCCGATCCCGCCAGTCGGTATCTGCGGCTGCGGCAGCAGGTCGCCTTCGCCGTGGGCGATCCCGCTGCGGGGGTCGAGGCGGAAGTTCAGCTCGAGCACTGGCTGCTCAATGCCGCCGCGATTCAGCAGAGCCGGGTCGCGCTTCTCGGCCAGCTGCGCACGGCGTCCGAGCGTGGCACGAAAATCCAACCCCAGGCGGAGCACAACCTGGTCGTCAGGGGCTGGCTCGAGCTGGCGCCGCTGGCGGCCGAGGCCGCGCGCAATCCGACAACTGCGGCGAGTGACCTGAGCTCGTGGCTGGAGAATCATCCCGGCCATCCTGCCGTCGAGGTCGTGCGCAGCGAGCTCCTGGGCGAGCAGGCGCAGCCGCTCGCGGCCCAGGCGCACATCGCCCTGCTGCTGCCGATCACCGGTGCCGAGGGTCCGCTTGCCGCGAGCGTCCGTGACGGCTTTTTGACCGCCTATTACCAGACTCCAGTGCCGCAGCGCCCGGTGGTCCGGGTCTACGACACCGGCGGGGAGCAATCGGTCACCGACGAGATTGCTGCGGCTACGCAGGCGGGCGCGGACATCATCGTGGGGCCGCTGATGCGGCAGGGCGTGGCGTCGGCGGCTGCGGATCACGTGCAGCGTCCGCCGCTCCTGGCGCTGAATTTCCTGCCGGACGGTGAGCAGTCCCCGCCGCTCTTCTTCCAGTTCGCGCTGTCGCCCGTCGAGGAGGCCGAGCTGGTCGCGCGGCGCGTGCTGAGCGATGGGCACCATCTGGGCATCGCAGTCGTACCGTCCGGCGAGTGGGGGACGCGCGTGCTGGCCGCCTTCACGCAGCAGCTGCAGGGCGGTGGGGGCACGGTGCTCGCCAGCACCATGATCGATCCCACGGAAGCCGATTATTCGGATGCTCTCAAGCAGGTGCTGGGCATCGACCAGAGCCGGGCCCGGCTCGATCGGCTGGAATCGATGCTGGGCACGCACCTGGAGTTCGTGCCGCGAAGGCGCGAGGACATCGAATTCATATTCGCGCCCGCGACGGCGGGGGTGGAGCGGCTGCTGCAGCCGCAGCTGCGATTTTTCTATGCGGGCGGCATCCCGACGTATGCGACTTCCGATGCCTTCGAGCCCGATCCGCGCGCCAATCAGGATCTGGACGGCCTGATGTTCCCCGATATGCCCTGGATGCTCGGCAGCCCCCTGGCCGAAGCCGTGCAGTCGGCTGCCTCCCAGGCCTGGCCCGCCGGCGGTCCCGCGCGGGGGCGCCTGTTTGCGTTCGGCTTCGACGCCTACCACCTGGCGCAGGCGCTGCGTGAGAACCAGACCGCTTCCTCGCTGGATTTGAACGGCCTCACGGGCGAGCTGACGCTGCAGCCCGATGGGCGCATTCACCGCCAGCTCCTCTGGGCGCAGCTTCACGGCGGTGAGATTACGGTGCTCCCGAGCGCCCCTGGCGGCTGAGCCGCACCGAGTCATCGGATGCATCCCGCATGGAGCGCCGCCCGCTCACGAGGACCCAGGTTATCGGGCTGCTGGCGGAGAATGCCGCGGCGGCCTATCTGCAGGCTCGGGGCGCCCGCATCCTTCTGCGCAATTACCGCTGCCGCTGCGGTGAGCTCGATATCGTCGCCCAGGTGGCGGAGGGCGAGCTTGCGATCGTGGAGGTGCGCACGCGGTCATCGGACGAATACGGCGGAGCGGCAGCGAGCGTCGATGCCGGCAAGCGACAGCGGCTGATTCGCGCGGCGAGCCGCCTGCTGCAGCAAAGAAGAGATCTGGCCCGGCTGCGCGCTCGATTCGACGTCATAGTCGTTCACGATCCCGGTGGCGAGGCACCGCACATCGAGTGGATCAAACACGCGTTCTTCGCCTGAAAGCACCGCCCCCGATGCCCGGATAACCTACTGGATAAGGTTATTCCGGCAAGCTGCTGATTGCTAAGACGAATGGTTCGAAAGCACTGTTTGAAGCGCTTTCCCGTTCTACATAACTCCCTGTGATTGCGACCAATTTCTCACTTTTTCAATTGACATAGCGCAGCCGCGATTTCTATAGTGGCAGCAAGTGGGAGAAAGTGGGAGGAGATGGGTTGATCCCTCGCACGAGTTCATGTTTCGCGGCGCCACAAAAGTCACTCTGGACGAAAAAGGCCGAATGGTCATGCCTACCCGTTACCGGGAGCAGATCGTCGAGCGTGCCCAGGGAAAACTGGTGGTCACCGTGGATCGGGACCGCTGCCTCCTCATCTACCCCCTGCCCGAGTGGGATCTGATCGAGAGCAAGCTGATGAGCCTGCCGACCTTGCACGCGCAAGCGCGGCGGCTGCAGCGGCTGATGGTCGGTCACGCGAACGATCTCGAGCTCGATGGGCATGGTCGGATTCTACTCCCGCCGGAGCTGCGCGAGTTCGCGGGCCTCGAGCGGCACGCCATGTTGATTGGCCAGGGCAACCGCTTCGAGTTGTGGAACGAGTCGCGCTGGGGCGAGCGGCTCGATGACTGGTTGAAGAGCGAGGAGGCTGCGACGGACCTGCCGTCGGAGCTCGACTCGCTGTCGTTGTAAAGAGTCAGGGGTGTGGTCGAGCACATCCCGGTGCTCGCAGAAGAGGCGCTCGGGGCATTGGCTCTCGAGCCGGACGGTTACTATGTCGATGCGACGTTCGGGCGCGGCGGTCATACGGCACTCCTACTCCAGGCCCTGGGTCGAGAGGGCCGCGTGCTCGCGATCGATCGGGACCCGGAAGCGATCGCGGCCGGCAGCCGCCGCTTCGCGGCCGAAATGCGGCTTACGCTCGTGCACGCGCCGTTTGCCGACATCGGCACGGTGGTGCCGGCTCACTCGGGCGGCCGCCCTTGCCGGGGTGTTCTGTTCGACCTCGGCGTTTCCTCACCGCAGCTCGACGATCCGGCGCGCGGCTTCAGCTTCCGGGCCGACGGTCCGCTCGATATGCGCATGGACCCGACACGTGGAGAGCCGGTCGCTGCGTGGCTCGCTCGTGCGGGCGTCGACGAGATTCGCGAGGTGATCGCCACGCTTGGAGAAGAGCGCTTCGCGCGCCGCGTGGCGCAAGCGATCGTAGCGGCGAGGCGTGAGCGGCCGATCGCGCGTACGCGCGAGCTCGCGGAGCTGGTCGCGCGCGCCGTGAGGACGCGCGAGCCGGGCAAGCATCCGGCCACTCGCACTTTCCAGGCGCTGCGGATGCACGCCAACGATGAGCTCGGACAGCTCGAGAAGGCCCTCACCGGCGCCGTCGACTCGCTCACCGTCGGCGGCCGGCTCGCGGTCATCAGCTTCCATTCCCTCGAGGATCGCGTGGTCAAGCGCTTCATGCAGCGCGAGTCGCAGCTCGATCCGGCGGTGGCCTCGCTGCCGATCGTTCCGCCGCAGATGACACCACGGCTGCGGCTGATCGGCCGCAAGCTGCGCCCCGGTGCGGAGGAAATCGCGCGCAATCCGCGCGCGCGCAGCGCGCTGCTGCGCACGGCGGAGAAAGCCGTATGAGGCCCGCGGCCACGACCCTGGGAATTGCGACGGCGGCCTTGTGGGCCGCCGTGCTGTTTTCCTCGGCGGGCGCGGTCTACTGCAAATTCCGCGCGCGCCAGCTCTTCATCCAGCTCGAGCAGTTGAGCACGCAGCGCGACAACCTGGACATTCAGTGGGGGCAGTTGCAGCTCGAGCAGAGCGCCTGGTCGACGCACGCCTTCGTCGAGAGCGTCGCGGGCAAGAAGTTGCACATGACGATGCCGGCCCCGAAAGACATCGTGATCGTCCCGCCATGAGGACCCGCAACGCACGACATTCGGCGCCCCGCTCCTTCCGCTGGCGGGCGTACCTGCTGGTGGGGTTGCTGGGCGTTGCGGCGACGGCGCTCCTCTGCCGCGCCGTCGAGCTGCAGCTCTTCGAGTATTCATTCCTGTCGAAGCAGGGCGATGCGCGCTTCACCCGTGTGGTCGACATCGCTTCGCATCGCGGAACCATCACCGACCGCTATGGCGCGCCGTTGGCCGTGAGCACGCCGGTGGACTCCATTTGGGTCGCGCCGAAGCAGATCGCAAACGCGCGCGGTCAGATCGCGCGGCTGGCGGCAGCGCTCGGCATCAGCAGCCAGGAGCTGGCGCGCCGGATCACGAGCAATCTGGACCGCGACTTCCTCTACGTCGCGCGCCAGTGCCAGCCGGCGGAGGCCGCCCGGATCAAGGCGCTCGACATTCCCGGCGTGTATCTCTCGCGCGAGTATCGGCGCTACTACCCCGCGGGCGAAGTGACCGGTCAGCTCCTCGGCTTCACCAACGTCGACGATCAGGGCCAGGCGGGGCTCGAGCTGGCGGATGACCAGTGGCTGACCGGCATCGACGGGCAAAAGCGCGTGATCCAGGATCGCTACGGCCGCATCGTGCAGGACATCGAGAGCATCCGGCCCGCCCGTCCGGGGCGCGATCTCGTGCTGTCGATCGACCTGCGCATCCAGTACCTCGCTTATCGCGCCCTCAAGGAGCAGGTCGAGGACCAGAAGGCGAGCTCCGGTGCGATGGTGGTGATCGACATCGCAACGGGCGAAGTGCTCGCGATGGTGGATCAGCCGGCGTTCAATCCCAACGACCGCGGCCAGATGCTGCAGCGGCTGTACCGCAACCGGGCCGTCACGGACGTCTATGAGCCCGGGTCATCGATGAAGCCGTTCTTCGTCGCCGCCGGGCTGATCTCTGGCCGCTACGACGATCGCTCGATCATCGACACCTCGCCCGGCTTCATCAAGGTCGGCGCCCACGTGTTCACGGACGAACATGACCTGGGCCCGGTCGATATCGCGATGATCCTCGCCAAGAGCTCGAATGTCGGCATGGCGCATCTCGCGCTGTCCCTGCCCCCCAGGCTGATCTGGAGCACGCTGCGCGGCTACGGCTTCGGCCAGCTGGCCACCAGCGGCTATCCGGGCGAATCGGCCGGGCTGTTGGCGCCGCTGCGCACGTGGCGGCCCATCGACATCGCCACCATGTCGCACGGCTACGGCATCTCGGTCACGACGCTACAGCTTGCACACGCGTATGCCACCATCGGCGCGCTAGGTCTCTCGCGGCCGCTTTCCTTCTTCAGGATCGACACGCCGCCACAGGGCACTCGCGTGATGGACCCGGCGCTCTGCCGCGAATTGATCGCGATGATGCGCTCGGTCATCTCGATGGAAGGCACGGCGCCGCTGGCCGCGATACCGGGTTATACGGTGTCGGGCAAGACGGGTACCGCGTGGAAGGCCGACGCCGGCTCCTACGAACAGCATCATTACGTTTCGGTCTTTGCCGGCATGGCGCCGGCGAGCGCGCCGCGTCTCGCGGCGGCCGTCATGATCAATGATCCGCAGAACGGGATCCACATGGGCGGCGATGTCTCCGCGCCCGTGTTCGCGAAAGTGATCGGCCGCGCGCTGCGCCTCATGGCGGTGGCGCCGGACGAGCCGGTGGAGCAGCCGGCGGACTTGAGGACGGCATCCATCCGATGACTGCCGCCAGCACCACGGACCCAACACGCCGCCGGCGGCTCGCCGAGCTGACCGCGGGGCTCGTCGCCGCGCCCGCGCAGCTCGAGGTCACCGACGTGACGCTCGACTCACGGGCAGCCGGTCCCGGGACGCTGTTTCTGGCGTGTCGCGGTCACGCTCGTCACGGCGCGGAATTTGCCGGCGAGGCAGTGGCGCGCGGAGCCCGTGCGGTTCTTTATGAGCCGTCCCCGGGGGCCCGCGAGCTGGTCGAGGCGGGTGTCAGGGGACTTGCCGACGCTCGCCGCAGCGGCTCTGAGGAAGTGTTCGTTGCCCCTGTGTCACAGCTCTCACGTCATGCCGGAACCATCGCCGACCGGTTCTTCGATCGACCGTCAGCGAGCCTGACGATCGCCGGCATCACCGGCACGAACGGCAAGACGACCTGCGCGTGGCTGCTCGCGCAGGCGCTGAGCCGGTGCGACAGGTCTGCCGCCTACATGGGCACGATCGGGTTCGGCTTCCCGGACAGGCTCGCCGACACTGAGCACACGACGAGCGATGTGGTGACCGTGCACCGCCGTCTCGCGCAGATGAGGGCGCTGGGGGCCGAGGTCGTCGGCATGGAAGTATCGTCGCATGCACTGGACCAGGATCGCGTCGGCGGTGTGCGCTTCCATACCGCGGCGTTCACCAATCTCACGCGCGATCATCTCGACTACCACGGCACGATGGCCGCGTATGCCGAGGCCAAGGCGCGGCTCTTCGCCTGGCCCGGACTCGCGCTGCGCGTGATCAACGTCGACGATGAAATGGGCGCTCGCCTCGCGGCCCAATCTTCCGCGGCACAGCTGGTCATCACTGCGCGCGCCGATGCTACGCCCGCGACGCCGCCCGGCGCGCGGGAGGTCAGGGCGGTACGGGTGCAGGCCGCCGTCTCCGGCCTGCGTATCGATGTTGAATCCAGCTGGGGCGCGATCAGCCTGGACGTGCCGCTGATCGGCGAATTCAACGCCGACAACACTCTGACCGTGCTCGCAGTGCTGCTCGCCTGGGACATTCCCCTGCGGCAGGCCGCCGCGGCGCTCGAGGCCTGCCGCGCGGCGCCCGGACGAATGGAGGCCTTCGGCGGCCGCGGCGGCGCGCCGCTGGCGATAGTCGACTACGCCCACACGCCCGATGCGCTCGCGAAGGCGCTGCGCGCGGCGCGCCATCACTGCCCGGGGCGGTTGCGGGTCGTTTTCGGCTGCGGAGGAGACCGCGATGCCGGCAAGCGCCCGATGATGGGTTGCCTCGCCGCCGAGCTCGCGGACGAGTCCGTGGTGACCGATGACAACCCGCGCGGCGAGCCTCCGGCCCGGATCGTGCGGGACATTCTCGCGGGCCTTCCCGCCGGTGCCGCGGTCCGGGTCGAGCACGACCGGGCGCAGGCCATTCGGACCACGATCGCGCGATCGGGTGCGGAGGATGTCGTGTTGATTGCCGGCAAGGGGCACGAGGAGTATCAGATCTACGGCAGCGAGCGTCGGCCATTCAGCGACCAGAGCGTGGCGCGCGCGGCGCTCGAAGCGAGGCGGCCGTGAGCGGTAGTGCAACGGTCGAGCGGACGCTGCGAAATTTTGCCAGGGCCTGCGGCGGCCGACTCGAGGGCGGCGACCGCGCCTTCGCCGGCGTCTCGAGCGACAGCCGCACGCTGGCGGCCGGCGATCTCTTCATCGCCCTGCGCGGCCCGCGTTTCAACGGCAACGGGTTCGTCGGCGCGGCGCTCGCGGCCGGCGCGGCCGCGGCCCTCGTCGATGCGCCGCAGCCGGTCGCGCTGACGCAAATCGTCGTGGCCGACACCCAGGAAGCGCTCTCGCGCGCCGGCAACGCGTGGCGCGAAGCACTCGACATCCCGGTGCTCGGCGTAGCGGGCAGCAATGGCAAGACGACGGCCAAGGAAATGACGGCCACCATCCTCGCCCGGGCCGGGAGCACGCTGGCGACCCGCGGCAATCTCAACAATCACATCGGCGTGCCGCTCACGTTGCTGCGGCTGGAGTCCGGACATCGCTTCGCGGTGATCGAGATGGGTGCCAACCGGGCGGGTGAAGTGGCAGAGCTGGTCAGGGTGGCGCGTCCGACGGTCGGGCTGATCACCAACGCCGGCGCGGAGCACCTCGAAGGCTTCGGCAGCCTGGAAGGAGTGGCCCGCGCGGAGGGTGAGATGGTTGCGGGTCTCGCGCCTGGCGCCACCGCTGTGTTGAACGCGGACGACGAGTTCGTGGACCTCTGGCGCGGCATGACAGCCGCGCGGGTTGTCACTTTCGGAATCACGGGCGATGCGGACTTTCGCGCTTCCAACTTGCGGACGACGCTCGGCGCGGATGGCTTCCTGACGCAATTCCACTTCTCGAGCCCGCTTGGCCAGGCCGATATCGAGCTGCACGTTGGTGGCCGACACAACGTCGCGAACGCTCTCGGGGCCGCAGCTGCGGCAGCCGCAGCCGGCGCAACGCTGGAGCACATCGTCACCGGGCTCGGCGCCATGCGGCCCGTGCCCGGACGACTGCAGCTGAAGCAGGCCGCATGCGGCGCCTGGATCATCGACGACTCCTACAACGCCAATCCGAGCTCGGTGCGCGCCGGGATCGAGGTGCTCGCCTCGATCGAGGGCCGGCGCTGGCTGGTGCTGGGGGACATGGCGGAGCTGGGCGAGTTCGCCGCCGACGCACATGCGGATGTCGGCGTGTTCGCGCGCGAGCGCGGGATCGAGCGTCTGTTCGCGACGGGACCGCTCGCGGCGCTTGCCGTCGAGCGCTTCGGTAACGGCGGCCAGTGGTTCCCCGATACGGAGGCACTGACGCGGGAGCTGACGCGCGCGCTGTCTTGCGACGAGACCGCTGGCGGCGGGTCGGCGGCCAGCGTGCGCCTCCTCGTCAAGGGCTCGCGAGTCAACAGGCTGGAGCGCGTCGTGGCGGCTCTGGTAGGCAGCACCAACGACAACCCGGGCGGACACTAAGTGCTCTACTGGCTCGCACACTGGCTCGCGCAACGAACGACGCACTGGCACACCGGTTTCAACGTCTTTTCGTACCTGACTTTCCGCGCCATTCTGGCGACGATCTCTTCGCTCGCCATCTCGCTCATCGTCGGGCCGGCCCTGATAGACCGGCTGTCGCGTTACCAGATCGGTCAGGTGGTGCGCGACGACGGCCCCAAGTCCCACCTGCCGAAGGCCGGCACGCCGACCATGGGCGGCACGCTGATCCTGGTGACGACGCTCGTGAGCACGCTCCTCTGGGCGGATCCCGGCAACCGCCTGGTCTGGACGGTGCTCGCGGTGACGTTCGCCTACGGCCTGATCGGCTTTTACGACGACTACCTGAAGCTGGTCGTGCGCAACCCCCGCGGGCTGGCGGCGCACTGGAAGTATCTCTGGCAGTCGGTTGCGGGTCTGGCCACCGCGGCGACACTCTATTTCACCGCGACCGATGCGGCCGAGAAGACGCTCTTCCTCCCATTCGTCAAGACTTTCGCGGCGCCGCTGTCGGCGGTCGCTTTCATCGCGATCGCCTATTTCATGATCGTCGGTATGAGCAACGCGGTGAATCTCACCGACGGTCTCGACGGCCTGGCGATCATGCCCGCCGCGCTGGTTTCCGCCGCGCTCGGCATCTTCGCCTACGCGAGCGGCAACCACGTATTCGCGCGCTACCTGGGTATTCCGGAGATTCCGGGGAGCGGCGAGCTGTTGATCTTCTGCTCGGCATTGAGCGGCGCAGGGTTGGGCTTTCTCTGGTTCAACGCGTACCCGGCGCAGGTGTTCATGGGTGATGTCGGCGCCCTGGCGATCGGCGGCGCCATCGGCGTCGTCGCGGTGATCGTGCGCCAGGAGGTGGTCGCGCTGGTGATGGGCGGCATCTTCGTGCTCGAGACCGCCTCCGTCATCCTGCAGGTCGCATCCTTCAAGCTCACCGGCAAGCGCATTTTCCGCATGGCGCCGCTCCATCACCACTTCGAGCTCAAGGGTTGGGCGGAGCCGAAGGTCATCGTGCGCTTCTGGATCATCTCGCTCCTGCTGGTGCTCGCAGGACTCGCCACTTTGAAGCTGCGATGAGCGCCCAGAACCACAAGCCCTCATCCGCGGTCATCGTCGGTCTCGGCCGCACGGGACTCTCCTGCGCCCGCTATCTGCACGAGCGCGGCTGGCGGCTCGCGGTCACCGACACGCGCCCCGCGCCGCCGCAGCTCGCCGCGCTGCGCGAGCTCGATGCGCAGATTACGGTCCGCCTCGGAGGGCTGGATACCCGGCTCCTCGACGATGCGCTCTGCGTGGTGGTCTCTCCCGGCGTGTCGCTGGAGGATCCCTTCTTTGCCGAAGCCCGCCGCCGGGGCCTGGAGATCGTCGGCGACATCGAGCTCTTCGCGCGCGCCGTGGATGCGCCCGTCGCCGGCATCACCGGTACCAACGGCAAGAGCACCGTGACGACGCTGCTCGGCCGCATGGCCGCGCGGGCCGGAGTGAGGGTGCGCGTGGGCGGCAATCTCGGTGAGCCGGCGCTCGACCTGCTCGCGGCGGCGCACCGCACGCGGGAGACCGTCGGGCTGTACGTGCTCGAGCTCTCGAGCTTCCAACTCGAGGCGACGCACTCGCTCGATCTCGCGGCGGCGACCGTTCTCAACGTCAGCCCCGATCACCTGGACCGGTATCCTTCCGTGGCGGCGTACGCCGATGCCAAGGCCCGTATCTTCGCCCGCTGTGACACCGCGGTGATCAATCTGGACGACCCGCTGGTGGTGGCGATGCCGCGGCCGGGTCAGCGCACGCTGAGCTTCTCCCTGCGCGCCGCGATTGGCGCCGACTACGCGATAGGTATCCGCGATGGC
>Ga0335075_10004088_pt1 | contig 22868 bp, 20 predicted proteins | sample Lox_Sample_24_FD_206723 | JGI IMG/M metagenome (GOLD analysis project Ga0335075, IMG submission 206723) | Soil microbial communities from Loxahatchee National Wildlife Refuge, Florida, United States - Lox_Sample_2.4 | ecosystem: Environmental > Terrestrial > Soil > Wetlands | place: USA...
CCAACGGACGCGGAGACGCCGAGGCCGCCTGCGGAGATGCTGTCGGCGCCGCCGGAGACGATGCGCGCGGACGAGGAGAAGCCGCCGGCATCGACATTGAGTGCGCCGCCCAACCCGACGTTGGCGATGTCCGCCGTCCCGCCGCTCGCCACATCGATCAAGCCGCTCGATTCAACAACTGCGTCGAAACTCAGGCCGCCGGAAGAAACAGTCTGGCTGCCAGCGGAGACCGTGGTGTAGTCGGCCGACCCATAGACATCCTGCTGGCCCCCCGCGAAGACCAAGGCGAACTGGGCGTTCCCGCCGGCAAAGACATACTGGAAGCCTGAGTTGTAGACTTCCGTATCGAGCGCGACGCCGCCGGACTCGATCTCCTGGTAGCCGCTGTCATTCACCTTGGCACTGAGCGACGAGCCGCCCGAGTTCACGAACTCGGACCCGTTGTCGAAGATGAAGGCGCCGGACTCGATGCTGCCGGCGAAGACCTCCTCGAGGCCGTATCCCCAGATGCGCGGGGACTCAGATATCCCCCCATCGTAAACCGACTGCACGCCGCCCGAATAGACCTGCGCGCCGAGGGAGGAGCCAAGCAGGCCGACGGCCTCGATCCCGCCATCGACGTTGCTGTCCTCCGCAAAACCGCCGTCATAGACGAATTGGGTCGCGCCGAATTCGATCGTCGTCGAAATCGCGAAACTCGGCGAATACACGAACAGCTCTTGTCCGCTCGTCAGGGTGACGTTCTGATAGGCAGTCATGGTGCCTCTCCGTTGGGCGTGCGGCTGCTCCCACAAGTCCCGGTTTCGGCAGTGCGAACGGATGATACGATCTGAGCGCCGCCGGAATGCACCGACACGTCGTTACTGTAATCGCCATCCAAGACGTCTACTGTCCCGCCGCAGTCCACCTGCGTGAAGAACGCAGACAATGGGGCCGCGATATCGAAGATTTCGCCACTGGTCACGGTGACGTCGTACACGGTACTCATTGAGTTCCCTCCTAATTCGTCTCCCACCCTCCCGCTGTCCTTGGCGATGAGTTGCACACGCGCTGTTGCGGACGAAGTGTTTCCGCCGGTCCCTGCCGCGCCAGGCCGCTAATCCGCCAGCAGACGGCACCTTAGCCGCGGCTAAATGTTGCTAATGCCAATTCGATCAGCGAGTTAGCGCAACGCCGGAGCTGGCCAGCCTCCGCCCAGGGGGTGATCTACTTCACACCCTTGCCGGCAGATCGGCGCTAGTTGGGCGTCGTCGCTGTCGTCCTCTGGCGGGGGAACGGAGACATGGACGCGCTCGTCCCGAACGGGATCCTGACGGTTGGGGGTTTTCGCTTCGATCCACGGACACTCCGGTTGTACACTCAGGACGCGGCCGGAGCCTGGATGCCAGTCTCTGTGGGCCCACGTGCCCGGGAAATCCTCCGCATGCTGCTCGACAGGCCCGGCGTGGTCGTATCGAAAGACGCGATCATGAACACGGTATGGGCGGGCGTGGCGGTCGAACCAAACAATCTGACCGTGCACATGGCAGCGCTGCGGCGCGTGCTCGACCAGGGCGGCAGTGGCGAAAGTTGCATCGAGACGATTCCCGGCCGCGGCTACCGGCTAACTCTCCCGGTGACGCAAGCAAAGGAAGTTGAACCTGGTCCAGCAAGTGCGCCAACAACCGGTGCGGCCCATACGCCCCCGCCTTCGGCGCGCTCAGGGTACTACGTCCGGTGTTGCTGGACGGCCGCCGCGGCCACCCTCGCCATTGTCATGCTGCTGTTCGTCGCTGCCTGGCATGGTGGCCGGTTTACCGGCGAACCGGCACCGCCTCGCCTGTCTCTGGTCGTGTTGCCGTTCGCGAACCTGAGCGGAGACGCGAGCGAGGACTATCTCGCCGATGCCATAACCGACGACCTGACCACCGATCTCTCCCGCGTGCACGGGATGGTCGTCGTCGGGCGCGGAACCGCTTACGCCTACCAGGGTAAGGCCGTGGATGAGCGCAAGGTCGGTGAGGAGCTCGGCGTGCGCTACGTGGTCGAAGGCAGCATGCGCAAGCTTGACGACAGCTTGCACGTCAACGTGCGGCTCGTCTCCGCCGAAACCGGCGCCCAGCTATGGGCGAATGCCTTTGACGAGGAGGTACGGGACCTCAGCACGGGACAGCGGGAGATTTTCGAGCGAATTGGCCAGGTTCTGAATGTCGCGGTGACAGACATCGAGAGCGCTCGCAGCAAGCGGGAACGGCCCACTAATCCGGATGCATTCGATTTCATCATACGGGCGCGGGCGCTGAGGCTCCATCCAATGGGTCCACGCGAAGAGGCGGAACGCATCGCCTTGTATGAGCAGGCCCTGCGCCTCGATCCGACCTCGATCCTTGCCCTGACAGGGCTTGCCGATATGCTGATCGAAACTCGGCACACGCCGATAGGCGACCTCAAACGAGCGGCCAGGCTGATTGCGGAGGCGGCGGCGATCGATCCGGACTACTCGGGTGTTTTGGAGGCGTCTGCTTACCTGTTGCTCGCCCAGGGTCGCTGCGCCGAGGCAATCGCTGCCTATCAACGTTTGCTGGATGAATATCCAAACTCTTATTTCGCTTATGGTGAAATCGGATCGTGCTTGGTTATGTTGGGCCGATCGGAAGAAGCGGTCCCGATGATCGAAACGGCGATCCGGCGTGATCCGCGCAACGGCTACGTCTGGGAGCGGTACGAAAATCTTGGCTTCGCGCTGCTGATGCTCGGTAGAGACGAGGAATCGATTGCCTGGACCCAGCGCGCTCTGGCTGGAAATCCGAACGAGACCCCGCGCAATCGCGCCTTTTATATCCTGCGTCTCGCTGCGGCTTTTGTGCGGCTGGGCCGCTTCGACGAGGCACATCGTGCGCTCGCCGAAGCAAATCGCGTTTGGCCCTACTACACCGCTCGAAGCCCTTGTCCCTGGGGGTCCCACAGCCCAGAGTTCGCGGCGCAAATCAGGCGTTTTCAGGCGGCGCTACGCCTCGCCGGGCTGCGGGACCATGCTGACGAGGATGTGGACTTTGGGATCGCATCTGACAACACGTTGCACGAAGACCTCGGAGGACTGACGCCGATGATCGCGCCGGGTGCGAGAACCATCCGCACTTCCGAGCTCCAAAGATTGCTCGCCGAACGAAAGCCGATCGTCATTGATCCGTCGGAGTGCTCTTGGGGGTTGTCGATTCCTGGCGCCATTGGGCTGAAGCGCGCGAGCTGGAGCGGCCGCACATCCGACGCCATAGAGGACCGTTTGCGCCAGAAGATGCAGGAGCTGACGAAGAGCAACTTCTCGGCGCCGATCGTCGCGGTGGGATGGAACTCCGAACGCTTCGACGGCCGGAATCTCGCGCTCCGTCTGGTGGCGCTGGGCTACACGCAGGTTTACTGGTACCGCGGCGGGCGCGAAGCGTGGGAGGTCGGTGGGTTGCCCGAGACCGATTTAGCTGCACAGGACTGGTAAGATCGAGGTCAGTTTCGAAGGCCCGTGCCGAAGCGCGACGCGCTGGAGGTGGAACTGCTACTGTCGCGCGCAGCTATGTTGCGGACGACGGCGAGCATGTCCAATTCCGAGGCTGGCACGTTCCTCAACCGGACGTCGGATGTGGACGAGGCTGGCCGCTTCCGGACCCAAGCGCTGGGGTGCCCGGTCGACCCTGATCATCCGAGCAGCCGCGGCAATTACCGCACGCTGGAGACCCCGCCAGACGAGCCCATCGTGGAGATCCAGCGGGTAGACCACCTGGGGCGCGTTGGTGCATGGAGCCGCCTTGGCTTGACAGCTGGGGCGTCCGACGCGGTTTGAGAATTTCTCGACGATGGCCGTGATGAAGCCCGGCCGGTAAGGTGGGCCCAGTCATTCCGTGGTTCAGGAAGCGCATGCCGTACAGGTTCCATGAAAGCCGCCGCCACAAGTTTCCCAAGGCGAGATATCGGGTGACGAATTGGCCAGAGTACGATGGTGCGCTGGTGCGGCGGGGAGAGCTGACACTCTGGGTCACGGAAGAGGCCGTGGCGGCGTGGCGTGCGCCGGCCACGGGCAAGCGCGGCGGCCAGCCAATCTATTCGGCGACAGCCATCGAGACCGGTCTCGCGCTTCGCCTGGTGTTCCACCAGCCGCTTCGTCAAACCGAAGGCCTGCTACGATCGATCGCCACTGTGCTCGAGCTCGATATCGCTATCCCTGACCACACGACGCTGAGCCGCCGGGGTGATGGTTTGACCATCCTGCCAAAGGTGGTTGGTCATGAAGAGCCGCTGCATCTCCTGGTTGATAGCACCGGCCTGAAGATTTACGGTGAGGGCGAATGGCTGGATCAGAAACGCGGTATTCGATCGCCTCGGCGCTGGCGCAAACTGCATCTCGGTGTTGACGCCGACACGCACGAGATTGTCGCCGTTGAACTGACACTGGACGATGTCGGTGACGTGTCCGAATTGCCGGGTCTGCTTGACCAGGTCAATGCCGAGATTGCTTCAGTCACGGCGGACGGCGCGTATGATAGCGAGATCGCCTATGATTCGGTGGCCAACAGCCACCCTGTCGCCGATGTCATCATTCCGCCACGGGCGACAGCGGTTCCGAATGAGATTACAGTTACGCAGCGTGATCGGCATATTGCAACGATCGAAAGGTATGGACGCATGGGCTGGCAGCGGCGTTCCGGGTACAACCGTCGGAGCCTGGTAGAGACGGCCGTGTATCGGTACAAGACCATCATTGGCCGGCGACTTCAGGCCCGAACTATGCCCACGCAGCGGACCGAGGCAAAGATTGGATGTAACGTGCTCAATCGGATGACGAGTTTCGGCATGCCGACCTCCGCTCGAATCCCCTGATCCCCATCCGGGCGGACAGGTGCCGCGACCGAGCCGTCCATGCACCAAAGCGATGCTGAGCGAGACCCGCGATATGGCCGCGGCGAAGAAGTTTTTTCGATCTGCCCAAGCGGTGACTGGCGTCACTCCGGCCCGTGTGACCACCGACGGGCATGACAGTTACCCTCGTGCGATCCGAAGCCAGCTTGGTGCGGATATCCGCCACCGGAACAGCCAGTATCTCAACAACCGCATTGAGCAGGATCATCGAGGGATCAAGAGCCGATATGGGCCAATGCGTGGCTTCGGTGCCGTTCACTCGGCGGCTCGCTTTTGCCGAGGCCATGATGAACTCCGGAACCTGCTGCACGCCAATTACCGCTTCCGCCAAACCTCACCAGCCGCCGCTCGTCGCCGTCGCTTCCTTCAAGCAAGCCGTATCGCCCTCCGCGTGATGGCCTCGTCATAAGCAGCACAATGAAAAAAGGACTGGCCTTGCAGTCGGCGCAAGACTGACGGAACCCATCATCAAAGCAGCCGAAATTTGGCGTCAGGCCACGGAGTGTCCGAATGAGCCCGAGATGCCCGGCGATGCAGTCAATCGCAAAACCGAACCGCATGTTCTCCGCGAACGCGAGGCCACGCTCGGCTTCGGCTTGTATGTCGTCAAGCGGATCGCCCGCTGCGAGACGGTTCGTATTCAGGTGAGTGTAGCTGTACGTCGCATAAGTGAGATCGCCGATCTCGATTGCTGTTTCGAGTGCGCGCCGCATCAGATCGAGGCCGCCCCGGATATCTCTCGTCCATAGCATGACTAAAGCTGCATAGTTCATAAAGGCTCGGGCCTGGAAGCCCTTCAGTCCTCGTCGTTCGACCAATTCATAACCGAGCCAGCCGAGTCGAAGCCCGGCCTGGTAGTCGCCGAACTGCGGTCCGGCAAGCAAGCCAAGCACTGCATAGGCGTAGCACGATCCATCACAGTTGCCGCCCTCCAGGCTGAGATTGACTGCCCGAGCGCCGCCAGCCAAGTTAGAGCCGTCATTGTGGCGGCCGGTAGGTCAGCCGGCTTTGAGCCTCCTTGCTCGCTCGACCGCTTCAGTGATGAGGAGACGCGCTGCGGCCGCGTCACCCCATCCTTGCACTTTCACCCATTTGCCAGGCTCGAGGTCCTTGTAGTGCCCGAAGAAATGTTGGATCTGCTCGATGGTGATCGATGGTAGGTCCGCGTAGTTCTGAATGCCCACATAGCGCTGGGTGAGCTTGGGTGAGGGAACCGCGATGATCTTTTCATCACTGCCAGCTTCATCCAGCATTTGGAGCACACCTACCGGGCGGACATTGATGATGGCGCCCGGCATGATCGGGCGGGTATTGGCCACCAACACGTCGATCGGGTCGCCGTCGTCGGACAGGGTGTGCGGGACGAAGCCATAATTTCCTGGGTAACGCATCGGCGTGTAGAGAAAGCGGTCCACAACGAGCGCACCGGCCGCCTTGTCCATTTCGTATTTGATAGGCTCGCCACCGATCGGGACTTCGATCACGACATTGACGTCGTCCGGTGGGTTTTTACCGACCGCAATAGCATCAAGATTCATGAGAGTCGCCCTCTTAGATCCGCCGGTTGAGTAGAGTTTCGGGAGCCGCCGACAGATGCATTCATACACGCCCAGGCTAATCCACAATGCTCCAACGAGCAAATCGGTCTGCAGGACGGCAAGGAAATCGCTGATACGGTCGAGAATGGATTTACTCACCGGTCGGTAGGTAAGACGACAACCCACCTACTGTCCGTCGTCTGGCAAAAGAAAGAAAGCTTAACCACGGAGACACGGAGACACTGAGAAGTGGTAGAGTGATCCTCTGTGCAAACCTCTGTGCCTCTGGGCCTCCGTGGTTAAGCTTTCTTTCTTTCGGGACGAACCGGTACGCAGCCAAGACGCCGAGTGTCGCCTATATTGCTGACTCCTGAGTAACGATGGCCAATACCGCGCCTGATATCGAGCACCGGCGTTGCGCAGCGCAAATCGCGTACCTTCCGCTGGAGGCGCGGTTCCGTCATGCTTGCCGCTGATCAGACCGCCGGCGATGGGGTTGTACGGTATCACCGCAATGCCCTCCTCCTCGCACAGCGGTAGCAGATCGCGCTCGAATGCGCGAAACAACAGATTGTAGCGCGGCTGCACGGAATCGATGCGGGCTAGGCCTTTTGCCTCGCTGCGCCCAAGGGCGCGGGCGACGCGATAGGCCGGCCAGTTGGATACGCCGACATAGCGCGCCTTGCCCCGCCGCACCACGGTATCGAGCGCCTCTAGCGTCTCGTCCATCGGTGTGTCCTCATCGTATCGGTGCAGCTGATAAAGATCGACGTAATCAGTGCCGAGGCGTCTCAAGGATGCGTCAATAGCGTCGAGGATGTGCTTACGCGACGCGTTGGACTTCCTACCCGCTGTCAAGCGTTGCAGGGGTTGTTGAAGAGTTTCCGGAACGCTGCCATGGGGTGCGCTTCCTCCAACGATCGAGCATAGCACCGTTCTCGCGGTGTCCGGGATGCTGCGTGGCGTCCTGGACACCGCTTGCGCGGGGCGATGTGCCTTGGGTAGGCCGGGACGAAGGGGATGTTGGTCGCAATCGAACCGAGGGATCCTTGTTTTACAGCGCCGCCGGCGTGCCGTGGTCAGGATCGAACATTTCTCGGCGTAGCAGCAGGAGGCAAGCAATGCCGAGCAGCCGGTCGGCGACGCCGCGCAAGGCGCGCCCATAGGAGTGGCCCCGTGCGCGTAACGCGTCGTATCTAACGCGGCTTTTGGGGTCCTTCTGCGCGGCCGCACGAGCCCAGTGGAACACAGCCTGGCGCAACCTTGCCTGCGCAGCGTAGCGCATCACGACGATGCAGGTCTTGCCACTGCGTTTGGTTACGGGCGCCACACCAGAAAGGGTTCTGAGCGAGGCGTAGTCCCTCCGGGTCAGAGCCGCAGACGCCTCGGTGAGCAGAGTGGCGAGGGTAATCCTGCCGACCCCGGGCAGAGACGCGAGAATGGCGGCGTCGCTCGGCAGAGTGGCGCTTGCAGTCTTTACGCAGGCTAGGGCAGCGCAGAGTTCGTCGAGTTTGCGCTCAGCCTGACGGAACTCACAGTTCGCCAGGCGCAGTCGGGCAACCAGGGAACGCAAATGCAGCACCGCAGCTTCGGTCACACCCGCGGCCACCTTAAAAACAGGTGCACGCAGGATGCCAAGCGCGGTGTGGGCATTGATCCTGCGAATGCGGTGCTGTTTGAACAGTCGGGCCAGCGTTGTCTCGCGCAGACGCGAGGCTTTTGCAGGCGTCGGTGCCATCGTCCATAGCTCCAGCACCCACTCGGCCGCGACATCATCGGCCAGCTCAAGCAGCTGCGGGTAATAGCGCCAGAGCTGCTGGCGAATGCGATTGCCCAAGCGTACGCGCTCCTGCTGCAGTTCCTCCACCAGCCGCGACCACTCCCGCAGCTCGATCACGGTTGGATCGCCGGTCTGGACGGGTCGGAATAGCTGTGGGTCGGTGCGCAGCCCAGCCGCCGCGATCCGGGCGTCGCGCCGGTCGTCCTTGGCGCCAGCAACACTGAAGCGGTCACGCAATCGGTCGAGTTGCTTCGGATTGATTGCGTGAACTGCGAAGCCACGATCCAGCAAAGCATCGACCACCGGACCGTGTGGCACCTCGATCGCGACTGTCATAGAGGCTGCGTCATCCGCCACCGAAGCCAGCCAGTCGCAGAGCGCCGCCAAGCCCGCACCACTGTGCGGAAACGCCCGCTCACCCATTAGCCTCCCGACGACATCGATGATACAAGCCTGATGCTGCTCAGAGCCCCAGTCGACGGCGGCAAACCATCTGGTGGTTTCATTGGTCATAGTCTTTGTCTCCCATGTTACACGAGCCGCCACGACGCCTGCCGGAACCTGTATTGGCGCTAAAAGCGCGACTTCCTACTGGGCATCCGTCGTGGCCAGCCTGCCAGGGCACAAGTCCAACGCTGGTGCTCATGGCACGAGTGCACGGATGGTCGCTCCTGACAGGCTGGCCCGCACGGGCAGCTTACACAGGCACTGACCGCACCTGGCCCCGATACAGGTGCACGGATCCCGGCCGGCCGATGAGGGCGGAGAATGCTTGGACGGAGGGCCGCGTTGGCGCCCGGACGATAGACTGGCCCAGTCGTTCCGGCCAAAAAGAGCGCAAAGTTCGGATTAACCGACGACTTGAAGCTCGGACTCTGCCAAATCAGCGGACCGAGACAAGGATCGGATGCAACGTGCTCAATCGGATGACATATCTCGGCATGCCGACCTCTGTTCGAATCCGCTGATACTCAACCCAGGTGGACAGACGCCGCCGATAGGGTATTCATGCACCAAAGCGGCGTCACTCCAACTCGTAGTCGCGCAAAAGCGTGCGCAGGGCGTGTACGTCGGTCAGCACGATGCTGCGATCCGACAGCCGCAGCCAACCGGCATCGCGCCAGTTGCCGAGATGACGGTTGATGATTTCACGGATCAATCCGGTCATGCCGCCCAACTCGCTTTGAGACAGCGCGGGCTCGATCTGCAAGCCGCCGGGGACTGGCTTGGAGTTCACGGCGGCGAGTTGCAACAGCGCCTTGGCGATCCGGGCGGGGGCAGGCATGTCGATAACGTCGGTCATTTGCTCGGTGGTTTTGCGCAAACGGCGGCTAAGCAAGCGACTTAACTCGAGCATGGCCGCCGGGGTGCGACCGAGCGCACGAGAGAAGGCGGCACCGTCGATCGACAGCAGCACGCACTCAGCGAGCGCGGTGGCGGTGGCGGCGCGCGGCCAACCGTTCAACGCCGCCAACTCGCCGAACACGCTGCCTGGTCTGGCAAGGTCGAGCACCACTTCGCGGCCGTTGAGCGTGATTGCCGACAGCTTCACGTAGCCCTCCGCAACCGCCATCACGCTGCGGCTTTCGTCGCCCTGCTGGAAGATCTGCGCGCGCTCGGGAAAGCGCTGTACGGCGGCCTGTTGCACGAGCGATCCAAGGCCATCAGTGCCGACATGTCCAAGCACGGGATGCTGGCGCAGACGCGCGACGATCGTGGCGGTATCGGTTGGGTTGGGCTCGGGCTGGCTGCGGCGTGCCATATCCGTGTCAACTGACGATTCCGCCCCTGTCGCCAGACGGTTGCAACGCGGGTCGGCCTGCGCTCATGCGGTCCATCGAACCCGAGCCGGGCAAGGACGTCGCGCATCGCATAAACAAAGGTTCTTTCAGTGACCGTAGTCGTATCTGGCTGTGATTTGTGGTATTGGCAACCATCTGTCGATCAAGCAACCGCGAGGAGCCGGATTATATTAAACTAAAGCTGATGAAGCCGAGCACCGGCAAGGAGATTGCAACAGTGGCGATAACGTGACCACCGGCCCGTGCCACGGTGCGAAGGTCAGTACCGAACCCTAGCGCGGCCATCGCACTTCCGACCAAGTCGCCACATCGCGCGGACGCCCGTCGCCACAACACTGCATAATATCGCTCCATCAAGGCCCTTTGGACGCCTCCTTCGTCTCTTGGCCAGAGCCTATCTCTGGTCGTGTTTCCCCCTCGGACCGCTGACTGAGTGGCCAGTCATGGCCGCTTTGCGCCCAACCCGGCGGTCCAACCGCTAAGGCCGACGCCCCTGAAGCGGACATTCCTCTGCGCTGCTTTGTCGGTGGGGATGGGTGGAAGGCGTCCTATCAGGTTGTGGGCCAAAAACATCGAGAAGCGGACATTCGGTTTTAAGCTGAAGGGCGCGAGATGCGCCTGTCCACGACGCTCCGCCGAATCATGAAAGCCGCAGGCTCCTGAGTCGAGTGCATAACGTTCGATCGCTGCGGCTGATGACGAATGGCCGCGCATCCTCACGTTACGTCGTGCGCGTTGCGGCGCATGAAGTCCACGAAGGCGCGCACGGGTGTGGGCAAGTGGCGTTGGCGGAGATACATTATGTGCCACCCCGGGAACGCGGGCGAGAACGCCTCCAGCATCGTCAGCAACTTTCCCTCAGTGACGTAGGGTCGGACGAGCTTCTCGTTCCAGTAGGCTATGCCGATTCCCTGGAGTGCGGCGCGCAGCGCCGCGTCGCGGTGCGACACGATCAGCGGACCATTCACCGCGACGGAGACCCATGAACCATCGCGCATGAATTCCCAATTATACAGGCCGGTATTGCCCGGCCAGCGCCAGTTGATGCAGCGGTGATGCAGCAGTTCGTCTGGCGTTTGCGGCACACCGTGCTGAGCCGCGTAGGCTGGAGAGGCGACAGCGACCTGGCGCAGGCTACCCCCAAGGGGCACGGCCACGAGGTCTTGCTCCACCAATTCGCCAAGGCGGATGCCGACATCAAAGCCGCCTTCCACAATGTCGGTCGCAGCATCCTCTAGCGTCAGATCCAGCACGATCGACGGGTGTGCTTGATGGAACCGGCCGAGCAATGGTTCCAATACAGTGTAGAACGCCGGCCACGGCACCTGCACACACACCGTGCCCGCCGGTGAGTCCCGGGTGGAGCGTGCCTCATCCACCGCGGCTTGCGGTTCTGCGACCGCGGGAACGAGCCGGGCCAGTAAGCGCGAGCCAGCCTCCGTGACCGAGACACTGCGCGTCGTACGGTTCAGCAACTGCACGCCTAGCCGCTGTTCGAGCGTGCGAATGCTCTGGCTGAGCGTCGACGGCGACAGGCGCAGCGACGCCGCCGCCCTGGCGAAATTGCGCTGCACCGCGACGGTCGTGAACGCGGTCAACTCGGCGAATTCGTTCCCACGCATCCTGGTGTTCCGTATCCGAAAGTGGTTGCCAAGGCAGCGGCATTACGCCAGTCCGCCGCATAGGCCATGCGGTATCACGGGCATAGTCGGCCTGGTCCTCCGCCTCTACCTACGTGGCAGCCCGGCCACGCCTCATCCCGAAGGCGTTGCAGCCGGGCCTGATCCCGGCTCATGACGGAGGACAAAACGTTGGTTCCAAAGCGAATGCTCGGCAATACGCTCGAAGTCTCGGCGCTCGGGCTCGGCTGCATGGGGATGACCTATTCCTACGGGACGCCGGACGACGGCGAGTCACAGAAAACGATCAAACGCGCGATCGACCTGGGATGCACGTTTCTGGACACGGCCGAAGTTTATGGCCCGTTCGACAACGAAGAGTTGCTGGGCCGCGTGCTGAAGGGCCACCGCGACCAGGTGATCCTTGCCACCAAATTCGGCTGGGCCATCGAGGGGCGTTCACGCACCGGGTTGAACAGCCGCCCCGACCACATCAAGGCCGTTATTGACGCGTCGCTACGGCGGTTGCAGACCGACCATATCGATCTGTTGTACCAGCACCGCGTCGACCCGTCGGTCCCGATAGAGGATGTAGCGGGTACCGTCCGGGACGCGATCGCGGCAGGCAAGGTCCGTCACTTCGGCTTGTCGGAGGCGAGTGCCCAAACCATCCGCCGGGCCCACGCCGTGCAGCCCATCGCGGCGGTTCAAAGCGAGTATTCGCTGTGGGAACGCGGCGTCGAAAGGTCAGTGCTGCCGACCTTGCGTGAGTTGAGGATTGGGTTCGTGGCATATAGTCCGCTCGGCCGCGGTTTCCTGACGGGCATCGCGAAGCGTGCCGAGGAAATGCCGGCCGGCGACTATCGCGCAACGCGGGATCCGCGACTGCAAGGCGACAATTTCGACCGCAACATGGCGCTGGCGGGCGCCGTTCGGCAACTCGCCGCGGCGAAATCCGTGACGCCGAGCCAACTCGCCTTGGCTTGGCTGTTGCATCAGGGGCCCGACATCGTGCCCATTCCCGGCACGAAGCGGCGGACCTACCTGGAAGAGAACCTGGCTGCTGCATCCGTCGCGTTGTCGGTCGCGGATCTTGCGCGGATCGATGGTTTTTTGGCCGAACACCCGATCGCCGGCGCCCGCTACGGCAGCGCCGACCTGGCACGCGTCGATGGCGGGAGCAGCGCATGATCGCCTACCAAGTACACGGTCAAGGGCCGGTCAGAGCACTGGCCCTGCATGGCTTGTTCGGCGGCGGCCAGAGTTTCGCGCCGATGCTGGCGGGGGTCGATCCCGGCAAGTGGACCCTCGCCATGCCTGACCTGCGAGGTTACGCGCGGTCCCGCGACGCAGGCGGCCCATACGACGTGTCGACGGCGGCCGAGGACGTGCTCGCGGTCGCAGACGAACTGGGCTGGCGGAAATTCGCGCTGATCGGACACTCGATGGGTGGCAAGATCGCGCTGCGCGTTGCCTGCCTCGCTGAGAGTCGGGTCACCCGTCTCGCCGGGCTTTCTCCCCTTTGGGCGGCCGCGGTGCCGTTCGGCGCGGACGCGTTGGCTTTCTTTCGATCGTCCGTGGACAGCGTCGAGGCACGGCAGGCCATCATCGCCCAGTCCACCGGGCACCGCCTGCCGACCGCCTGGTGCCGGACGATGGCGCAAGCCTCTGCCGCCGGCAGCCGGCACGAGGCGTATGCCGGCTATTTGGAATCGTTCGTGCACGACGACTTTTCCAACGCCGCTAACGCCTTGGACGTTGAAGCCTTGCTGGTCAGCGGTGCTCGGGACAGCGACGCATCCAGGGTGCAGCGCGACGGATGGCGGAATGGGTTGCGCCGGGTGGAGGCGGTGGTGCTGGAGGAATGCGGCCATTGGGCCATCCATGAGTTGCCGCTTCTGACGGCGGCTATTCTGGAGAGTTTCGTGTGCTGAGCCTCAAAACCCTTGGTCCGCTTCAAGGAGAACGGGATAGGCGACGGCATTGGCCAGGGCGAGCGCGATGCTGCCTCGGTTGGTTTCCTGCCAGTCGGCTTCCGGGCCGGGCCACTCACTTAGGGGGCATTCGGATCAAGGCCTGATCTGGCCGGGGACGGAATGGTTGCTTTAGCGTACGCAAAAGCAAGCGGACGTTCGTTGATGCAAGCCGGGGACTGAATTGAGGTCTCGTGTGCTGCTCCTGACTGCGACGGAGCGATGCCGCCCCAATTGTGCTTACTACGTTGACGGCGCACATTGAAAATCGCCGGTATGCCCGCAATCGGCAACCTTACGCCTATCGCCCGTGATCAAACGGTCGGTCTGGGCGGCGACCTGCGAATGCGGCGTGTTGAGGGATTGGGAGTGCCCCACAACAGGAACTCTGCGTTCGTATTCGGCCCCTTCCGTCTCTTCCCGGCAGAACGCCGATTGGAGAGAGAGGGAAACACTGTCCATCTCGGCGGGCGGGCTCTTGACCTTCTCATCGTTCTTGTCGAGCGCGTTGGTGAGGTCGTCCCAAACCGAACGCTGATGGCGAGTGTCTGGCACGACGTGAATGTCGAGGAAGGCAACCTGCGTCTCCAGATCAAGAACCTGCGTAAGGTGCTCGGCGACACGCAATCGGACACAAGGTACGTCACCAACGTGGCAGGGCGGGGCTATTGCTTTGCCGCCCCGGTGGACCGGATCGAAAGGGCGGACGATCCTCAGCCGGGCGAGATGCGAGCCGGCGTGTCGAGCAACCTGCCGTCTCTCGGCACCGTGATCGTCGGCCGCTCCGACAGCATGGAAACCGTCGCTCGCGACTTGTCGCGCCGGCGCATCGTCACGATTGCCGGTCCGGCCGGTATCGGCAAGACTTCTTTGGCGATCGCGACTGCAGCAACCCTGCGCGGCAGCTTCGGCGATGCGGTATTGTTCGTCGATCTGGCGCCGATCGAAGACCCGTCGCTCGTGATCAGTACGCTCGCGTCGACATTGGGGCTTGTCCTGCAAGCAGACGAGCCGGTCGCTGCCATTATCGATCGTCTGCGCGATGTGCGGCTTTTGGTCGTCCTCGACAACTGCGAGCAAGTCATCGACGCCGTCGCTGCATTAACCGAACGCATCCTGCAGGAAACCCGGGAAGCCCACTTCCTCGTCACCAGCCGGGAGCCGCTGCGGATCGCCGGCGAGTGCGTGCATCGCCTGGCCCCGCTAGAATGTCCTCCCGTCAACGCCGCCATCACCGCTGACGAGGCCAAAGCCTACGCCGCCGTCCAATTGTTCGTTGAGCGCGCAAGCGCGAGCGACGACCGTTTCGTGCTGCGCGATGCATCGGCCCCTGCTGTTTCCGAGATCTGCCGGCGCCTGGATGGCATCCCGCTCGCCATCGAGTTGGCGGCGGCGCGCATGGAATTCTTCGGCGTTTCGGCCCTGGCCAGCCGGTTGGGGAACATGTTCGCCGTGTTGACACAGGGGCGCCGGTTCGCGGTGCCGCGGCATCAGACACTACGCGCGACATTGGACTGGGGTTATAGTTTGCTATCGCCAACCGAACAAACGATCCTGCGTCGAATTGCGATTTTCCGTTTGACGTTTACATTGAACTCGGCGCTTGCAGTGGTTGTAGATCCTGCCATCCCGGTCGAAAGCGCCATCGATGCGATGTCCAATCTGGTCGCCAAGTCGCTGCTGAGCGCCAGTAGCACAGCCCACACCGTGCTGTACCGGCTGCTGGAGGCGACCCGCCTGTACGCGACTGAAAAGCTCGCGGCCAGCAACGAAGCGCCGCGCATCGCACGGCTTCACGCCGAACATCATGCGACATTGATCGAGACTGCGCCTGCCAATTGGCGATCCGATGCCGGCAAACAGTGGTTGCAGATCCATGCCGGACGGATCGACGACGTTCGCGCGGGACTCGACTGGTCGTTCTCGCCAGGCGGCGACCTGCCGACCGGTCTGCGTCTCATGGCGAATTCGCTGCGGCTGTGGCTGCAGCTATCTTTGAACCTGGAGTGTGTCGAGCGTATCGAACGGGCTCTAACGCGGCTGTCCGAGTTGCCGCAGCCGGATGCCGTCGTGGAAATGCGGCTGTGGAGCGCGTTTGGCTACGCCATCTGGTATTCGGGGACCCGGCGGGACCGGTTGGAAGCTGCCTTCGCGCGAACATTGGAGTTGGCCGATCAGGTCGGTGACGCACCCGCCAGGCTGCAGGCGCTGTGGGGCATGTGGGCTGTGCAGCGTGTCGGTAACCAGTATCAACAAGCACTCGCGATCGCGGAGAACTACGAGACGGTCGCCAGGACAGCCGGGGACGAGACGGCGGTGGTCCTGGGCGAGAGGATTCTCGGCCTGACGCACCACTACCTGGGGAATCAAAAGGCCGCCGAAACCGCGTTGGAACGGGTGCGAACGATCATGCGGCGGACAGGAACCGCCACCGATACCGATTTCCAGGTAGGATCGGACGTAGCGGTCCCGGCACTGCTGGCGCGCATCTTGTGGTTGCGGGGCTTCCCCGATCAGGCGATGGCGGCGCTGCATGAGTCGATCGACGCGGCGCGGCGCTCCGATCACTGGTTTTCGCTGTATTACACGCTGTGCCTTGCCGGCTGCCCGCTCGCGCTGTGGATCGGTGACCTCGCGCAAGCTCAGACCTACCTGGAAATGGCGGTGAACAGTTCCGTGGACGACCGCTGGCGAGGGGCCTGGGCGCTGATGCTGCGCCTGCGGCAGAGCGGAGCGCAGGACCAATTGGTCGCGTCGTTCCTGGAACCGCGGCTGGACCTGCCGACATCGGCGGCAATATCAGCGCTCGCGGCGCGTCCGATCATTGCGGTACCGCAGCCCGACGAAGATGTCGGTGACGCGCGGTGGAGTTTGCCGGAAATACTGCGCGTCAATGCCGAGTTGCTGATCTGGCACGGGGGCCCGGACGCCATGCCGGCCGCGGAATTGCAGCTGCTTCGGTCCCTCGAAGTCGCGGGGCAGCAATCGACCCTGTCATGGGAATTGCGCACCGCCACGAGCCTGGCCAAGCTATGGCACCGTGGCGGCCGTACGGTAGAAGCGCGCGACCTACTCGCGGCAACCCACGACCGTTTCACCGAAGGCTTTGCCACCGGCGATGTCGTGACGGCCCGGCGTCTCATCGCAGAATGGTCGTAGCGCGGGCTGCTTCGCTGGCGTTGTGGTCTCACGCTTTGCTCCCCTGTCATTGCGAGGCCCCGAGCGGGGCCTCGCAATGACAGGGACACCACCGCCCCTCACAACAAATCACAACGACTCACGCGACTCCGCTCGTGCGATCTGAGACCATGCAGCTCAGCCGCAACTGACCAAGGAGCCGCTCATGAATATCCCCGTTGTTTTGATTACCGGTGGCCTGACAGGCATCGGGCGCGCCGCCGCCGTCGCCTTCGCCAGAAAAGGCGCGAAGGTCGTCGTCGCCGGCCGGCGCGAGGAGGCCGGCAAGACGCTCGTCACTGAATTGCATGCGCTTGGTTCAGAGGCCGAATTCATTAGGGCCGACGTCCGCCAGGAGGACGACGTCCGAAACATGGTCGACGAGACCCTCGCGCGGTTCGGCCGTCTCGACGTCGCCGTGAACAACGCCGCCGTCGAAGGCGCGGTTGGCCCGATCACCGACCAGACTGCGGAGACTTTCGCCGAGACGTTCGAGACCAACGTTCTCGGCGTGGTCCTGAGCATCAAGCATGAATTGCGCGCTATGCAGGCGCAGGGCAGCGGGAACATTATCAATATCTCCTCGACTTATGGACACGAGGGCGCGGCCGGCGCCTCGATCTACGTCGGCGCCAAGCACGCTGTCGAAGGGATCACCAAGTCGGTCGCGCTGGAGGTCGCCAAATCGGGAATTCGAGTGAATGCCGTGGCGCCCGGCCCCACGGACACCGGCATGCTGACCCGCTTCACCGGCACGGCGGAGAATAAGGCGGCGCTGGCGTCGCAGGTTCCGCTGGGCCGCCTGGGCCTGTCCGAGGAAGTCGCCGACGGGATCGTCTTCATCGCGTCGGATGATGCGCGGTTCATCACCGGCCACATCCTCAACGTCGATGGCGGCCACTCTGCCAACTGATCCGGTTCTGGCGCGGAGGCGTGCCTCCGCGCCCGGGTTGTAGTGTTCCGTCCAACTGTCACAGGAGCCGTAGCAATGAACAAGCTGAAAGGGAAAGTGGCGGTTATTACCGGCGGAACCACAGGAATAGGATTGGCAACTGCCAGGCTGTTCGTTGACGAAGGTGCCTATGTCTTCATTACTGGCCGACGCCAGAAGGAACTCGATCAGGCTGTGAACGCCATCGGCCATAACGTTACCGGGGTTCGGGGCGACGTTGCCGATCTGGCAGACCTGGATCGGCTCTATGACGCCGTCAGGGCGAGGGGCCGTCTCGATATTGTTTTCGCCAATGCTGGTGTCGGCGAATTTGCAACTTTGGAACATGTCTCCGAGCAGCATTTCCATAAAGTTTCAACATAAACGTCAAAGGGACACTGTTCACGGTGCAAAAGGCCCTGCCACTGCTGAATGATGACAGCTCCATCATCCTCACGGGGTCGGTTGCGGGAGTCAAAGGCACGCCTGCCTTCGGCGTCTATGGGGCGAGCAAGGCCGCCATCCGCAATTGCGTTCGGGGCTGGACCATGGAGTTGAAAGATCGCCGCATTCGCTCGAACGTCATCAGTCCTGGCCCGATCGATACCCCGATTACGAATGGTCAGCCTGCGGATATCATCGCAAGGATTGCAGCCACGATCCCGATCGGACGCGTGGGCCGGCCCGAGGAAGTCGCCAGGGCGGCGCTGTTTCTCGCCTCCGACGACTCAAGCTTCATTACCGGCATCGAGCTGTTCGTCGATGGGGGCAGGGCACAGATATGACAGAGGGTCGCGGCTGTTCGGACCGGCGCATACCATGACCCACGAAGAGTACAACGCGTTCTGCCGCGCTCTGCCCGCGACGACCTATGTGATGCAATGGCACGGATCGCACGTCTGGAAAGTTGGCGGGAAAGTATTCGCGATCGGCGGTCTCAGCGGCGGCGAACCAAGCTTCACCTTCAAGGTGAGCGACATCGCATACGAGATGCTGAAGGAGCAACTCGGCTTGCGTCCGGCACCGTATCTCGCGTCACGCGGCATGAAATGGATACAGCACTACGGTAGACCCGGACTGAGCAACGCGGGGCTACGGGACTATATCCGGCAGTCGCACGCCATCGTCTCACAGGGATTGTCGAAAAAGCAGCGGATCGAACTTGGGCTGTTAGAAGGCCAGGTTCCGAAGTCATCGGCGCGCCCATAAATTTCGTGCCGAGTCATGCAACGATCGCCAGCCGAGGATAGACATGATGGGCAAGCTCGACAGCAGGACCGCGTTCGTCACCGGAGCGTCGAAGGGCATCGGCGCCGCAATCGCCAAGGCCCTCGCGCAGGAAGGCGCGACGGTCATCGTCAGCTATGCCACCAGCAAGTCGGGCGCCGACAAGGTTGTCGCCGACATCGCCGCCACCGGCGGGAATGTGATGGCTATCCAGGGCGACTTCTCGAAGCCCGACGACATCGCGCGCGTCTATGCGGAGATTGCGCGGACGCACGAACATCTCGACATCCTCGTCAACAACGCCGGAGTCTACACCTTCGGGCCGATCGAGGAGGTGACCACGGAGGAATTCCACCGCGAATTCAACCTGAACGTGCTGGGCCTTCTGCTATCGACGAAAGCGGCGGTTCCATTGTTCGGACCGCGGGGCGGCTCGATCATCAATATCGGCTCGGAGGTCGGTAAGATGGCACCACCTCACGGCTCGGTGTATTCGGCCACGAAGGGTGCTCTCGACGCGATCACCACCTCGCTGTCGAAGGAGCCAGTGTTCGCCAGGAATGCAGTATTCTATTCCCGGCTTCGCCTCCTGGCAGCTCTCAACGGTTCCTCGGTTCCTGGTTGCAGAGGATGTGGAGCGGGTGATCGCTTCTTGTTCTGCGGACGCCACGGGGCTGCGGGACAAGGCGGTACTTCTGCTTCTTGCCCGGCTTGGGCTCCGCGCAGGGGAAGTTGCGCAGCTCAGATTTGCCGACATTGACTGGGACCGCGGGCAACTCACAGTGAGCGGCAAAGGGCGGCGTCAGGAGCGGCTTCCCCTGCCGCAGGAGGTTGGCGCCGCGCTGCTGCGCTATCTGCGCTGGAGCAGGCAGCCGTTGCAAACGCCCGAGGTGTTCACCTCGGTCGTGGCCCCTCTTCGGCCGCTGACCCGCGCCGCCGTGACACACATCGTACGTGCTGCGCTGCGCCGCGCTGGGATCAAGGCCCCGATCAACGGCGCACATGTTCTCCGTCACTCCGCCGCCACCACCATGCTCCGCCGGGGCGCATCTCTGGCTGGCATCGGCGCGGTTCTGCGCCATCGCTCTCCTAGGACGACGGCTCATTACGCCAAGGTGGACTTCGGCCTCCTATCGGAGATCGCCCAGCCGTGGCCGATGGTGCCGTCATGCTGACCGCCCACGTCGAGCGCTACGTCGCTCTGCGCCAGACCCTCGGCTTCAGGCTCCGCGATACCGCGCGACATCTCCGTGCTTTCGCCCGGTTCGCCGCCGCCAGGAGTAACACGCACATCCGCACTTCAACCGCGGTGGATTGGGCGGTAGAGGCTCCCTCACCGAGCGCCCGGCACATACGGCTGCGCGACGTCGTGCACCTCGCCCGCTTCCTGCACGCCGAGGATGCCGCTCACGAGGTACCGCCATCAACTCTGTTTCCCGCTTCAACGGTCCGTCCTCTGCCCTACATCTACACGCCCGAGGAGGTGGTGCAGATCGTCGCGGCTGCCGGCCGACTGCGATGCACTTACCCTCTCCGACGCGAGGTGTACGCGACACTCTTCGGACTCATTGCCGCGACAGGCCTACGCGTCTCGGAGGCGTTGGACCTGCGGTTTGATGACCTGCGGCCCCATGGAGTTCTGCTGATCCGGCGAACAAAATTCGGGAAGAGCAGGCTTATCCCTTTGCATCCTACGGTGGCGGATGCGCTTGACCACTACCTCGACCGGCGCCGCCGGCTGGTCGTGAGTGACGATCATGTATTCCTTTCGGCAGGGAACCGACGGATTGCCTCCAGCATGGTGAACTATACGTTCCGCCGCGTGGTGCGGCTCGCTGGCGTCGCTCGCGAGCGGCCCCGGCCATGCCGGATTCATGACCTTAGACACACCTTTGCAACGAGATCGCTGCAGCACTGCTCGACACGCCGCGAATCAGTCGCCCGTCACTTTGTCTCCCTCGCGACGTACTTGGGGCACACGGATATCGCCCATACCTATTGGTACCTGGAGGCGACACCAGAGCTGATGACGGACATTGCCACCGCAGCCGAGGCGCTGGTCGCCAAGGGGGACGCATGACACCGATCGCCCCCCTGATCACAGCCTTCCTACGCGAACACATGCCGATCGAGCGGGGCTATAGCCCTCTCACTTGCGAGACGTACGCGCACGCTTTCCGGCTGTTGTTCATCTTTGCCGGCGAGCGTCTGGGCCAACGACCCTCGCAGCTCTGCCTCGAGCACATCGACGCCGCCCTGGTACTCAACTTCCTGGCCCACATCGAGCAACAGCGTCACAACGACGCAGCGACCCGCAATTCTCGGCTTGCAGCGATCAAGGCGTTCATGCGGTACATCGAATTCCGCGTCCCCTCCGCCCTGGAACAGATCAGGCAGATCCACGCCATTCCGACAAAGCGCCATGACCAGGCGCTGGTTCGGCACCTCACGATCGGCGAGGTGCGGGCAATCCTCAGCGCCCCGAATCTGGCGACGCGCCTTGGTATCCGAGATCGCGCTATGCTGCATCTCTGCTTCGCCTGCGGGCTGCGCGTCTCCGAACTGGTGGAGCTTCCGCTGGTGCAAGTTTCTCTCCACCGGACGCCGAGCATCCGTGTCTTTGGAAAGGGACGCAGGGAGCGGTCTCTTCCGCTTTGGAAAGAGACCGCCACCGATCTCCGAGCCTGGTTGGCGGTACGCGGCCCCACTCGTGTCCCAGAGCTCTTCGTCAACGCCGAAGGTGCCGCGATGACACGGGCCGGGTTCGAATACATTCTCGACAAGCACACGCGCGCCGCTGCCACCAAATACCCCGGATTGGTTGGGCGCTCCGTGTCGCCCCACCAGCTTCGGCACAGTTGTGCCGTATTGATGCTTGAGGCCACCCACGACATCCGCAAAGTGGCACTCTGGCTCGGCCATGCCGACATACGCACGACTGAAATCTACCTGCGGCTGGATCCTTCGGAGAAGCTGGAGGCAATCGAGGCCGTCCTGCCGCCCGCCTTGTGTCGGGGGCGGTTTAAGCCGCCCGACGCGCTGATCGCTTCTCTCTGCGATCCCCGCTCAACCGAGCTCGCAGAGAGCATCAGGATCCCGGGGGCGCCCTGGAACGGCTGAGCTGAGGGGCGGTAATCTGGCCGGATGAAACGACGGCTGAAGCCGGCGGCCGCGGTAGCACCCTCGCCAGAAGCGGCCGTGAACGGCGAGGCGGTTCTGCAGGTCAAAGTCTGGCTGGTGGGCATCAGTCCGATGGTGTGGCGGCGCGTCCTGGTGCCGGCGAGCCTCACGCTCCGCGAACTGCATGGCGTGATCCAGGTGGCCATGGGTTGGGAGGGGATCCACCTCTACGTTTTCCGGTTTCGAGCCGCGCGCTACGGCTCGTGGGAGCTGTCGGCATCGTCACCGGACGTGACCCTGGCAAACCTGCGCTTCCGCAAGGGGGCGCGTCTTATCTATGAGTACGACCTGAACATCCCTTGGTGTCACGAAGTCCGCATCGAAGACCGGCTGCAGCGGGAGGCTCGGAAGGCCTATCCCGTTTGCACTGGGGGTGACGGGGCCTGTCCGCCTGAGGGTTGCGGCGGGCCGGAGAGCTTCATGGACCGCCGCAACGACCGGTCTTCGTTGGATGCGCTTGAGGATCTGGACACCATGGTCGGGATTCTCCAGCAAGTCGCGCTGAAAGACGGGTCGGAGAGGCTCGCGCTCGACGAGGAGACGCGCTGGCGTCTGGAGGATGCCGCTGAACGGACCAGGGCTCGGGAGGAAGCCCAGGGTCGGCCGTTTTCGCGGCGGGACGTCAACGCCGCCTACGCGCCGGCGAGCATCACGACCTCATGCACCAGCAGTGGTGAGGCGCTCGGCCCGCCGCTGTGCGAGCAGATCGGCGGCGAGCAATGCGGCTGCGTCTCCTTGCCGTTGCCGTATGCCG
>Ga0335075_10004089_pt1 | contig 22867 bp, 22 predicted proteins | sample Lox_Sample_24_FD_206723 | JGI IMG/M metagenome (GOLD analysis project Ga0335075, IMG submission 206723) | Soil microbial communities from Loxahatchee National Wildlife Refuge, Florida, United States - Lox_Sample_2.4 | ecosystem: Environmental > Terrestrial > Soil > Wetlands | place: USA...
GGTCATCGTCACCGCCGTCCGCGGCCACGCGCTCGGCGGCGGCCTGGAGTTCCTCATGGGCTCGGACCTCAGCGTGGTCGGGGACGACGCCAAGATCGGGATGCCGGCCACCCGCTACCTCGGCCCGGTCCTGGGCGACCTGCACCTGTTCTTTCACCGTCTCGGCCCGGTGCTGGCCAAGGACCTGCTGCTGACCGGGCGGATCGCGGAGGCGAGCGAGCTGGCCGGCCTCGGGATCTTCACCCGCTACGTCCCGGCGGCCGAGGTATCCGCGACCGCCGAGGAACTCGCCGCCCAGGTGGCCCGCATGCCGGCCGACGGCATCGTGATCGCCAAGGAGGCCTACCGGCTGGTCGAGCAGAGCATGGGCATGGCGCTGTCGGAGGTATGCAGCTACCTGCTGCACGCGTACGGCACCAACCTCCAGTTCGAGAAGGACGAGTTCAACTTCGTCCGGAGCCGGTCGGGCAGCGACCTCGCGCAGACGTTCGACCAGGCCGAGCGGTTCTACGTCGGCGGCTCGCGTGACTCAAGCGACTCAGGCGACGCGCACGAATCCTCCGATGCCTAGCGAGCCGGTTTCCGGCCTGGAGTATGAGGTCGCCGATCGCGTCGCCTACGTCACCATCAACCGCCCCGGCAAGCTCAACGCGCTGACCGCGGCGATGTACCGCGGCCTGCGCACGTGCGTCATCCGGGCGGACCTGGACGAGGGTGTCGATCTCGTGGTGCTGCGGTCGACCGGGGACCGGGCGTTCTGCGCCGGCGGCGACCTGACCGAGAGCGCCGGCGCCTGGAGCACGGACGACGGGCTGGCCGAGCGGCTGGGCGAGCTGGATGGCCGGTTCCCGTTCCACGCGTTCGAGCGCTGCTCGAAGACCATCCTGACCGCGGTGAACGGGCTGGCTCAGGCGGCCGGGCTGATCGCGGTGCTGATGTCCGACCTGGTCATCGCGTCCGACCGGGCCACGTTCCGGGTGCCGGAAACCCGGCGGGGCCTGACCGATCCGTACATCCCGCGCCGGCTGGCCCAGACCATCGGCCTGGCCCGTGCTCGCTGGATGATCTACACCGCCGAGGAGATCGATGCGCCGCAGGCCCTGGCCTGCGGCCTGGTCGCCAGGGTCGTCCCGCATGCCGAGCTTGACTCGGCCGTTGCCGCCGCCGTCGCGGCCCTGGGCCGGGGCGGGCCGCAGGCGCGGCGCCACTACAAGCGCATGATCAACGAGACTCTGCCTCCGGTCACGCTGGACGAGTATGTACTGTGCATGAGCTCGGCCGAGGCGGCGGAGGGACGGCGCTCGTTTGCCGAGAAGCGCCGCCCGGCCTGGGACCGGCAGTGACCGGCAGGACCCGCGGCAGGACCCGCGGCCGGGCGGCGCGCCGGGCACCCGGCCACCTGCCGTCCCTTGCACCGTCTCCAGGTTTGAGTACACTCTATTAGAGCAGGAATGCGCCCGTGGAGCCGGAAACGCGGTGCGCCGGAAGGGGTGCCGTGCCCGCGATCCAGACGCAGGAAGACCTGGCGTCGGCCGTAACAAGCTTCATGACGCTCCGGCCGGAGGGCCGGCGCCACGTCGACGACCCGTACCCGCTGTTCGGCCGGCTGCTGACCGAGGCACCCGCGCACAAGACCAGCCTGGGTCCCTGGCTTGTCACCCGCCACGCCGACATCGACCGGCTGGGCCGGCGGGACCTGCTCAGCCGCCAGGCGATCGAGCAGCGGTTCCAGGGGCTGAGCGGGGACAGCCCGATGGTACGGCTGACGGCGGCGGCGCTGAACTTCCACAACCCGCCCGACCACACGCGGCTGCGGTCCCTGGTCTCGAAGGGATTCACGCCGCGCGGGGTGACCGCGTGGCGCCCGATGGTCACCGCGCTGGTCGACGACCTGCTCGCGGGCATCGAGGGCCGGGACGAGATCGATGTGCTCGGCGACTTCGCCATCTCGGTCCCGATGCAGGTCATCTGCCAGCTCCTGGGGATCCCCTACGAATTTCACGAGTCGTCCATCCGGTACGTCGACGCCCTGGTGCGGATGTTCGAGCCCGGGCCGAAATCGCCCGAGCTGTGGCAGGAGGCCGACGCCATCGCGGCGCAGACCTACGACCAGGTGGCGGGCTACGTCGCCGAGCGGTCCCGCCATCTCGGCGACGACGTGCTGTCGGGCCTGATCACCGTCTCCGAGGGTGACGACCGGCTCACCCGGGATGAGATCATCGGGCAGGTCCTCAACCTGCACATCGCCGGCTTCGAGACGACGGCCAACCTGATCGCCAACACCGTGCTCACGCTGCTGCGCAACCCGGACCAGCTGGCCCGGCTCCGGGAAGACCCGGCCCTGATCGGCACCGCCGTGGAGGAGGGCCTGCGCTACGAATCGCCGGCCCGCACGGTGATGGCGGCGCCGGCCGAGCGCGACATCGAGCTCGAGTCCGTGACCATCCCCGCCGGGGACCCGGTGATTCTGGTCGTCGCCGCGGCGAACCGCGACCCGTCCGTCTTCGACGACCCCGGCCGCTTCGACATCCAGCGCTCGCCCAACCCGCACATCGCGTTCTCGAGCGGCTACCACTTCTGCCTGGGCGCGCACCTGGCCCGGCTCGAGGCGCAGATCGCGCTGGGCGCACTGATCCAGCGCTTCCCGGAGATGCGCCTGGCATCCGACGAGATCCAGTGGAGGCCGTCGTGGACGCTGCGCGCCCTCGAGCGCCTTCCGGTCAGGCTGTAGCGCCATGGGGCCCGGGACCCGAGATCCGGAAGCCGTCGTGCGTGGCCTGTTCGACGCGGTCACCCGGCTTGACCCCGACGAACTCTGCTCGTTCTTCACGCCCGATGCGGTCTTCGTCAACGGTGCGTCGTTCACGCTCCGAGGCGAGCGCGAGCTGCGGGGCTTCTTCGAGGAGCTGAGGGGCCGGGTGCAGAGCAACGAGTTCGAGGTCCTCCACCTGGCCGTCACCGGAGACGTGGTGCTGACCGAGCGGATCGACCGGGTCGTGGTCGACGGCCGGGAGATCGTGCTGCCGATCATGGGCACGCTCGAGGTGCGTGACGGCCGCGTCGCGGCCTGGCGCGACTACTTCGACCGCGGCCTGTCCGGCTTCCAGCGCCACGCCGCCGCGGAGCCCGTGTCGTGAGGCCGCCGCTGAGCGACGACCCGGCCCGGCTGCGCGTTCTCGATCTGGGCCGTCTGCTGGCGGGCCCGGTCGTGGCGACGCTGCTCGGTGACCTCGGGGCCGAGGTCATCAAAGTCGAGCGGCCACGGACCGGCGACCTCCAGCGCGGGGTCCTGCCGCAGGTTCCCGGCGACCCGGGAATGCCCTACGCCTGGCAGGTCGAGGGGCGCAACAAGCGGTCGATCACCCTGGAGATCACCGACGCCCGGGGCAAGGAACTGCTGCTGCGGCTGGTGGAATGGGCCGACGTCCTGGTCGAAAACTTCAAGCCCGGGTCCATGCAGCGCTGGGGACTCGGGTATGCGGACCTCGCCCGGGTGAACCCGAGGCTGGTCTACGTGAGCGTGTCAGGGTACGGCCAGACGGGCCCGTACCGGACGAAGCCCGGCCTTGACTTCGTCGGGTCGGGTTTCGCCGGGCTCACCTTCGCCACCGGAGCACCCGACCGCCCGCCCACCCTGCCCGGCTACGCGATCACCGACTACATGGCGGCCACGTTCGGCGCGCTCGGCGCGGCCGAGGCGGTGCGGCGCCGCGACGCCCCGGGCGGGACGGGCCGCGGGGACCACGTGGACGTCGCGCTGTACGAGCCGGCGCTCCGGTTCTCCACGCCCTGGCTGCAGTACTTCCAGCGCGAAGGCGTGCTGCGGGTGCGCGAGGGGTCGCGCCCGCGGCCCGACGACGACCTGCCCGTCGTGCACTGGGGATACACCTACGAGACCGCGGACGGCCGCTGGGTCTCGATGCTCCCGATATATGTCAGCGACCAGACCCAGCACGGCCTGTGGCACGCTATCGGCCGGCCCGATCTGGTCGCCGATCCGCGGTTCCGCACCGCCGAGGACCGGGAACGGCACTACAAGCTCCTGGACGCGGCGGTGCGGGAGTGGTGCGCGGTCACCGACGCGGCCGCGATCGTGGCCGCGGCCGAGGCGGCCAAGATCCCCTGCGGCCCGGTGAACAGCGTTGCCGACATCCTGGACGACCCGCACATGCGGGAGCGGAGCCTGCGCGATGTCGGCGACCACCGGGGCCAGGCGCTGGTCATGCCGGAGGTGGTGCCGCGCCTGGCGGATGGTCCCGGCGAGATCCGCTGGGCGGGCGAGGAACTCGGCGCGTCCAACGACGACGTCTACCTCGGCCTGCTCGGCCTCGACCCGGCCGAGTACAAGCGGCTGGTCGCCTCGGGCGTCATCTGACCTCACCCGCCTGACTGTTGCGGAACGCTACCTGGACTATAGAGTGTACTGAAATATTCTGATTATTCGAGAACGGGTAGCAGGGAGAACTCGTGATCCGCAGCCGACAGTGGGTCCTGGCCCGCCGCCCGCAGGTGAGCGTCCGGGCCGGGGACTTTGCGCTCCGCGAACAGGCCGTGCCCGAACCGGGCGAGGGCGAGGCGCTGGCGGCCATGCGGTGGCTGTCGTTCGAGCCGGCCATGCGGGGCTGGCTCGACGACGCCCCCGACCGCTGGGGCCGCACGGCCGGGGTCTCCGCGCCGGGCTACGGTGTCCGGGTCGACGTCGGCGACGTCGTCACCGGACCCGGCGTGGCGGAGGTGGTGGCATCGCGGCGGGCCGATCTGCGGCCGGGTGACCTGGTGCGCGGGCTGTTCGGCTGGCGCGAGCACGTGCGTCTGAGCGAGGGTTCCGGCTTCCAGAAGCTCGATCCGTCGGTGCCGGTGCCGGCCGCCATCGGCGTCCTGGGCGGCACCGGCCTGACCGCCTACATGGGGATGCTCGTCGTCGGCGCCGTGGCGCCGGGGGAGACGGTGGTGGTCTCCGGCGCGGCTGGCGCGGTCGGGTCGGTCGCGGGCCAGATCGCCAAAATCAGGGGCTGCCGGGTCATCGGCATCGCCGGCGGCGCCGAGAAGTGCGGCTGGCTGCGCGACGCCTGCCGGTTCGACGAGGCCATCGACTACAAGAGCGAAGACGTCGCCGCCCGCCTGCGGTCGCTCTGCCCGGACGCCATCGACGTGTTCTTCGACAACGTGGGCGGGACGACCCTCGACGCCGCCATGGCCAACATGGCTGTGCACGGGCGCATCGTGCTGTGCGGGCTGGTCGGCTCCTACGACGGCGGCCGCGACGGCCAGAACGGCGAGCGCCCGTCGGGCAGGCTGTTTCATCTGATCGCCCGCCGGGTCCGCATGGAGGGCTACCTCCTCTCCGACTACGCCGAACGGCTTCCGGAGGCCGCCGCCTGCCTGCGGGCCTGGGAGGCCAGCGGGGAGCTGGCCCACCGGGAGGACATCGTCGAGGGCTTCGAGCAGGCGCCGGACGCTTTCCTGCGGCTGTTCAGCGGGGCCAACCGGGGTAAGCAGCTGCTGCGCCTGTGACCTCGGCCATGCGCGTTATGCAGCCCGACAGCCTTGAGTCCGATGAATAAAGAGTGTACTTTTTGATGGAGAGGTGGGCTGGCTCCGTTCCTGCAGCGTCGCCCGCCTGGCTGCTTATGACAGAGGATTGATGGCCGATGCACGACCTGGCCGGCAAGGTCGCGGTTGTTACCGGTGCGGGCAGCGGGATCGGGCGCGCGACGGCGCTCCGGCTTGGCCGGGCCGGCATGCGGGTGATCGCGGCCGACCTCGACCCGGCGCCGCTCGACGAACTGGCGTCGGAGTTCTCTGCGCACGGCATCGGCCACGCGACGGTGCTCACCGACGTCGCCGATTTGGGCGCCGTCCAGCGGCTGCGATCGGCCGCCCTCAACGCATTCGGCGCCGTCCACCTCGTGCACAACAATGCGGGTGTCGCCTTGCCCCCGATGCCGATCTGGGAGATCGGTGATGAGCTCTGGCGCTGGCTGCTGGGCGTGAACGTCCAGGGCGTGATTAACGGGATCCGCACCTTCGCCCCCGGCCTCATCGCGCAGGGCGAGGGGCACATTGTGATGACCGCCTCGCTCGCCGGACTGCGCGCCGGCGCTAGCCTCGGCGCCTACTGCGCGTCGAAGCATGCGGTCGTGGCCATGAGCAAGGCCCTGGCGGCCGATCTGGGGCGCATTGGCTCGCCGGTCGGTGTGTCCGTCGTGTGCCCGGCCCTCGTGCTGACGAACCTGGGCGAATCCTCGCAACGGCACTGGCCGCCGGGCACGCCCCGGCCAGAGGGCTGGGATCCGCGCAAGGACGGATCGGTCACCTCGTCCGCCCTTGGCCCCGAGGCCGTGGCCGAGATGATCCACGACGCGGTGGTGACGAACAAGTTCTACGTGATGACACACCCAGAGATGCGGGAAGCGGTCGAGTCGCAATTCCGGGCCGTTCTCGACGCGTTCTGAAGGTGCGCCCCCTCGCAAGCCCGGCCGGCAGGCGGTACCCAGGCACAAAGAGACCAGGAGGAGGTCAGCGGTGGCACGGATCGCGGTACAGGAAGGGACAGAGCCGGAGTTCTTCCGGGCCATGGCGGCGGTCGACGAACTCGGCGCCGCCACGCTGGGGCTGAACTCGGCGGTATACCGGGGGACCGAGCTGCCGATCCGGGTGCGCGAGGTCGCGCGCATGCGCATCGCGCTCATCAACGACTGCTTCGCGTGCCGCGGCGCCCGCTTCGAGGGAATGACCGAGGAACTCTACTCCCGCGTCCGCGAGTGGCGAACCTACCCCGCCTATGCGCCCGAGGAACGTCTGGCCATCGAGTACGCGGAACGCTTTGCCGAGGACCACTTCAGCATTGACGACGACTTCATGGCCCGGCTCCGGGAGCACTTCTCCGACCGGGAGGTGCTGGCACTCACCGTCGATATCGCGTACTTCCTGGGGATCGGGCGCCTCACGCAGGTGCTGGAGCTCTACGGTGCCTGCGCGCTGGACGGCAGCCCGATCGGTCCGTGACAACGGCGCGCAGCTCTTGACGCCGACCCGCCGCATTAATAAAGTATACTTAAATCTGGTTTGAGCGCCGCAGCCCAGACGCGTATTCGCCGCAGCGCTGGAGCGCCGGATTCCTGCTTCTTGCTTCGCTGTGCCGTCATGCCCATGTGACGGCACGGCCAGCCCCGCCAGCACCCAAACCCTGACTATCTCGGCTCCGCGGCTCAGCGCCCGTCCACGGTCTCAGCCATGCCTGGCGAACGCGAGGTGCGCGGAAATGCTGAAGGAGACACGCATGAATATCGGTCATACGCTCACGGCTGGCGCGCGTTGGCGACCGCTTGCCCTCGTGGTCGCCTCACTCGGCGGGCTGGCCCTGGTCGCCTCGCTGACGTCGGCCTGCAGTTCGTCCTCGGCCAAGCCCGGGGCGACCGCCAGCCCGGCTTCGGAGTCGGCGGCGACCGGCTCGGCGGTCCACATCATGGTGATCAGCACGTTCAATAACCCTGCCGTCGACTTCTCGCCGAACTATGAGGGCGCCGAGGTCGCGGCGGCCGCGATCAACCGGGCCGGCGGCATCGGCGGCCACAAGGTTGTCATCGATCACTGCAATGACCAGTTCACCTCGAACCTGGCGCTGGCCTGCGCTCGCCAGGCCGCGGCCGAGAAGGTGATCGCGACCGTGGCCGACGAAACGTCGTTCGGGAACGTCGTCAATCCGGTCCTCGCCCAGGCCAAGATCCCGGCGGTCGGCATCGAGGCGGAGTCATCGGTGGACTGGGGCAGCCCGGCCGCGTTCCCGATCGTGACCTTGCTGCCCTGGTCTGAGGTCCTGGTGGTCGCCAAGCAGCACAATGACACGAAGGTCGGCTGGGCTTACGTCAACGCTCCGGGCGCTCAGGGTGAGGAGCTGGCCGCCGAGTCGACCGCGACCGGGCCCCTGGGCATCAAGATCGTTGCCAGCCCGGCCGTCAGCGTCACGGCCACGAACTACACGAACTACGTCCAGGAACTGAAGTCGGCCGGGGCGGAGGCAGTCGTCCTCGAGCTGGCCACCGGGCAGATTCCGGCAATGATCAACGCCGCCGACTCGATCGGATATCACCCGCTGTGGCTCGGCAACAGCGGTGCGATCGGTCCGGCCGGCTATAAGAGCTTCGGAGCCATCGCGTCCGGCATGAACCTGGCCGAGCAGCTCCCCCCGATCAGCGCCACCACGGCCTATCCGGCCATGCGGACCTGGTCCGGCCAGATCGAGGCCGCGGGCATGAGCGGCGTCACCAACATCGACGACGCGAACGCCGAGAACGGATGGCTCAGCGTGTGGGCGATCGCGAAGTTCTACGCCCAGCAGATGAAGGGGGCGGCTCTCACCGGCCCGGCCCTCTACGCCGCGCTGACGGGCGACACGACCACGCCGGTCAATCTCTTCGGGATCATGCGCTGGACGCCAGGTGCCTCCGGCCCGACCGGCTACGGCCGGATGGCCAGCGGTGACTTCTGGCCCAGTCAGGTGTCGGGCAGCAGCGGCTCGATCGTCCTCGGCGCGCACGCACCGGTCGACTTCTACACGGCAGTTGGCCTGAAGTAAGGCTCGGCCGGGCACTGCTGACTGCCCGTCGGCAGTCGAGCCCGCTGGCCGGGGTGGCCGGCCACGACGGCCGCCCCGGCCGCCCGGCGCTGAGGAGGTAGGTAATGATCGTCATCCAGTTCGCGATCCTGGGCCTCGGCCTCGGCGCCGGGTATGCGCTACTCGGACAGGGCATCGTGGCGGTATACCGCGGCTCGGGTGTCCTGAACTTCTCCCAGGGCGCCATCCTCATGGTGAGCGCGTTCGTATTCGCCCGGCTGTATGTCGGTCACGGGCTGCCGTTCTGGATCGCCGTGCTAGCCGCCGCGGCGACCTCCGTGATTCTGGGGATGGCCATCCAGGTGCTGATCATGCACCGGCTGCGCAACGCCTCCTCGCTGTCCCGCGTTGTCGCGACACTCGGCGTCATGCTGTCGCTCGAGGGTGCAGCCCAGGTGCTCTGGGGCAGCAACACCGAGGTCGTGCCCGACTTCTATCCGACCAAGACTTTCACGATCGGCAGCCTGTACATCCCGTCGCAAGAGCTGATCACGATCGGCATCGCCCTGGTCCTGACCGGAGCGCTCTGGGCCCTCTACCGGTTCAGCCTGATCGGCATCGCGACGTCCGGCGTGGCCGAGAACCGGCGGGCGGCGGCTGCGCTGGGCTGGTCACCCGACAAGATCGGGGCTTTCAATTGGGTGATCGGGTGCGTGCTCGCGGCCATCGGCGGCGTCATGGTCGCCCCGCTGGGCGGCGTACAGGTCGCGACCCAGACCGAGCTCGTCATCCCGGCGCTGGCTACCGCGCTGATCGGCTCGTTCACCTCGTTTCCGCGGACGCTGGCCGGGGCGCTGGTGATCGGTATAGGCCAGGCGGAGATCGGCTACTTTGTGCCGACCCAGGGCGTCGATCAGGCCCTCCCGCTGGTCGTGATCGTGGCGTATCTGACGTTCGCGGGCAAGTCGCTGCCGGTGCGCGGGTTCGTCTCCGACCGCTTCGCCGTCCTCGGCACGGGCCGGGTCCGGCCCGTGCCGGTGCTGCTCGCGGCCGGCGTCACGGTCGCCCTGCTGGTGACCGTGTTCTCCAGCAGCCTGGACAACGCCGCCGGGCTGTCGTTCGGGTTCGCGATCGTGATGCTGTCCGCCGTCGTGCTGACCGGGTACGCCGGGCAGCTCTCGCTGGCCCAGCTCACGCTGGCGGGTGGCGGCGCGCTCGTGGCGGCCCTGCTCGTGGCCGACGAGCACTGGCCGTTCGAGCTTGCGCTGCTGGCAGGTGTGCTGGGCATGATCCCGGCCGGGGTCGTGATCGCGATTCCCACCCTTCGCATCCGCGGGGCGAACCTCGCCATCGCCACGCTTGCCGTGGCGCTGGGCGTGCAGGACGTCATCTTCTCGAGTGCGGCCATCGCCGGCGGAGGCAGCACCGGAACGTCCGCCGATACCGGCATCAACGTCGGCCCCCAGCGCTTCCTCGGCATCGATGTCGATCCGATTGACCATTCCGATCGCTACGCCGTGCTCGTGTTCGCTTTCTTGCTGCTGTGCGTGCTTGCGGTGACGAGCCTGCGTCGCAGCCGGGCCGGGCGCCGGCTGATCGCGGTCCGTGCGAATGAGCGCGCGGCTGCCGCCCTCGGCGTCAGCGTCTTCGAGGCCAAGTTCTACGCCTTCTCGCTGGCCAGCGCGCTCGCCGCGCTCGGCGGCGTGCTGATCGCCTTCCAGCAGTACACCATCGTGTTCGGGTCATTCGATCCGATCTCGTCTATCACGCTGATCGCATTCGCCGTGATCGGCGGCATCGGCTTTGCCATCGGGCCGCTCTTCGGGTCAATACTGGTGGCGGGCGGCATCGGCGCGTATGTCTTCGACCTCCTGGTCGCGAATATCGATCAGTGGCTGACGCTGATCGGCGGACTTGGCCTGCTGCTTGTCCTGATGCAAGAGCCGAACGGCCTGGCCAAGCAGAATGTCGACCTGGTCAACCGGATCGTCGGCCTCATCCGGAGGAAGGTCGCAGGCCCCAGACCTCACCGCGCCGCCGCATTCGGTGAATTCGAGGCGCCCGACGCCGGGTCCGGCCAGACCCGGGTGGCCTGCAAGGTTCTGGATGTCCGCGAGCTGACCGTCCGGTTCGGCGGCGTCGTCGCCGTCGACCGGTTGTCGCTCAGCGTCGAGCCGGGCCAGATCCGGGGCCTCATCGGTCCCAACGGCGCGGGCAAGACGACCGTGATCGACGCCGTGACCGGGTTTGTCCGGCCGACCGCGGGATCAATAGCGCTTGCGGGCCGTTCGATCGACGCCATGACGGTAACGAACCGGTCCCGGGCTGGCCTGAGCCGCTCGTTTCAGTCGCTTGAGCTCTTCGAGGACCTGACGGTCTTCGAGAATCTGCAGGCTGCCTCTGACCGCCGGGACCGCCTCGCCTACCTGACCAATTTGGCGACGCCGTCTAACCAGCGGCTGCCATTGGCCGCGGTAGCGGCGACACGGGAGTTCGGGCTCCTGGACGATCTGCGCGCGAAGCCGTCGGAGCTTCCGTACGGTCGCCGGCGGCTGGTGGCTGTAGCTCGGGCCGTCGCGACTCGGCCGTCGGTCTTGCTGCTCGACGAGCCGGCCGCCGGCCTGAGCGAGCACGAGAGCGCGGCGCTCGCCCAGCTGGTGCGCAGCCTGGCCGACCGCTGGGGGATGGGCATCCTTCTGGTCGAACATGACATGTCCTTTGTCATGAGCGTCTGCGACCGGCTGACGGTCGTGGACTTCGGCCGGCAGATCGCCGAGGGAACGCCGACCGACATCCAGAGCGATCCCGCGGTGATAGCTGCCTATCTCGGCGAACCGCAACGAGATGAGGGGACAGCGCCTCAGGTGCTGGCGTAGGTGCGCAGATGAACTCGCTGATCTCAGCCGACAAGATCTCGGCTGGCTACCAGGGCCACCCCGTCGTCCGCGACCTCAGCATCGAGGTGCGGGCCGGCGAGATACTCGCGATCCTCGGTCCGAACGGCGCTGGTAAGACCACCACACTGCTGACGCTGTCGGGTGAACTGCCCACTCTGCGCGGAGCCCTGAGGGTCAACGGCCGCGCGTCGAAGCTGCCGCTACACCGCCGCGCGGCGGCCGGGCTGGCCTACGTGACCGAGGAACGATCCGTGTTCATGGGCCTGTCCGTCGCCGACAACCTCCGGCTCGGGCGGTGTGAGATCGACCGCGCGGTCGAGCTGTTCCCGGAGCTGGTTCCGCTGATGAAACGCCCGGCTGGGCTCCTGTCCGGAGGAGAACAGCAGATGCTCACCCTGGGCCGGGCACTGGCCCGCGGTCCGCGGGTGCTGCTGGCCGACGAGCTGTCGCTCGGGCTGGCGCCGCTCATCGTGGCCCGCCTGCTGCAGGCCGTGCGGCGGGCGGCAGACAGCGGGGTCGGAGTGGTGCTCGTCGAGCAGCACGTCAGCCAGGTCCTGAAGATCGCTGATTATGTGTGCGTGCTGCGCCGCGGGGAGGTCGTGCTTAGCGCGTCCAGGCAGGAGGCGGCCGGTCGCCTGGGCGACATCGAAGCGTCATACCTGGACCTACCTGCGGACGGGCGCTCATGACGACCGATACCCATTGGGACGTGCAGTCGTGCCCGGCCGTCGTGCTCCACCAGATGCTTAAGCTGCGGCACGCGGCGCTGCTGTCGCTCTGGTCATCCCTGGCCGCGCCAGCTCTGAGCGAACTCGACGGCGAGTACGCCGGCGTCCTGCCAATCGCGGGCCTGCCGACGGAGTCGGTGGGACACATCGTCGCGTCTTACTATCAGGACGAGTCGGAGCTCGGTTACTGGCTGGGCAAGGCCTTCACTTCCCGAGACGATCAGTGTGGTGAGGGATACAACATCTTCCGGATGTTGAGGCCAGGCCAGGCCGGCTATACCTTTGCCCGCAAGGGCCGCTACACCACAGAGGTCGGGCCATCCCTGGTCGATGGCCGGCCCTCCTACCTCGTCCGCTACCCGTCGCTCAGCAAAGATGGCGGAGGGCCCAGGCTGGTCGATGAGATCCGCCGGTACTCGAAGGGCCTCTACCTCGGCACATCGACTCGCTCGACCCCGGATGGCGGGCGGACCAGCGCGAGCGAGTGCTTCCTCATCACCGGGCCGGTCAACCCGTGGATTGGTCCCGATGATCGCGTCGCGGAACTGCCCGCGTAAATCCGCTGTGCGCGGCTGGCTCACCTGCGGCCCCGCACGGGTCGCGGTCAATAGAACGCAGGTCACCGGAGCAAGGCGTTGAATGAGAACCAGGTACACATCAACGCGGGTACCAGCTGCCTGGCCGACGTGAGCCGGGGCGGCATAGCCCTCGTGACCGGCGGCAGCCGCGGCATCGGCGCCGCCGCGGTCAGGGCCCTGGCGGCGGTCGGCTATACGGTGGTATTCAGCTACCGGGCAGCCACAGAAGAGGCGGCCGGTGTCGTGCGCGCGGTAGCCGACGGCAACGGCAGTGCCGTCGCGGTGCGGGCCGACGCCTCGGTACCCGCCAACCTCGAGGCGATGTTCCGACGCGTGGACGAGATCGGCGGCCCGCTGCAGGTCCTCGTGAACAACGCCGCTGTACTCGGGCCGCTTATCCGGTTTGCCGAGGTACGGGCTGAGACACTGCGGCAGATCATCGACGTCAATCTGCTCGGCGCGATGCTCTGCACGCAACACGGGATAGCGCGAATGTCTACCCGATCGGGTGGCATCGGCGGCTCGATCATCAATGTATCGTCCGGAGCCGCACGGCACGGGTCGCCCGGCACCAGCGTCTGCTACGGCGCGACAAAAGCTGGTCTGGAGACGCTGACGATCGGGCTCTCCCAGGAGCTTGCCAGTGAGGGCATCCGCGTCAACGCTGTGGTACCCGGGCTGGTCCGTACCGACATGGCGAACCCGGAGGTGCTGACGCGAGCGCACGAGCTGGTACCGATGGGCCGCGCGGGAACCCCCGAGGAGGTAGCCGAAGCGATCAGCTGGCTGGCCGGCGACAAGTCCGGCTACGTCTCCGGAGCGGTCGTCCGGGTCGCGGGTGGGCTTTTCTAGCCCGCGCCGCGAGGAATTCCGCCCGGCCCCGTGTTGACCACCCAGCCAATAAAGCATACTCTTTTTGCACTGGCCGCGGTGCCGGGTGGCCTAGCGCACTTCATGACCGGAGAAACACCCACGTGACTGCTTCGGGCCGCACCGGGACCCTCGCCGGGAAGGTCGCGATCGTGACCGGATCGGGACGGGGCCTGGGCCGCGCCACCGCTCGGCGACTGGCGGCCGACGGTGCGGCACTGGTCCTCGCTGACATCGACCAGACGACTGTTCAGGATGCCGCGGACGAGATCGGCCGGGCGGGCGGGGCCGCGCAGGCAGTGCACGCCGACGTCGCAGACGAAGCAGAATGTCAGCGGGTAGTCCGCACGGCGCTGGAGTCATTCGGTGGCGCCGACATTCTCGTCAACGTCGCCAACTACCCTGTTCCCCCGGCGCGGGCCGAGAAGATCGACCTTGACCACTGGCACAAGTCGTTTGCGGCCGGACCGCTGGCGATGTTCATACTGGCCCGGGCGGTCTTCCCGCATATGCGGTCAGCCGGCGGCGGCCGGATCGTGAACTTCGGTTCAGAGCTGAGCGAGAACCCCAGGCCCGTTGTCTACGCCGCGTCCAAGGGTGCCGTGCGGGCACTGACCAAGGCCCTGGCCCGGGAATGGGGCGTCTACAACATTCACGTCAACACGATCTGGCCGTCAGCAGTTACTCCGTCGTGGCAGAACTGGCAGCGCTACAACCCTGAGCAGGTAAATCGTCATCTCACCGATGAGCTGGCCCTGCAGCGACCCGGAGATCCGTATCACGATGTCGCCCCGGTGGTCGCCTTTCTCTGTGGTCCCGACAGCGACTGGGTGACCGGCCAGACGATCGGGGCCAACGGCGGCTGGACGATGTGGTAATCATCGTGGCCTTCCCGCGCCGGTGACCTCGGCCTGCTCCAGAGCAGATCGGCCCGGGCAGATCAGCCGGGGCCGATCCCGAGGCCGGACAGGACAGAGCGCTCGAACTGCTGGTCGCTGACCGATCCCCGCTCGGCCACGATGCGCCGCGCGTCGTCCCCGACCGCAATCCGCAGTGGCGGGTCGTCGAGTCCCACCATGTCGGCGATGGCCCGCGCCGCCTCCTCGGCGGCCAGGACCGTCCCGCGCATGCCGCGGATGGAGCCGACCGCGCGATCGGCCAGCCCGTCGTAGCCGGCGCCGGCCGTCTCTACCGGCAGCCGGTTCTGGCCGAACGATGAGGCGACGGCAGCCGGCTCGGCCACCACGACGTCGACGCCAAACAGGGCCAGCTCGAGCCGCATCGACTCGCTCAGGGCCTCGAGTGCCACCTTGCTGGCGACATACAGCCCGAGCATCGGGTAGCCGCGCAGCGCCGCCGAGCTGACGTTGATGACACGCCCGCGACGCCGGGCCCGCATGCCCGGCAGCACTGCCTGGCAGAGTCGCAGCGCCCCCCACACGTTGGTCTCGAATACCCGCCGAACCGTGTCGGCCGGCATCGTCTCCAGTGGGGCCCAGGCGGTGATCCCGGCGTTGTTGACCAGCACGTCGACCGGTCCGGCGGTGGCTGCCGCGGCGGCCACCGACGCGGCGTCGGTGACGTCCAGCTCGATGCGGGAGTCGGCGGGCAGGCCGGCCAGCGCCGCCGCGTCGCGCGCGGTGGCGATGACCCGGTGCCCTCGCTCGTGGAGCTCGGCGCACAGGGCCCGGCCGATCCCGGACGAGCAGCCCGTCACCAGGACCCGCGCCGGGTCCCGCTCGTTCCAGCCCGCGGTCACGCGCTCACCACCCCCGCAGAACGATACGGTCACGGGCGCCGCCATGATCACGGCGTTGAATAGTTCGCATATTACAGGATACTCTTCCCTTGATGTCGGGCGAAGAAAGCGGGTAAGCACGTGAATCTGGCCGAAGGCACGGCAGTCGTCACCGGAGGCGCCTCCGGCCTGGGCGAGGCGACGGTGCGCCGGCTGGCGCGCGAGGGGGCCAGCGTCGCCATCATTGACCTGCCGGGGTCCCGCGGTGAGGTGCTGGCCAAGGAACTCGGGCCTGGCGTCCGTTTTACCCCCGCCGATGTCACCAGCGAAGACGAGGTCAGCGGCGCGCTGGACGCCGCCGAGCAGGCTGGGCCACTGCGGATCGTGGTGAACTGCGCCGGAATCGGCACCGCCGGACGCATCGTCGGCCGGAAGGGCCTGTTCCCGCTCGAGGAGTTCCGCCGGACCGTCGATGTCAACCTGACCGGCACGTTCAACGTGCTGCGGCTCGCAGCCGAGCGCATGATGAACAACCAGCCCGCGGACGGCGAGCGCGGCCTGGTCGTGATGACGGCGTCGGTCGCGGCCTTCGAGGGCCAGGTCGGCCAGATCGCCTACTCGGCCAGCAAGGGCGGGATCCACGCGATGACCATCGTCGCCGCCCGCGACCTGGCCGACAAGCAGATCCGGGTGAACACGATCGCGCCGGGGATCTTCCTGACGCCGATGCTGATGACGCTGCCCGAGGCGGCCCGCGACTCGCTGGGCGCGCAGGTGCCGCACCCCTCCCGGCTCGGCGACCCGGCTGAGTACGCGGAACTGGTGACCGCGATCGTCCGTAACCCGATGCTCAACGGCGAGACGATCCGGCTGGACGGCGCGATCCGGATGGCCCCTCGCTGACGCCGGTAAACCCGGCTAACGCCGGTAAAACTCGGGCAGCCCGCCCGGCAGCGGGATGACCTTGATCCTGGTCAGCCGGCTGAACGAGATCCGCCAGGTCCCGTCCTCGCGGGCGTAGCGGTCCTCGTAGTGGCCGAAGCCCGAGAATCCGACCGCCGGGTCGGTGCCCCGCAGCTCGAAGTAGTCCGACATCGCCCAGACGCCCCGCGCCTGGCCGGCCGCGACCATCTTGATCTCGGGCAGGAAGCCCTGGTGCGCGGAGCGCACTCCGTCGGAGGTCGCCGCGACGAATTCCACGATGGCCGCCCGGCCCTCGATCTGCTGGTCGCCGCCCCGCACCACGGCGTCGGCGGTGAAGACATCCGCGAGCTCGGCCCAGTTCTTGGTGTCCATCAGGCGGAAGTACCTGGCCTTCAGCTGCTTGATGGCCTCGATATCCGCTAGCTGTTCGCAGGCCGGGCAGCACGGCGGCGGGCCGGGCCGCTGCGACGCGCTCATCAATGCTCCACCTGGAAGCCGAACGCTAGACGCCGGCCGACAGCACGCCGGAGTTCGTGGCCGGGCCCGGCGGGCGCGAGGCGTTCGCCAGCTCGGCGCGTACCTGGCGACGCAAGAGCTTGCCGACGGGCGAGTACGGCAGTGAATCACGGAACTCGATTCGCCTGGGGATTTTGAAGCCTGCCAGGCTCGTCCGGGCGAAGGTCTGGATCTGGGTGGCCAGTTCCGGTCCGGCCGCGTGCCCGGGCAATGGCACGACCACGGCGCAGGCGCGCTGGCCCCACTCCGGATCGGGAACGCCGACAACGGCCACGTCGGCCACGGACGGGTGCTGGCGGAGGACGTCTTCGACCTCAGCGGGGTACACGTTGACCGCGCCCGACACGATCAGGTCGGTGCGCCGGTCGACGATGAAGAGCCATCCGTCCTCATCGAGATAGGCAATGTCGCCGACCGTGTAGTACTCGCCGAGGCGGCTGGCCGCAGTCGCGCCGGGATCATCGAGGTATTCGGAGTTCACCCCGGTTGGATTCCGTACCCAGAGGATGCCCGGTTCGCCGGGCGGAAGCTCAGCACCGGCCTCGTCGAGGATTTTCATCCGGGCTCCCTCGCCGTCGTGCCTGCCGACACTTCCCGGGTGATCGAGCCAGTCTTGTGACGAGATCGTCGTCCCCCAGCCCTCCGAGGATCCGTAGTACTCGTAGAGAACCGGGCCCACCCACTCGATCATCTGCCGCTTCGTCTCAACGGGCGTGGGGGCGCCTGCGTGGCTGATGACCCGAAGCGAACTGACGTCGAAGCGGTCGCGAACGTCCTTCGGCAGCTGCAGCAGCCGGAAGAAATGCACGGGCGCGAGCTGAGCCGTGGTGACGCGATAGCGCTCCACGATGCTCAGGAACCGCTCGCTGTCCCATTTTCCGGTAAGCACGACCGTGTGCGCGCGGTTCAGTGCGGCTGTCGCCCAGGACCCCGGCGCGCCATGGAAGAGCGGGCCAGAGATCAGTGTGATGGCGCTGGGATCGTGGACCATTCCCCGTTGCGCCATGATCCAGTCCAGGCCAGCGACCGCCGACTCCGGGTCGATCTGCGCGTCGATCGGCCAGATCACTCCCTTCGGCCGTCCGGTGGTGCCGGACGTATACATCGACCTCATCGCGAAAACCCGGTCTTCGGGCTCCGACTCGGGCTGCCCGCCTACAAATTCGGCATATGAGCGATAACCCTGCGGCCCGCCGATCGCGATCAGGCCGGTTCGTGACGGGCCGATGGCGCGGAGCGCGGCCGTCGCATGCGGTAGGAATTCGGCATCAGAGAAAACCAGCCGGCTTTTGCTGTTTCTCAGGATGTAGGCGACCTCTTCGCCGGTGAGGTGGCTGTTCACGGCCACGAAGCGAACGCCGATCTGCGCCGCACCGAGTTCCAGCTCGAAGAACCGGCTCGTATTAGCCAGCAGCCCTGCGATCTTGTCGCCCGGCCGGACACCGGCGGCGCGCAATGCGTGGGAGACCTTGTTAACGCGGCGGCCCAGCGTGCGGTAGCTGACGAGGAGTCCGTCCGCCTCGATCACGGCCGCGCGGTCGAGTACCCGCGCGTACTGGTAGAAGCTCGCGGGACGCGTCGGCTCGCGGTCCGGCCGGCCGGCTTCATCACACACGTTGCGGTTCTCCCCAGCTTTGGCAATAAAAAGGGATACTCAATAGCATAATCCCGGCTCCGGAAGCGAGGCAATCTCCGCCATGAAGCTCGGTATCTACCTCGACATGCGCAACCCGCCGCCTTGGCCGGCGGCCTGGCCCGATCTCTACCGTGCCGCGATCGACCTGGTGGCCGAGGCTGAGCGCCGTGATGCCGACGCGGTCTGGCTGACCGAGCACCACGGGTTCGAGGATGGCTACCTGTCGCAGCCCCTCGCCCTGGCCGCGGCCCTGGCCGTCCGGACCTGCTCGATGCGGATAGGCACGGCCGTGCTGCTTGCGCCGCTCCGCCACCCGCGGCACGTCGCGGAGGAGGCAGCGGTGGTGGATGTCCTCTCCGGCGGCCGGCTGGAGCTCGGGCTCGGCGCGGGATATGTCCGGCCCGAGTTCGAGGCGTTCGGGGCAGACGAGGCACAGCGCTACCGGGCGACCGAGGCGTGCGTACGTCGCCTGCAAGCGCTGTTTACCGAGGGTGCGCTGCGGCCGGCGCCGGTGCAGGCGCAGGTCCCGATCTGGCTCGGATACCAGGGGCCGCGCGGTGCCCGCCGGGCGGGGGCCCTTGGCGTCGGCCTGCTGAGCCTGGACCGGGATCTGTACGGGGACTAACTCCAGGGCCGGGCCGAGGCGGGCGCCAGTGGTCCGGGGCGAGTCGGGGGAGTGGTTCTGCCGCACCTGGCCTACCACCTCAACAGCTACCGCCGGGCCATCGCCAGCGGCCGGGCCAGCCGGCGGCCGCCGCGGGTGCTTCAGGTCGACGAGCTGTGTCAGGAATTTGAGGCAACGGGAGCGGCCCACGGGTTCAAGGTTGTTGACGCCCGGCAGGCCTGCGCGGAGATAGCCGGGCTCACCGGCAGCCTGCCGGCCGAGCATCTGCTGTTCTGGTGCCGGATCGGCGGCACGCCGGAATCGCTGGTCGCCGAGCACCTGGAACTGCTGTTTGGCGAGGTCCGGGCCGGCCTGGCCGGGCGGTCAGCCTCCGGCCGGGGAGTCGGCGATCGGGCCGCGGCCCAGCCACTCGGTCGTGCGGGCGGGCGAGGCCGCATGTGCTAGTTTGAGGATACTCTATTGAGGGGAACGGATGGCCGCGCAAGTCCCGCTCGTCGCGTATCTCTCGCTCGGAGAGCACCCCTGCCTGATCGCCCGCCAGTGCCGCTCGTGCGGCGCACGCTTCTTCGACCGCCGGAACGCCTGCGCCTCGTGCGGCGGCCTGGCCGGCTTCGACGACGTCGCCCTGCCTCCCGAAGGAGTGCTGCGCACGTTCACCATCGTCTCGGTCGCAGCACCGGGCGTTCCCGTGCCCTACGCCGCGGGCGTGATCGACGTCGGCGGGACATCGGTCCGCGCGAACCTCGTCAACGTCCAGGCCGACCCGGGGCACCTGTCCGCGGGGATGCGGGTACGGCTGAGCACGTTCAGCCTGGGCCACGACCGCGATGGTGTCGAAGCCGTCGGCTTCGGCTTCGAGCCGGCCGGCCAGGCCGAAGAGGGAGACAGCTGATGGCGGACTCGGTCTGGATCCTGGGCGCCTACATGACGAAGTTCGGCAAGCATCCCGACCAGGATCTCGTCGATCTCGCCTCCGAGGCGGCCCTGGGCGCGCTCGCCGACGGCGGGGTCACCATCCACGACATCCAGGTTCTGGCCGCGGGCAACGTGACCGGCGGGCCGGCCGGCATCGGCCAGCAGTTGCAGAAGCAGATCGGGCAGACCGGCATTCCCGTCTACAACGTGACCAACGCCTGTGCCACCGGCGCGACCGCCCTCCGCACCGCGATCATGGCGATCAAGGCCGGCGAGGCGGACCTGGGACTGGCGGTGGGTGTCGAGAAGCTCTCCGGCGCCGGCCTGCTCGGCGTGACCGGCACCCAGCGCGCGGAAGGCGACCCGTGGCTGCCCTCGGGCCGGTTCGGCAGCGTGGCGCGGATGGACGGCTGGGTCGGCACGGACACCATGCCCGGGGTGTTCGCCCAGATCGGCCTGGAGTACCTGCATGACCACGCGTATTCGGGCGTCCCGCTCGAGCTGTTCGCCCGGATCAGCGAGAAGAACCACGCGCACTCGACTCTGAACCCGCTCGCGGCCTACACCAAGCGCATGAGCCTCGAGCAGATCATGAACGATGTCATGGTCGCCTACCCCAACACCCGCCCGATGTGCTCCGCGAACTGTGACGGGGCCGCGGCGGCCGTGGTCATCTCGGACGCGGCGTTGCGCCGGCTGGACCCTGGGCAGCGTCGCCGGGCGGTCAAGATCTCAGCCTCGGTGCTGACCAGCGACCCCTGGCGGGAGGCATGCCAGGTTCTGCCCGACGTGAGCACGCTCACCAGGCAGGCCGCGGCCATCGCCTACGAGGCGGCCGGCATCGGCCCCCCGGATCTCGACCTCGTCGAGCTGCACGACTGCTTTGCCACCGCCGAGCTGATCCACTACGACAACCTCATGCTGTGCGAGCCGGGCGGGGCGGCGGACCTGTTCGACAGCGGCGCGACCTGGCGCGACGGACGGCTGCCGGTCAACGTGTCCGGCGGCCTGCAGTCCAAGGGGCACCCCATCGGCGCCACCGGGCTGGCCGGAATCTGGGAAGTGTGCCAGCACCTGCGCGGCGAGGGCGGCCCGCGGCAGATCGAAGGGGCCCGGGCCGGCCTGGCCCATGTCATCGGGCTCGGCTCGGCCTGCGGGATTCACATCCTGGAGAAGGCGGCGTGAGCGTTATTGACCCCGGCTGATAATTGAGGATACTCTAAAGCGGCCAGCGGTAGGGACGCGGACCGTGGCCCGCCCCGGGACCGTACCGCTTCGGCGCAGCAAGGAGGCGGAGTGGACGCGCACGCGGACCTGGACCTTTCGGGGTGGGTACAAACCCTCCACCCCTCGTCACCAGAGCTGCAGGTAAACCCCTATCCCTACTACGCCAGACTGCGTTCGGAGTGCCCGGTGGCCCACAGCGAGGCCGGCGACGGATTCTGGGTGCTGTCGAAGTACGAGGACATCAGCTTCGTTCTCAAGAACCACGCGCTGTTCTCCTCGCGCCAGATCACGGTCGACCCGGCCACGCTGACGACGCTCGGCCCGGATATCCCGACGCAGATCGACCCGCCCGACCACCTGCGGTACCGCAAGGTCATGGGTCCGTGGTTCCGCCCCGTCGTGGTCAAGGCCATGGAGGACAGCATCCGCGCGTCCGCCGTCGCCCTGCTCGAGCCGGTCGCAGGCAAGACGAGCTGGGATTTCCTTAATGACTTCGCGATCCCGTTCCCGTGCGCCATCTTCCTCGACCTGATGGGCCTGCCCCGCGAGGACCTTCCGATGTTCCTCACCTGGAAGGACCAGATCCTGCGGGCCACCACGCCCGCGGAACTTGCCGAGATCTTCGGAACCGTCAAGGTCGACCTGCTCAATTACTTCCAGCAGGTTTACCGGGAACGCCGGGCCCTGGCCCACCCCGGCAATGACCTGATCGGCTCGATGGTCACGGCGCAGATCGACGGAGAGCGGCCGCTGGACGAGTCGGAGTTCGTGCGCAGCGCATGCCTCATGTGGGGCGCCGGCCTCGACACCGTCACCGCCCAGCTCTCCCTCGCGATCGCATACCTGGCCGAGCACCCGGCCAGGCGCGACGAACTGGTGGCGCACCCGGACCAGATCGCGAACGCGGTCGAGGAGCTGATCCGGTATGAATCGCTCGTGAGCCAGTGCCGGGTCGCCACGACAGATGTCCGGATCCGCGACCACGAGATCCGGGCTGGGGACGTCGTGTGGCTCCTCCAGGGGTCGGCTGGCCGCGACGAGGACGAGTTCGCCGATGCCGACGTCGTGGACTTCGGGCGGACCGACATCCGGCACTTCGGGTTCGGCGGCGGCGTCCACCTGTGCCTGGGCATCCACCTGGCCCGGGCGGAAATGCAGATCGCGATGGAGGAAATCCACCGCCTGGTTCCCGCCTACCGCGTCGACGAGACCCAGCCGCCCATTCGGCACAGCGGCTACGTGCGCGGCGTCGACCGCCTGCACCTGCTCATCAGCTGACGACGGCATCGCCTGGCGGCAAGCACCGGGCGGCAGCTGTCACCGGCCGGTCGGGGCGCGGGCCGCCGCGTCAGCGAGCACCAGCCCGGCCAGCCGCTCCCGGTGCGCCCACGGATCGCCCAGCAGGGCCTGGTCGAATTTGGCCCGCTTGAACAGGCGCTGGCTGTCGTGCTCCCAGGTGTAGCCGATGCCGCCGTGCACCTGGATGGCGTCCCCGGTCACCTGCACGGCCGCATCCCTGGCGTACGAGGCGGCGACCGCGACCAGGCGCCGGGCGTCTCCTCCCTCGTCTAGCGTGGCGGCGGCGCCCTGCACGGCCAGCGCGGCCCCCTGGATGAGGAGGTACATGTCGGCGAGCTTGTGCTTGATCGCCTGGAA
>Ga0335075_10004090_pt1 | contig 22866 bp, 25 predicted proteins | sample Lox_Sample_24_FD_206723 | JGI IMG/M metagenome (GOLD analysis project Ga0335075, IMG submission 206723) | Soil microbial communities from Loxahatchee National Wildlife Refuge, Florida, United States - Lox_Sample_2.4 | ecosystem: Environmental > Terrestrial > Soil > Wetlands | place: USA...
CCCGTGGGACCTCGACGTCAGCGGCGGGTTCGCGTCGCCGCTGGCGGCCGAGCTGATCGCCAACGCGGACGTGGTCGTCGCCTGGGGCTGCTCGCTGAACATGTGGACCACGCGGCACGGAAAGCTGATCGGCCCGCGCGCGACTGTGGTTCAGGTGGACAATGACGCCTCGGCCATCGGCAGGCACCGGAAGGTGCACCTCGGAGTTGCGGGCGATGTCGCGCTGACCGCAGCTGCGGTGGCCGGGCTGATCGAGCCTGAGCCGGGCGACGCGCGCAATCGCGAGAACGGGTACCGGTCCGCGGAGCTGCGGAACGGGCTGGCCGGGCGGGTCCGCTGGCGGGACGTGCCGTATGACGATGAGAGCGACAGCAACCGGATTGATCCGCGGACGCTGACGATCGCGCTGGACGACCTGCTGCCGGCCGAGCGGGTTGTCGCTATCGATTCCGGCAATTTCATGGGCTACCCGAGCATGTTCTTGTCGGTGCCCGATCAGGACGGGTTCTGCTTCACCCAGGCCTATCAGTCGATCGGGCTCGGGCTCGCCTCCGCCATCGGCTCTGCGGTCGCCAGGCCCGACCGGCTCGTGGTCGCGGCGCTCGGCGACGGCGGCGCGTTGATGGGGATCAGCGAGCTGGAGACGGCCGTACGGCTAGGCCTGCCGATGGTCATCGTCATCTACGACGACGAAGCTTACGGCGCCGAGGTCCACCACTTCGGACCCGACGGCCACCCGCTGGAGACTGTCCGGTTCCCGCCGGCTGACCTGGCCGCGATCGCACGCGGCTTCGGCTGTGACGCTGCTACCGTCCGCACCACCGATGATCTCGGCCCGGTCCGGGACTGGCTCGAAGGCAGGCCCGGCAGGCCGATAGTGATCCACGCCAAGGTCACCTCAGACCACGGCGCATGGTGGCTCGAGGAGGCCTTCCGCGGGCACTAGCATCTGTGCGGGGCCTCAGGACTCAGCGGTGAGGTCGTCGGAGCGGCCGGCTTGCAGGCGAGGCCACTGGGCGATGGGGCGTCCGCCCGGCCACGCAGGCGCCGCTGGCCAGTCGGGCGAGCCGCTGCTGGTCCGGGTGTAGGTGCACTGCTGTGGCCAGCCGGCGGGCGAGTCCTCCCACGGCTCCTGGCGCCCGTACACGGTGAGGTCCATGAGCGCGTAGCTATAGTCCAGTGCCTCAGCGCCGCGGCGGGTCGTCCAGTAGGTCTCGAAGACGCGGTCGCCATCCCGCAGGTAGCAAACGAGGTGGAACAAGCCGATCTGACGGCCGGCCAGGAGCGTGTGACGGGAGTCCTCGGCGGAGTACCACGGCATGTCCCAGCCCATGAAGTCGCGGTAGCGAATGCTTTCGTCGTAGGGCCCCTGACAGAAGACCGTGTAGGTGATATCGCGGGAATGCAGGTAGGACAGCTCCCCGATGTGGGACGTAACCCACGTGCAGCCTTCACACTGCTCGGCCGCTGGCCGGCCGGGGTTCCACATGAAGTAGTAGGCGATGAGCTGCCGGCGCCCTTCAAAGGTCTCGAGCATGGTGAGCGGTCCGTGCGGCCCGAGCAGCGTCAGGCTGGCGTCGACCTCGACCATGGGCAGGCGCCGCCTGGCCGCGGCAATCGCGTCGCCTTCCCTGGTGTGCGCCTTCTCGCGAATCCGGAGCCGGTCCAGCCCGGCCTGAAACGTAGCCCGGTCGACGGCCGCGGGCAGGCTAGGTGCCCTGGTGGCGCCGGTCCCTGGGCCACTTGCTGACTTATCTGTCATGAGGGTTCCCCTTCTTGCTTTCTGCGTGCGCAGTTTCGGCGAGCCGTTTGATCGCCTCAAGGCGCCGGTCCCATTGGGCAGCGAGCTCAGCCATCGCATGGGTGGCCTGGTCGAGCCGATCGGCATTTACCTGGTAAAGGACTTCCCGGCCCTGTCTGCGACGGCTGACCAGGCCGGCTTGTTCAAGCACGACCAGATGCTTGGAGACGGCCTGACGGGAGAACGGCACCCGTCCGGCCAGCCAGCTGGCGCTTACGTCACCGCTGCTGACCAGGAGGTCGAGTACCAGCCGACGAGACGGGTCGGCGATGGCCGACCACAGCTCGTCATCGGTCTGCGCCGTCATCCCGATTGGCGTTTCCGAAGCAAGGTGGCCAGTCGATCCAGGTACTCAGCCCAGCCGCCCTGGTGCTCGGCGGCATAGCGTTCCTTCTCAGTGTCGGGCCAGGCGAGCAGCTCATGGCCGCTCTCGACGACGCGAAGACGGGTCCGCTCGTGGCCCTCAGGCGTCAGTGTGAACTCCACCAGCATCGAGTTGCCGGGCACTGGCTCCTCCCCGCGGGGATGGTTCCAGCGGAATGTGAAGCGAGCAGGCGGATCAACGACCTCCACGACGACAGGGCCACCCTGGTCCCCGAACTCCATGTAGCCATGAGCGCCCGGTTCGACCGTGAGCTCCACCCGGTCGGCAAACCACTGGCTCATCTGATCGGGCTCGGTGATGGTGCGCCACACCACCTCCACTGGCGCGTCAATCAGTACATCCCGCTCGATCATGAGGCCTGGCATGAGCATCCGACTCCTCGCTGAACGCAGCGGCGGTCTACCCGACCGCCGGATCACAGCCGGCAGCCGCGTCGGTCCCACGGCTTCCGCCTCTACATGCAACCGAAGGTAGCAGGTCAAGATCCGATGTGCAACCGAAGGTTGCATTTCGTGCTGCCCTGCCGAGTGCCGCTGCCAAAGTTCGACGGTGGGCCGTCGGAGTTGCGGCCGCCCGGACGACTATGAGGGTGTGACGCACCCGCAGGTGCGGCCCGACCCGGCGTTCGGACTGCTGAAGCTCTACGACGATGCGCTACCGCATGTCTACGGCTACCTGCTGGCCCGCTGCGGCGACGCCGGCCTGGCCGAGGACCTCACAGCCGAGACGTTCCTGGCCGCCGTGCACGCAGCCCGCAAGCCGGGCGTGCTCGAGCCGTCGATCCCGTGGCTGATCGGCGTTGCCCGGCACAAGCTCGCCGACCACTGGCGGCGGGTCGAGCGAGAGCAGCGCGGATTGAGCCTGCTGGACGGCGAGGCAGCGCGCGTCGACGACCCGTGGGAGACGGTCGTCGACCGGATCCGCGCTCGCGAGGTGCTCGACCGGCTCGGTGCGCACCACCGGGCAGCACTGACGCTGCGCTACCTCGACGGGCTGCCCGTGCCCGAGGTAGCCCGGCACCTGAACCGCTCCCTGCACGCCACCGAGGCGCTGCTGGTGCGGGCCCGTGCCGCGTTCCGCCAGGTCTACGAGGGAGAGGAGGGCTCGCCATGACAGATCCGTTCGAGGCTCTGCGCGAGCCCGTCACGCCTGTCGATCCCAATCCCGAGTTCGCCGGGCGGCTGCGGCAGCGCCTGACCCGGGCGATCTTTGCAACCTCAGGAGGAACCATGTCTCAGCAAACTGTGGCGACCGCGGTCGAGCGCGAGGCCGCTCGGCCTCCGACGCTGACCCCCTACATCGTCGTGTCCGACGCCCGGCGCGCCATGGACTGGTACGTAGAAGTATTCGGCGCGCAGCGCCGCGGCGAGCTCCACGTCAACGCCGACGGGACTATCGGCCACGCCGAGGTGAGGATCGGTGACGCGGTACTGATGTTCGCCGAAGCTTCCGATCTCTGGCCGGACGTGCCCGTGCGCGCGCCCGACTCCCCCGTGACGTTCAGCCATACCCTCCACCTGGAGGTCGATGACGTCGACGCGAGCACCGAGCGAGCCCGGCGCCTTGGCGCCTCAGTGGAACGGGAGCCGGTCGACCAGCCCTACGGTCGAGGCTCGGTGGTCATCGACCCCTTCGGGCACCGCTGGATACTGCTCAGGCCGCCAGGCCCGGCCACCAGGCTGCGCCAGGGCGACGTTGCGAATGTGACCATCACGGCGCGGGACACGAACCGGGTTAAGGCGTTTTACGAGGCCGTGCTTCAGGTGCCGTTCGCTTCCGGTCATCCCGGTACGTGGCGCAGCGACGAGACCACGCCCCCCCTCGCCATCATGTCATCAGAAGGCGCGGGGCCCGCGGTGCAACTGTCCTACCGCGTCGACGACATCGCAGCTGCGGTCGAGCGGGTCCGGGCCGCTGGCGGCCACGCGGACGAGCCTGAGCACAGGCGGTTCGGGCTGCTCGCCGAGTGCACGGACGACCAGGGTGCAGCGTTCCGACTCTGGCAGCCGCCCAGCTGACCGGAGCGGGTAGGTGATCCGCGGAGTTATGGCCCTGGTCGCCTCTGGCCCGGGGCAACTGTTATCATGTTACCATGGTAACAGTAGAGCGGGTTCAAACCGGCCTCCGTATTGAGCGCGACACCCTTAAGGTTCTCAAGGGCCTGGCCGAGTACCTGGACCTGTCGCTCGGCGATCTTGTCGAGGGCATCGTCCTGCACGCCTTCGAAGGCAAGGTACCGTTCGGCCCGCCCACCCTCGCCAAGATCGAGCAGCTCAAGGCCGTCTACGGGCTGACCCTGACCGCCGCCGACGCGCACAACCTGACGGACCAACCGTGACCACCAGCCGCCAGCGGCTGGCCGGCCGCATCCAGGTTGACCTCCCGCCAGGCGAGGCATTCCGCCTGTTCACCCCGCGCGGCGAAGAGGACTGGGCGCACGGGTGGCACCCCCGATTCCTTGTCCCCGTCACAGACGACACCGAGCCCGGCACCGTGTTCGAAACGTACGCGCACGGTCACCACGTGACCTGGCTCGTGACCAGCCGGGAGCCTGGCAAGCGCATCTCCTACGCCCGCGTGGCTCCTGGCGAGCAGGCCGGTACGGTGACCGTTGCGCTGAGTGCTTCGGAAGGCGGCACCGAGGTAGCAGTCGTCTACGACTTGACCGCGTTCACCAGCGCCGCCAACCTCAGGCTCTGCGAATTCGCCGACAGCTACCCCGCCTACCTCCAGTCCTGGCACGACGCGATCACTGTCTGGCTTGACGGCCAGCGCTAGTACGCCACAGGCCCTGGCGGCAGGGTGGTGCCGTCGCCGAGGGCTGCTGTGAGCCATGGTCGAAGGACCGTCTCGATCTGCGGCTCCGAGATGTCGGTCAGCGCGTCGAGCTTGAGGAAGTGCCGCGCGATTGTGAGACCAAGAATGCTGCTGACGGTCAGTGCCGCTCGCAGGTCGGCGTCGCCGCGACCGTCGGCTCGCGCGAGATTGAGGACCCGCTCGTCGAGGAAGTTCTTCATCGCCGTAGTTGCTTCGGGCGCGGTGAGCATCGATCGGACGAGAGCCCGGGTTTCGGGTGGTAGCTCGTTGAGGCGGACGTCGAGGACCTGGAAGAGGTGTTCGGCAACGTCGTCGACTGTGCTTCCGCGGTCAAGCTGGACCGCAGTGGCGAAGAGATCGTTCTTCGAGCCGTAGTGCTGAATGACGAGCGAGGGGTCGACCCCGGCTCGTTGCGCGATTGCGCGCACGGTCGTTCCCTCGAGCCCGTGTTCGCCGAACTCGACCTGGGCGGCTTCGAGGATCCGCTGGGCGGTGGCGGCTCGCCTGGCCGCGCGTGTCGTCGGTTCATCCACACAGCTGACTCTACAAGCGTTGAGCGAGCGTGCTAGGCTCGCTCAACAGAACATGAGCCAAATGGGCAAGATGCCAAAGGGGCAGGATGAGAGTTATCGCAATCGAGGAGCACTGGACCACAAAGGGAATCGACCGGGCTTTGCGATCGCGGCCCTTGCACTCGCGCGACGAGAGCGTGGCGTTGAACGACAGGCGGGACATCGCCACGCGCCTGCTCGACATAGGCGAGCAGCGGGTCGAGGAGATGGACGCGGCAGGCATCGATGTGCAGATCATCTCGATCGCGCCGCCGGGGACGCACGGGCTTCCGGCCCGGGAAGCGATTGCGCTAAGCCGCGAGGCAAACGACCGCGCTAGCGAGGCCGTCAGTCGCTATCCGACTCGCCTCAGGGCGATGACGACGTTGCCGATGTCAGATCCGGATGCGGCCGTGACCGAGCTTCGGCGGACCGCGAAAGCGTCCGCTCATGTCGGGATCATGTCCTACGGTCGCAGCGGCGACCGTCCGCTGGATGATCCCGGCTACGACGAGCTGCTCGCGACGGCCGCCAGCATGGGGCGGCCGGTGTTCATCCATCCTCAGATCGCGTCCAATGCGGTCAGGGACGCCTCCTACCGCGGGTTTGACCCGACCGTCGAGCTCGCGCTTGCCACCTTCGGCTGGGGCTGGCACATCGAGGCGGGACTCGCGGCGCTTCGCCTGATCCTGCGGGGCACCTTTGACCGGCACCCGGACCTGCAGATCGTTCTTGGGCACTGGGGCGAGATGCTGTTGTTTTTCCTGGACCGGATCGACAGCCTTTCGAACGTCGCAACTGCCCTCGACCGTCGTGTCGCTGAGTACTTCCAGACCAATGTCTACATCGCGACCAGCGGCATGCTGACCCCCCGCCTGCTCCGTCACGCGCTGGACTTCACGAGCGCGGACCGGATCCTGCTCTCCGGCGACTATCCATTCCATCGACTCGACGCCCCTGCTCTTGCCGACTTCCTCGGGACGCTGCCCGACCTCGAAGATCAGCACAAGGTCGCGTATGCCAATGCCCAGGCGCTCTACCGCCTCGATCCGTCCTCGTATGGATCAGCCGACGAAACAGCGCTACTCCCGGAGCGGTCATGAGCGCGGTTCCACCGAACGCGACCCTTCATCTCATTGGTGCGTCTCGTCGCCTGGGTCATGCCATCGCCGCTGGCCAGACAGCTCTAGCTGGTCACATCGGCCACTAGCTCGTCCAGGACCGCGGCAAGGCTGTGCAACTCGATGAGGTGCGCAGGGGTGAGCTCGTCCAGGATGCGCTCGCCCCTGCCGGTGAGTCGTACCCTCACCAGGCGCGCATCCTGTGCATCCGGTGTGCGGCGGACCAAACCTGCCATCTCAGCCCTGTCAACGAGCTCAACCGTGCTGTGATGGCGCAGTAGCAGGTAGCCGGCTAGGTCGTTGATGGTGGGCGCTTCTGTGCCCGGATGGCCCTTGACTGCGACGAGAAGCTGGTGCTGCACGTGGGTAAGACCGGCTGCACGGGCCTGGTCCTCGCTCCACCGCTGGAACCTGCGCAGGCTGATGCGGAAGGCTAGAAGCCGCTCGAAATCGGCGCCGGGCAGCTGATGCTGCGTGCGGGCGTCATCCATCCGGCACCTCCTCCATTGCTGCCCTATAGCTGCCCGCCTGGTCGCCTCGGGGTTTGGCTGCGCTTCCCACGGTGGCTGCAGGTGTGTCGCCACGATAGGCCACATAAGCGCTCCAGGACGCTGTCGCCGCCTGGCACAGCGTGCCGAGTGCAGGAGTGAGTGGCTACCAAAGTATCGCAGTACGATATAATTGTTGGAGCCGATGGGTCCGTACCTGACCGCCGGGCGGGCCCGACGGACGCAGGCGGCGCGGAGGTGACGCAGATGGCCAAAGCGACCGTCAGCGATCTGCTTGCGACGTGCTGGCATGCTCTCGCGAAGCGGTTCGCGCACCTCGCAGCGGACAAAGGCGCCACAAGGCCCTCCCGGCAGGAGATCCGGCAGACCCGCAAGTTCCAGGCGGTTCTCACCTTGCTCCCGGTTGCAGACGGGGCCGAACCGCCGAGCCTGACCTGGCCCGCGTGGCGGGCAGTAGTCCGCGCGCCCGCTCACGGCACCCGGGCTGTGAAGCTGTCCACAGCGCTCATCTCCGCTGACGACGGCGGGCCGCAACCGGGACCGCCGAATGTCGTCGTGACCATGGTCGTCGTCGGTCCCAGCCCGGACGACTGCCTCGACATTGGCGATGCCTTCACCCTCTGGCGCGGCCGCGACATCGCCCGCGGCGTCATCTCGCGCCGTCTGTACGTCTGAAGCGGCCAGGCGGTAGCGAGACGACCGCCCTGCCGCCCTCGACCCGCACGCCGGCTGAACCAGCCAGGCGCGGATGCCGGGTTGTGCTTCGTGACCGCGCCTTCGTCCAGCTGACCGCAATAGCCGTAGCGATGACCGCAGTCGGATGGGGTGTTTTCACGGCGGCCGGCTACGCAGAACTGGTCATTGCCATGGTCATTGTCGGCATAGGCGAGTGTTTCTTCATGACAGCGCTGATGTCTCTGGTCGCCGACCTCGCCCCCGCGGAGAATTTGGGGCCGCTTCGGCGCGGTTGGCTGCTCGCACAGTCCGGAAATCTCCAGAATCAGCCGCGCCGGGTGATGCGGAGTCTTGTGACCGGGTGCGAGCCTGACCGGGACGCGCGAACGAGGGAGAGCCGGCAATGGGGCGTTACGCGAACATTAACGATCACGGGCTTATCGGGGACCTGCAGACGGCGGCCCTGATAGCTACCGACGGGACAGTGGATTTCTTCTGCTGCCCGAGGTTTGATTCGCCGTCTGTCTTCGCCTCTCTGCTGGACGCCGAGAAAGGCGGCCACTTCCGGATCTCGCCGGTTGCTGACAGCTATGTGTCTAAGCAGCTGTATTTCCCGAACACCGCAATGCTCATCACCAGGTTCATGACGCCTGATGGGGTGGGCGAGGTACTCGATTTCATGCCAGTCATCGAGGGCGAGCCCACCGACCGCCACCGGCTTGTCCGCTATCTTCGGGTGGCGCGCGGCACGATGCAATTCCAGGTCGACATCCAGCCCCGATTCGACTACGGCCGGGATAAGCACACCCTCGAGCTCGCCAACGGAGGCGCGATCTTCCGGAGCGGTAGCGGCACAGAGCTGACATTTCATACTGCCGGGCGGATCAGCCCGGCCGACGGCGGAGCGGTCATCGAGAAAGTGGACGGCGGACTGCGCGCCGTCGTTAGCATGCGGGAGGGTGAGGGTGGCCGCGGCGTGATGCTGGAGTCCAACGGCGGCCAGCCCCGAGCTGTGTCACCCGCCGAACTGCAGCAGCTGGCCGATGATACGGCGGTGTTCTGGAAGGGCTGGCTAGCCCGCTCAACCTACACCGGCCGGTGGCGGGAAATGGTCAACCGGTCGGCAATGACACTCAAGCTCCTCACCTATGAGCCGACGGGCGCACCGGTGGCGGCGGCCACGTTCGGGCTGCCCGAACAGGCCGGCGGTGAGCGGAACTGGGACTACCGGTTCACCTGGATCCGGGACGGGTCGCTGTCCATGCACGCCTTGCTGGGCCTGGGCTACGTAGACGAAGCGGCCAGGTTCGCTGGCTGGCTGAAGGAGCGGGTGACTGAAAGCGCGGGGGCCGACGGCTCCGATCCGATCAAGGTCATGTACCGGGTCGACGGGTCAGCCGAACTGACCGAGGAAGTCCTCGACCACTTCGAGGGCTGGCGCGGATCACGGCCGGTGCGGATCGGGAACGGTGCTGCTGACCAGCTCCAGCTGGACATCTACGGCGAGGCCCTGGACGCACTTGCTACCGGCGATGCGCACGGCCTGCCGATCGCTCACACCGGCTGGCTCTCGCTCCGCAAGATCATCGACTGGCTGAGCGAGAACTGGGACCAGCCCGACGAAGGAGTCTGGGAAACGCGCGGCGGCCGCAAGGACTTCACGTTCGGCCGGGTCCAGTGCTGGGTCGCGCTCAACCGGGCCATCAGGCTCGCCGAGCGCCACGGCCGGCCCGCCAACATCGCCAAGTGGGTCATCGAGCGGGACCGGCTCTACGACCAGGTCATGGCCCGGGGCTGGAATGACAAGGTGAAGGCGTTCACCCAGCACTATGCCACCGAGGTGCTGGACTCCTCGCTGCTGCTGATGCCCATCGAGGACTTCATCTCCCCGCGCGACCCGATGTGGCTGTCCACCCTGGACGCCATGGAGCGCGAACTGGTGTCGGACAGCCTGGTCTACCGGTACAACCCGGCTGCCTCACCCGACGGACTGCATGGTGACGAGGGCACATTCTCGCTTTGCACGTTCCTCTACGTCGATGCCCTCGCACGCGCCGGCCGGCTCGACGAAGCGATCCTGACCTTCGAGAAGATGATGACCTACGGCAACCACCTAGGCCTGTTCTCGGAGGAGATCGGACCCACCGGCGAGCAGCTCGGGAATTTCCCGCAGGCCTTCACGCACCTGCAGCTGATCAACGCGGCGATCACGCTCAACCGCGAGTTGGACCGGCGAGCGGGCAGAGGCGAGCCAGTCCTCGCTTCAGCGGTGGCCGGCTAGCCGGGGCGAGATCAGTACGGGATCGCCCGGTTCTCCTTCGCCCACAGCTTCTCGGCGTCCGAACCGGTGGGCGGTGCTTCCAACCCCATCGATCATCCACAGCTCGCGTGGTGTCTCATCGATGTGAAACTCCCAGCGCAGTCCCTTATCGGCCGCGAAGGCTCGATCACAGCACCGATCCGTTGCCGGGCTGAATCCTGGCTCGCCCGATCGGTGTAATAGCGGGCGATATGGTCGATGGCGACCCGGACGCGATCGTCTACTGGCTCGCCTCCGACGTAGAACGACCCCCGGTTCACCTCATGGAACAGGGTCACCACATAGAAGCGGGGCAGCCCACGGGCCTCATAGAGGCTGGTGACGCGGTCGGCGAATTGCCGCTTTTCCTGCTCGCTGTAAGCACCTACGGGCAGGGTGACGTCCAGAGTCCGGTGTAAATCGGCGAACGCGGTTCCGCTTCACGGGTGAGATTAGGTGGTAGCGGTGACAGTTTCGGGGTGTCGCGGGCTGGTGGCGGTGCTCAGCTCGCGCCGACCCGTGTTGGGCCCTGGGCGATGACTGCGCGCATGGTGGCGGGGTCGCCGGGCGGGATCCATTCGCTGAACCAGGTTGCGCCGGCGTCTGCGGACTGGCGGATCAGCTCCCGAGTGCGGTCTGGATCCGGCCCGCGTTCGGGCCCCCCGGCGACGATGTCGAAGGGGCCTGGGCTTGTGCGGTGGGCGTCGATGAACTGCCGGATCTCCCTTACCTGCTGCGGTAGCAGGGGTTCCTCGCTGCCGGTGGCGCTGCCGGGCTCGACCGCTGGATAGAAAACGGCACCATCCCAGCGGGCCGCCCGGCGCAGCGGGCCGGGATTGGGGTAGGCCCCGCCGATCCAGATCGGGATCCGCGGCTGCTGCACTGGCGAGGGGAGGCAGGTTACCTCGCTCACCTGGAAGTGGCGGCCGTGGTACGAGAACGGCTTGCCGGTCCACATCCCGGTCAGCACCTCCAGCGTCTCATCCACGATGCCGGCCCGCACCCGGACATCGGTTTCCTCGCCGAAAGCGGCGTAGGTGAAGTCCAGTGGGTCGCCGACGCCGACGCCCAGGATCAGCCGCCCGCCCGACAGGTGGTCCAGCGTCACGGTCTCGCGGGCCAGTTTCCACGGCCGGCGGCGCGCGATGGGCGTGACCATCGTGCCCAGCCGGATGCGCGACGTGGCGGCCGCCATCGCGGCCAGCGCCACCCACGGGTCGTAGGCGGGCAGCTCCTGACGGTTCTGGTAGACGATGTAGTCCTCCACGAACACCGCATCCCACCCTGCCTCCTCCGCCGCCGCGGCGAAGCTGGCCAGTATCCGCGGATGGGCCGCTGGGCCGCCGATCGGCAGGTTCAGGCAATACCTCATCGGCCATCCTCCGATCCGGCGCGTACTGGCGGGCGGTTCTGCATCGCGGATGAGACTAGGCGGTGGCCCTGACAGTCCCGGCCTGGTCACCGGGCGCGGCCGTACTGCCGACGCGTGGCCGGAGCTGGCGGGGCGGCTCGAGCAGGGACCGGCGCAGGTCTTGCAGCAGCCGCAAGCCGTCAGGAGTCATGGTGAACCCGCGCCAGCCGCGGGAGGCCCGGTCGAGCACGGCCCATACGAGAGCGAGACAGCTGGTCTCGCCGGGAAGCCGGCCGATGACCTTGACTCTCCTGCGGGTCTCGCCGAAGGTGCGCTCGATGAAGTTCGAGTGGCGGATCCGGTTGTGGTGCTCGGCGGGGAACCTCAGGTAGGCGGTCAGGCCCTCCCGGTCAGTGAGCAGGATCCTTGCGGCCGCCGGGTAGAGCGCCTGGTACCTGCCGGCGAAGGCGTCGATGCGGCCGTCGATGATCTGAGCGAGCTTCGGGCCGGGCGGGGCGGTGAGGTCGCCGGAGTCGAAGATCGCCCAGAAAGCGTCCTTGACCTCGGCCTGCATTCGACCCGATCAGGCCGGGCGCTCCGTCGGAGATGACCAGCAGCGGGCTAGCAGGCCACGGTCCTTAAGGTCGGCCAGGAAGTCACCCCAGGCGTCCGCGGACTCGCCGGTGCCCGGCGCCAGGCGCCAGGCCGACGAACGCGGGCTTGCCGGCGGTGGTGATGCCCCACGCAGCCAGCACGGGCTCGGCCGGCGAGCCGGGATGCATGCGGAAGAAGCTGGCGTCCAGGAACAGGTAATCCAGGCTGACGTGATCGAGGCGCCGCCGCGCCCACGCTTCGTACTCCTGCCTGATGGCCTGGCAGATCGACGACACCGTGGACTTAGACACCGCGGCCTGGTCGCCGAGCGCCTCGGCCAGCGCGGCCTCCACATCCCGGACGGACAGGCCGCGCACGAACGAGGCGATCACCAGCGACTCCAGGGCGTTCGTCTTGGTGACATGGCTACCGAACAGCCGGGAGGCGAACTTCTCGGTCGTGCCGCGCAGCTTCGGCCTCGACAGCGCGACGGGCCCGGCCGTGGTCTTCACCGTCACCCGCCCGAGGTACACGGTGATCTCGGTTTCCAGCGCCGCCTGCAGCAGCAGTTGCGCGCCGAGCCGGGCGACCTCCTCCACGATCGCTCACCTGATTCGTGGTGATCCTCCGCAAGCGCGCCGGATCCTACTGTCGCCGTTGGTCAGCTGCGGCGGCACCGCCACAGCAAGTACGTCGGAACCGGGGCTGGCGGCTCGACGAAGCGCTCGGCTTCCAGCCCGGCATCAAGCAAGGCGTTCAGGACGGTGGACAGCTTGCGGTGCGTCGCGCCCACCCGGATCCGGACGCCCTCGGGATTGTGGTCAGGCGAAGTCCACCAGCCTTCACCGTCGTACCCGTCCCCCGGCGGCCAGCTGCTCCGGCCTTTCTCGCTGCCGGGAAAGCAGGGGTGCACGATCGAGGCGACGAACCAGCCGCCGGGGCGTAGCACCGTCGCCACAGTAGACAGCGTGCCGGCTAGGTCGTCGATGTCCATCAGCGCTAGCTCGCACGTACAGCCGTCGAACGACTGCCCGTCCCACCAGGCGGGGTGCTCGGTAACGTCAGCGCGGACGTAGGCGATGTCCTCCGGGCCGGTGGCGCGCGCCTTGCCCAGCATGGCGGCCGAGACGTCGATCCCCACCACGTCCGCACCCAGCCGGGCCAGATAGCGACTCATCCGGCCCTGGCCGCAGGCGATGTCCAGCACCCGCTCGCCGGCCACGGCGGGCATCAGGCCGGCATGGGCGGCGATCAGCGGCGGACCGTCGCCGATCCACTGCTCGTACCATTCGGCGAACTCGTCATACCTTGCCAGTGCTTGTGCCACTCTCCCACGCTAACTCCCGGTCGGCAGCTTGAGCCCGATCCGGCACGCTATTCCGCTCAGGGCGTTGCGAGTTCAGCCCGGCCAGGTCAGCGCGCGGCAAGCGGGGAATAACTGCCGATCGGAGGCCGACATGACAAACCTTCAGCAGAACGGCAGGGTCGCCCTCATTACGGGCGCTACCAGGGGGATCGGCGCGGCAGTGGCCCGGTTGCTGGCTTCCCGCGGCATGCGTGTCGTCATCAATTACCGCAGCAGCCGCGATGAGGCGGACGACGTGGTCGCGTCGATCAGCTCCGCCGGCGGCCGGGCGATGGTCGCGCAGGCGGACGTGCGCGACGAGCCCGCAGTGCTCGGCATGGTCGAGCAGGTGCGGGACGCTATGGGCGAGGTGGAGGTACTGGTCCACAACGCCCTGATCCCGTACGCGATCAAGTCGTTCGACGAGATCTCCTGGGCCGAGCTGGGCGGCAAGCTCGAGCAGGAGATGCAAGCGGCGTTCCTGGTGACGAAAGCCGTCGTTCCCGGTATGACCAGGAGCGGCTATGGACGGATCGTCTACATGGGTACTGGATTGAGCCGGCAGCCGCGTGAGGGCATGATCGCGCTCGGGACCTCGAAGGCGGCCGTTGGCTCGTTCGCGCGTTTCGTCGCAGAGGAACTGGGATCTCGCGGGATCACCGTCAACGTGGTGGCCCCTGGACCGGTAGCCGAGACGAACATCGACATGGCCGTACTCGATAAGGAACACAAACGGCGCCAGGCGGAGCAGTCGGCACTGGGCCGCCTGGCCTCGCCTGACGACGTGGCGCGGGCCGTCGCTTTCTATGCGGGTGACGATAGCGGGTTCATCACGGGCACTACCGCGCCAGTCAATGGCGGGCTGGACATGGACTGACGCATCCTGCAAAAGGAGCCGTCGCAGTGCACATCATCGACCTGACCTACGTCGGGCTGGGAATCCACGAGGAGCTGATCGCCTACGTCGCCGACCAGCAGAACTACTACGAGCAGGAGGGAGTCCACGTCGCCCTGCGCGACGGGCGCGCCTGGGACGGCGAACGGGTCCGCCAGGCGGCCACGATCGGGCTGGGCCGGGCAGTGCTGTCGCGCGTTGCCGACAGCGTCCCGTGGACGGTTCTGTGCGTCAGCACCGACCGGCCACTGTTCTGGCTGCTCGCCCGCCCCTGCTACGGCTCGGTCCGGGAGCTGAAAGGCCGCAGGATCGGTATCCACCCGCCGAAGACCGCGCCCGGGTGTTTCTCCCGCATCGTGCTCTCCAAGCTCGGGCTCGATCCCGACCAGGACATCCAGCCGGTCGTCATGGCACCGGGCGACTACAGCCTGCATGTCCGCCGGCTCACCGAGGGCTCCCTGGACGCTGCATTCGTCGGCAGCACCCTGTCACCGGAGGCCACGGCCGAGGAGAACGACCTGCGGCTGCTGGCCTTCGTCGGGGATTACTTCAGGATCCCCACGGTCGGCGTCGCGGTAGACACCACGCACATTGCGCCAGACGACCCCGCGGTACTGGCCCTCGTACGGGCCACCCGCCGAGCCCTGCGCACAATCCGCGACGAGCCGGATCTCGCCGTCCGATACGTCAACGCCCTCATCCCCAGCCTCAGCGAGACGCAGGCGCGTCAGTTCTGCGAACGCTACGTCGCACCGTACTTCACCGCCGACGGCCGCCACGATCCGTCCGTCGCGGCCCAGGCGGTGCCGCGCGTGGCGGCGGAACTGGGCGTGCCCACGGTGCCCGACGTAGCCAGCATTTACTGCACGGACCCAGCCGAGGCTTCCGCGACATAGCCCCGCTGGCTGCACGAGCGGGCGGGTCACCCGTTCTCAGGCGGCACGTGAAACGCCACCACGACGGCGAAGCCGGAGCAGCAGGGGGCGAGATCAGGGAAGCTCGCGCTGCATGAGCCAGCGGGGCTTGCCGCCACTTCGTCCAGCGGTCTGGCAGACGCGTCTAAATCCGTGTGCCTCGAAGAGCCCGACGGTACCCACGTAGCCGCTGGTCTGGTCGACGCGCTCGCTGCCAGGATCGACCGGGTAGCCCTCCAGTAGAGCGGCGCCCATCGCGTGCGCGTGCCCGACTGCGCCCGCAAGCAGTTTGTGCATGAGGCCGCGGCGCCGGAACCCCGGCCGCACCACGAAGCACAGCACCGACCACGCGGCGTCGTCCTGGACATGCGGGATCGTCCGGGAGTTGACCAGGGCGCGGTACGTAGACTTCGGCGCGACCGAGCACCAGCCGACCGTTTCGCCATCGACGTACGCCAGCACCCCTGGGCCCGGCTCGCCGGCGCACAGCGCGCGCATGTGGGCGATACGGCCGGGCATGTCGAGGCTCGAATTGCGGTACGCCATGCAGACGCATCCAGCGCCACCCGGCTTGCGCGGCACCATCAACGATGCGAAGTCGTCCCATCGCCCGGTCGCCGGCAGCACCTGGACCCCCATCCGTTAAAGATAGGCCGCCGCTGGTGGTTGTGCGCGCTACGTCCGACAAATACTTTTTAAATTGCTAGGAGAACCTATTCGCGCGGCAGGCCGGGTATGCCGCTCCTGCTCGCATGGCCTGCGAGTCGCGAGTAGCGCAAATATCGTTCGCTTTTCGCGTACAGCCTTGAACGAGGCTGAACTTAGCGGCGACTGGTGCACGGCCTAGACTAGTGACTTCACATTTTCGAGGTAAGGTCATGCGACTGCTCAGCATCGAATCCTCGCCGCGCGGGTCCAGGTCTGCATCTATCGCCGTCACCAGCGCCTTCATCGAGGCCTACCGTGAGGCTTGTCCTCGCGTCATGGTCGATACCTTGAACGTCTGGGAGGAAAAGCTACCGGACTTCGACCAGGAGGCCATTGGGGCGAAGTACAAAGGCGTGAATAAACAACCGATGGACCAGGCCGAGAGCGTCATCTGGAGCAAAATAAAGGAGCTGGCGGCGCGCTTCCAGCAAGCCGAGCGCATCGTGCTTGGCGTGCCCATGTGGAACTTCGCCTACCCTTACAAGCTTAAGCAATTGATAGACCTGGCCAGTCAGCGGAATATGCTCTTTACCTATGACTCCGTCGAATACGGCCCGTTGCTGAAAACGCCGCGCGCCTTCGTAGTCTATGCGCGGGGCGGGACCTATGCGGAAAGCTCGCTGACGCCCGCTTCCCGGTTCGACCATCAGAAAGGGTATATCGACTTCTGGCTGAAGTTTATCGGGGTGCAAGAGGTTCATACGCTGACGGTCGAAGGCACGACGTGGCTAGGGCGGGAGAAGGGCGACAAGGCAGTCGCGCGTGGCCAGGAGGAGGCAAGAAAGCTCGCGGCGGATTTCTAAGAGCTGCCAGCCTCTCAGCGCGGACTCCGGCCAGCGCCTACCGGGTGAGCGTTCGCGGAGCCGGCACGCCGATGGGGCTGGGGTAAGGGATCGCTTTGGCACAGGCCTGCGCGATCGGGGTGAGTACATCTGCTAGTTCCGCCGTGGCCGCAGGCCCGAGGCGTGCCCATGGCCGCGCCGCAGCACGGTCGGTCGCCTCCTCGACGTGGGCGTGCCCGTCCCTTCCGGCGGCGGTGATCTCCCCATCCGGACTGATCCAGCCGCGGCCGGTCAGGCGAGACCGGGCTTCGTCCCACTGTTCATCGGTCCAGCCGCGTACCGGCTGCATGTCTTCTCGCCGCAGGTCCGCGGCGCACCGCAGGACCACGGCCTCGCAGCCGTCGATGTCCGCGGCCAGCAGCGCGGCGAAATGCCCGTCGCCCCGGTGCTCGCGCAACAGGGTGGCCGCCTGCCAGAGCCGGGCCAGCGGTTCATCCGGGGCCGGCAGCGCCGCGTTGGCCGCTGCCAGCACCCGGCCCGCGCAATCCAGCTCGCCGATCACTTGCCAGAGCAGGCCTGCAGCGGCTGTCACCTCGGATTCGCGCCCGGCGAGCAGGGTGGCCAGCGCATCGACGGCGCCTGCCAGCCGCACCCGCAACGCCTCCTCAGGCGATATCAGCTCCCAGATCCCCGGGATCGCTCGGGCGACCATCGGCGAGGCGAAGTTGTAGAACGAGGCGCTGACGACGGCCGCGCTCGCAGTCCGAAGCGGCGCGGCGCGGCCGGCAAAATACCCGCGCCAGAAGCCCCGCAGGCCCGCGCTTTCAAACGCCGAACGCGCCTCCGGGATGAAATAGCACACCCCGTGGACGGGCTCGAACAAGGTCCACATCAAGCGAGCCGCGTCGGCCGCGTCATCCATTGCCATTCCTTCCCACCGCCGTGCTGGCCCCGGAGTACCCGGATCTCATTGGACCACAGCCGACAGGTAGTCCCCCACCGCCGAGACGAAGGCGTCGCTGGCCGCCAGATAGGGCGACACCGACGCAATGGCGGCGCTCAGTGATTCCGGGCGATCTGATCCGCAGGCAATCCAGCAAGCCATCGCGAACGCCGCAGCGCGGGCCAGCCGGCCCGCCCGCAGCTGCGCTTCGGCGACCGGCACAATCCGGAATGTGAGCTTGCGCGTACCGTGCTCAGCAATCTGGGCAAGCCGGTGCTCGATGCGGGAGTTGCGGAATCGTTCGAGCAGAGCCGCACGATAGCTGACGACGCTGAGGCCAGCGGGCAGCTCCGCTGATGCCTCGTCCCAGAACTCCTCGACCTTGGCGCTCAGAACCGGGTCACCGATCGCCTGGGCGATGGTTTCGTGACCGCGCAGCAGGCCACCGAATGAGAGCAGGGTGTGCGCGCCGTTGAGCAGCCAGAGCTTACGGCGCTCCCACGGCTCGATGTCATCGACGAAGCGCGCGCCCGCGTCTTCCCATGCTGGCCGCCCGGCGGGGAAAGATCCTGACAGCACCCAGTCCCGGAACGGCTCGGTGACCACAGGCGCCGCGTCGGCCCACTCCTGCTGTGCGTTGAGCCGCTGCGCGTCAGCGGCAGTCGTGCGCGGCGTGATCCGGTCGACCGAGGTGCTGACAAACGACACGTTCTGAGTGATCCAGTCGGCCAGACCGGGACTGACGAGCTCCGCAGCCTGAATCGTGCCGCGCGACATCAGCGGCCCGTTGGCTGGCAAGTTGTCGCACGGCACGACCGCGATCCCGCCTAGCGAGGCCCGGCGTCGCGCTTCCAGCCCGGCGAGCAGCCGGCCGAGCATCGTCGTCAGGCTGAGCGTTCCGAGCTCCGCCCGCGCTGACGCGGCCTCATGAAGAGCCGCCAGATCCTGGACGAGCGCCGCATCACCGGTATCGGGTGAGCCGTCCGCGCGCAGCCGGTAGCCGGCCTCGGTGACAGTCATCGTCACGAGGGCGACGTCCGGGCCCGCGAACAACTCGGCCAGACGCGAGATGTTCGCCCCGTCCTGCGCTTCCGCCAGGGAGGAGACGATCTCGTGCCGATCCGCCGTGGAACTGCGCTCGATGACGGTATAGAGCCCGTCCTGACGAGACAGCACTTCAGCCGTCGCTGCGCTGCGGCCCGTGAAGGCCACGATGCCCCAGTCGTGGGCGTTCCCTGCATGTGCGGTGTACCAGGCCTGATGCGCGCGGTGGAACGCGCCGAGGCCGAGGTGCACGATTCGCACGCGCGGCAGCGGGACGGGCTGTCCTCGCGAGGCCAGCAGGGCGCGCGTCAGAGCGGGCCGGGCTGCACTCACAGCTTGAACGCCGCTCGCGGGATGACGTCCACGAGGTCGGCGCTGATGCGCTCGGCCATGGCCAGCGTGATGCGTCCTTCTGCCACATATCGGGCCAGGAAGGATGCGTCGGTGCGCCGGGATACGTCGTGCCGGGCCGGAATGGAGAGGAAGGCGCGGGTGTCGTCGATGAAGCCGGAGGTGCGGTAGAAGCCAGCAGTCTCGGTAATGGCTGACCGCCAGCGCAGGATCGCGTCCGGGGCGTCAAGGAACCACCACGGAGCCCCGATATAGACACTCGGGTAGAAGCCTGCAAGGGGAGCAAGCTCGCGCGAGAAGACCGTCTCGTCAACCGTGAAAAGGATGAGATGAAGGTTCGGCTCAAGGCCGAACCGGTCAAGTAGCGGCTTCAGCTCCCTGGTAAAGCTGACGGGAACGGGGATGTCGTGGCCGGTGTCAGGACCGAACCGCTGAAATGTCGGGGTGCTGTGATTGCGGTAGACGCCAGCGTGGATCGTCAGGACCAAGCCGTCGTCGACGGACATCCCAGCCAGTTGCAGCAGCATGTGCGCGCGGAACATCCGCTGGTCTTCGTCGCTGAGGTCCTCCGTGAGCGCTCGCTGGAAGAGGCGCTCGGCCTCCGGCGCGGTCAGCTCAGCGGTTGCCGGATCGGTTACGCCGACGTCCACGGAGACGGCGCCGCGCTCGATGAAGTACGCCCGGCGCTCTCTCATGGCAGTCAGGTAGCCCGCGAAGGTGGCCGGCGCACCGGTGGCGGAGAGCATTCGCTCGGCCTTGACGCGGAAGTTCGCCGCGGCCGGGTCGATATAGGCATCAGGCCGCAGCGTGGGCACCACCCGCCCGTCGAACGTCGCGCTGTCACTCAGTGCCTGGTGCGCGTCCAGCTGGTCGAGCGGGTCGTCGGTCGTCGCCAGCACGCGGATGCCGAAGCGCTTGAACAGGGCGCGCGGCCGGTAGTCCGGCTGCCGCAGCAGGGCCGAGACGCGATCAAAGATCCCGTCGGAGTTGTCGGGCGTCAGCTCGTCCTCGATTCCGAAGACCGACGCAAGCTCATCGCGCAGCCAGAACGCCGACGCGGTACCGGCCAGGACGTGCGCGTGTCCGGCCAGCGTGCGCCATACCTCCCGCGGATCGGCGCCGTGCGCAACGCTCAGCGCGTCCAAGCGCACTCCGCTTGCGTGGAGCTGCCGCGTCACGTAATGGTCTGAGCTGATAAACAGCGTGGCCGGATCGGTGAACGGCCGATCTTCGGCCAGTAGCAGGGCAGGAACGTGCCCGTGCGGCGAGATGATCGGCGCGCCGGCCACCTGGTCGTACAGGCGGCGGGCGATGTCCCTGGTCGCCGGATCCGGTGGCAGCAAGCGATCAGCGCGAGGGTCCTCGGTCGTCGGCACCCGACATATTGTAGGCAGGCACATGGCTCCTCGAGGGACTGACGGAGTCAACTTCCCGAGGCCGCGGTCAGGCCTGCCGCAGCGGGATCGTGGCCACGAGCGAGGTTCCTCCGCCAGCCGGGCTGGTGATCTCGAGCCGGCCGCCGGCTGCCTCGACACGGTCGTCCAGGCCGACAAGCCCGGACCCGCGAGACGGATCCGCGCCGCCCACCCCGTCGTCGGAAACGACGAGGCGCAGCGCGTTCCCGGTCACGCGGACCCCGACGTTAACCACTGAGGCCTCCGAGTGCTTGGCTGCGTTCGTCAGCGCTTCCGACACTACGTAATAGGCGGCGACCTCGACACGCTCAGGCAGCCGGCGGCTGACCTGCACGTCGAGCGTGACGGGAAGGCTTCCGCGCCTGACCAGTTCCCGCAGTGCAGGCGCGAGCCCGTGCTTCTCCAGGACGGCCGGGTGCAGGCCGCGGGAGATCTCCCGCAGTTCCTGTATGGCGTCCGTCAGTCCCTGCGCGATGCGCGACCATTGCGCCGCAACATCCTGCTGGCCCGCTGGCAGCCTGCCCTGTGCAGCGCGCAGCCCGAGCGCGAGGGAGATGAGCCGCTGCTGAGTCCCGTCATGCAGGTCGCGTTCGATCCGGCGGCGGGTCTCGTCAGCCGCCGCGACGACCCGCGCGCGCGAGGCCGCGAGCTGGGCGCGGCTTTCGGTGTTGGCGACGGCCATGGCAACCAGTTCCGTGAAACCGAGAAGACGCTGCTCGGTGTCGTCGTCCGGGCGCGCTGACGCGTCGCCGCTGAAGAACGCGAGGATCATGCCCCACGGCTGCCCTTCGACGATGACTGGACTGCCCACTGAGGAGCGAATCCCGTGCTCGCGCGCCCACGCGGACCCAGCTGGTGTCTCGTCGTCGTAGCTGACCACCCGTACCGGTCTCCCCGTCCGTCTGACGCGCGCGCCGAGGCTAGATTCGCTGGCTGACCATTGCCATCCCAGGGCGGGCGCTGGCTCAGGCAGGCCTGGCCTGTCCCAGGCACCCGCCACCGACGCGGTGCCGTCTGCCTCGAATCTGGCTACTACGCTGGCCCTCGCGCCCAGTACGCGGCCGGTCTCACTGGCCACCGCGCGGAATACCTCGGGCGGCGGCACTCCGAGAGCGACGAGGGTGGCAACCCGCCGCAGGGCTGCCTGCTCGTCCGCTACCCGGCGGAGTTCGTCCCGGCTGCCGGACAGCGAGTCGGTCATCCTGTTGAACGAGTGCTGCAGGCTGCCGACCTCGCCGGGCCCGGTCTCCGGCATACGAACGTTCAGGTCCCCCCCTGCCACCACGCCGGCCATTGCCGAGGCCCGGCGAACCGGCCGGACGACCGACCGGGCCAGGTAGCCGCCGGAGAATAGGATCAGCGCGATCGAGCCGCCGACGCTGACTGCAGCGGCTACCAGTGCCTGAACCGCGGCGGCGTCAGCCCGTTGCTGGCCGACCCTGAAGATCTGGTTCTCGCGGGCGATGAACTCCTTAAACCTGGCGTGCAGCGCATTTTCAAGGCGCTGGTCTTCCGCGGTGACGGCCACCGTCCGGGCGGCATCGAGGTCACTCTCGGCCAGTGCGACCAGCGGGCGCGCGTAACCCTCGATGTAGGCCGTGCCCATTACTTGGATCTTGCTCGCACGCTGATACTGGCCCGCGTCGCCCTCGCTTGCCAGATCCTCCAGTTGCTCGGCCTGAAGCGGGAACTGGGACCTCGCTTGGTGCCATGGCCGGAGAAAGGTGCGTTCGCCGGTGATGATGTAGCCGCGCTGGCTGTTCTGGATATCGACGGTCAAGCGCTCCAGGCGGTTCGCGACGACCAGCACCTCCAGCGCGCGGTTCGCCCGGGCCTCGGAGTCGCGCAATTCGTCAATCGCTAGTGCGAGAAGGGCAAACGCCGCGGCGATCACCGTGGAAAGCAGCGCGCTGACAGCGACGGTACGCCTGACAAGGCTGCCGCCCTCGCGTCGGTCGCGCCTGTGCGTTGTCCCCGTCCCCCGATGCGGGTACCCCTGAACCTAAGAGGCTCCCCGGTAGTCTCGTTTACAGGATACAGATGACGCCCGGGTGGAGACGAGACATAGTGGGCGAAACACCCAACCGAATTGTCTTGGCAGACGATGACACCCTGCTTCGTGAGGGGATCGCAAGCCTGCTGCGGCAATCGGGCTTCGACGTCGTCGGACAGGCGCAAGACGCTGCCGGGCTGCTGGACCTGGTCCGCGAGCATCGCCCGGACCTCGCCATCATCGACATCCGGATGCCGCCCAGCTATCTCACCGAGGGCCTGGACGCCGCGCTCCAGATCCGGAAGGAGCTACCCGAACTTGGCATCCTCGTGCTGTCGGCACATACCGAGGTCGGCGAAGCGATGGAGTTGCT